>OLNS01000482.1_pt1 | contig 36573 bp, 25 predicted proteins | sample 1673031 | NCBI WGS metagenome assembly OLNS01 (sample SAMEA3136748, study PRJEB25190) | human gut metagenome | biome: human gut; feature: human-associated habitat; material: faeces | place: Austria | collected 2013
GGAAAATCCCTTCTGATCCTTGCAATTACTTTCATATTACTCTCCCAATGTTTCGTTCATGCTTCCTGTCCGGTAGCCTGTCAGATCCATTGTAACATAGGTAAAGCCATATGTCTTAAACTCTTTTGTGATCTTTTCCCGGTTTTCCAGAACTTTTAAAAATTCTCCCGGTTCCACTTCAATGCGGGCCATCATTCCGTGGATCCGCACACGAACCTGATGGAATCCCAGATCCAGAAGAAGCTGCTCTGCTTTATCTACCATGGAAAGTTTATCCCTTGTGATCTCTTCTCCGTAAACAAATCTGGAAGAAAGGCAGGCAAAAGACTGCTTATCCCAGGTAGGAAGTCCCAGATTTCTGGACAGGATACGGATTTCTTCTTTCGCAAGCTTGGAATGGCGCAGAGGACTTGTCACCCCAAGTTCTGCCACTGCCTGAAGACCTGGTCTGTAATCTCCGTTGTCATCCATATTGGAGCCTTCGGCTACAGCATTCATGCCGTTCTCCTTCGCAATCTCCCAGATTTTCTCAAACAATTCGTGTTTGCACAGATAACAACGGTTCTTCGGATTCTGGCGAAAACCGTCGATATCCAGCTCTTCGGATTCAACGATGATCTGACGGATTCCGTTTTTTTCACAGAATGCTTTTGCTTCTTCTAATTCTCTCTTCGGGAAAGAACAGGAACTCGCCGTAACCGCGATCACCTTGTCACCAAGAGCTTCCTGCGCCGCCTTCAGAAGAAATGTAGAATCCACTCCACTTGAAAACGCAACTGCTACACTTCCCAGTGCTTTGAGATTCTCCTGTAGTACTCTATATTTATCATGAATAGTCACTATAAAGCGCTCCTTTTAACCTAGTATTCAAGTGTGTATTATAGCATATTGCATGACACTCTACAATATATCATTCAAAATCAAACCGTCTGACTTCGCAGTTTTTAACCCCGAAAGTTGCGTACTCTTCGTTTGTCATCTCATAGAAATACGACTGGATGACTCTGGAAATTCCATTATGTGCTACAAGAATATATGTTTTATGATCGGACTCTTCCCGGATTTCATCGAGCAGATTATAAATTCTCTGTGCCAGATGAAGCATGGATTCTCCACCGTCATATCTGGTCACAAACTGCTGTTTTGCCTTCTGGAACTCTTCTCCGTTTCGCGGAGTTGATTCATATTTTCCGAAATTCTGCTCGATCAGTCTCGGCTCAACGCGCGCCGGAATACCTACAATCTCCGAAATATGTTTTGCTGTATCTGCTGCACGCATCAGCGGAGAATAAAGGATCTCATCTGCGTGGATTCCCTGTCGCAAAATTTCCTGTCCTGTCTCAATTGCCTGCTGATGTCCTTTTTCCGTCAGTTCGATATCTGTTGCACCACAAATTTTATTCTCCACATTCCATACGGTCTGTCCGTGTCTTGTAAAATAAAAATATTTTGCCATAATGCCTCCTGTAAGATGTTCTTTTTACATTATACTCCTGGCGAAATAACATGACAATAATGATTTGTGGGTTCTGTTTATGGTCAGCTCAGGAAATCAGTTAGAACATTGAAGAAAAAATGGGATTAAGATTGTTATTTTTTCTAAAAATCAATTTTATCAGCCTGTTTCTTGCATAAATATGCTCCTTTATCCCAATTTTTCTTTCAATTCGCACAACTTTTCTGTGCCAACATGCGGACATTTTTATTTTTCTTTGTCTATATTTTAGCTATATAAATTTATTTTGAATATTTTTTTCATTTTCTTTCATCTTTTTTATTAATTTGCCTAAAACTATTGCTATTTTTTATACAAATGCAGGCTACATCATGTTGTGTTTCATTTTTATTTTTTTATTTGTCAAATTATTTTATGCTAACTGGTAAAATATTTTCTAAAAAATATGATTATTATTAAAGGATATAAAGAGATTGTTTATTATTTATCAGATAATAAAGTTAAAAGATATTTATTTAACATAGTTGTCAGAATATTAATAGATTTGTGCATTGATTTTAGTACAATTTTCTGTTATCATACAGTCATGCGATTCGTAAAATAAAGAAAATGAAATTGAAAAAGAATAAGAAGATAAAAAAGTAATTCGGATATCCAATTATAGACGAACAGAAGGGAGTACATATTATGGGATTTTTAAAAGGGAAAACAGCGATTATCACAGGTGGCGGCCGTGCCGTATTAAGTGACGGAAGTTGCGGTTCTATTGGATATGGTATTGCAACGGCTTACGCAAAAGAGGGCGCAAACCTCGTGATTACCGGACGAAATCTGCAGAAATTAGAAGATGCGAAAGAAGAGTTAGAAAGGCTCTATGGCATTCAGGTACTTCCAGTGCAGGCAGATGTTAATGCAGGAACAGACAATGAGGCCGCTGTTGCAAATGTAGTAAAACAGGCTATTGACACTTTCGGACGAATCGATGTTTTAATTAATAATGCACAGGCTTCTGCTTCTGGTGTCAGTCTTGCGGACCACACAACAGAACAGTTCAATCTCGCATTATATTCTGGATTATATGCCGTATTCTATTACATGAAAGCATGCTATCCATATTTAAAAGAAACAAAGGGATCTGTTATTAATTTTGCTTCCGGCGCTGGCTTATTCGGAAATTACGGTCAATGTGCTTACGCCGCTGCCAAAGAAGGAATACGTGGACTTTCCCGTGTAGCCGCTACAGAATGGGGCGCAGACGGAATCAACGTTAACGTTGTTTGTCCCCTTGCCTGGACTGCTCAGCTTGAAAACTTTGAAAAAGCTTATCCTGAAGCATTCAAAGCAAATGTTAAGATGCCGCCAGCAGGTCATTATGGAGATGTAGAAAAAGAAATCGGTCGCGCCTGTGTACAGCTTGCTTCTCCAGATTTCAAATATATGAACGGAGAGACACTCACATTAGAAGGTGGAATGGGACAGAGACCATAAAGCACTATATATTATTTTCTCTTTCAAATAAAACTATCTCAACAAAAAAGCACCGAAAATCTATCGTTTAAGTAGATTTCCGATGCTTTTGCTGATATAATTTTCAAAATTTTATTAAGCTCCTTCGTACAAAATCTCACTTCTTGATTACTTTGATTTACTAAATATTCACGGAGTCCTCAGAGCCTTTATTTATGCGGTTTTAGAATCGAGGCGACGGGACTCGAACCCACGGCCTCTGCGTCCCGAACGCAGCGCTCTACCAAACTGAGCCACGCCTCGTTTTCACAACGAATATAATATCAAAATTCATAGATTATGTCAAGTTTTTGAGAGGGTAAGCAGAGATTAAGATTTCTTACCCTCTCTTATTTCATCGTTATATTGCTATTATGTTTCTTCGCGTTTTCAATTTTTTCGTTTTTTATTTTTATAAGAGATGAGAACGCTAAGTGCTAAGATGGCTGCTATACTTAAGAAACTATACATAAAAACCGGCGTATTATCTCCTGTTTTTGCTCCATTTCCTTTCGTGCCAGTTTCTCTATTTTTCTTTGGATTTTGATTCTTTATTTCCTTTTCTTTTAAATTAATTTTGTCATAATCACTCATCTTTGATGTCGTTGGTATCTTACTGCCATCTTTATTTTGTCCTGTAATGACCACTTCATTTTTCAGGAATTTTATAGATGGAATATCTTTCTTTACTTTTCCAATATATATTAGTTCTACAGCATCCTCCGCTTCTATTTTTTCCAAACAGAGTTCTCGTTTTTTTGATGTTTCTATATGTAGTTCTTTTCCCTTTTTGGTTCGTATCACATCACCAGCTTTATTGGCAAACCCTTTCATTTGAACATATTTTTTCAACTCCGTTGATGGTTCTTCTGTTACTTTTACATGATTTGCCGTTCCATTACCCACATTAGTGACTGTAAGTATAAACTGAACTTCTTCTCCCGCTTTATAAGTTCCATACTTTTTCTTTCCTGTATAACGTCCATTTTCTAAAATAACATTTTTCGTTTTATCTGCTTTTTTGGCTGCTAAAATATCTGGAGTACCGATTCCTACTGTATCGTTATCCGTCATCTCTGGGGTATCTTCAACATAATTTTCTTCGTTTTCTCCATTCTCATTCACTGTTTTATACTGCGCTACAAGATGTACCATATTATTTAATCCAGTGTCTCTGTTCGCTCCTGATTGTATGATTCCTTTTAAATGAATAGCGACACTATCTCCACTTTTTAGATGATCTAATACAACAGAACGACTTTCTAACTGCTTTGTTATGGATTCTGAGTCTTTTCCTATGTCTTCATCTTTCTCTGCTGTCCTAACCTGAATGGTATCTCCCATCTTTGTTGTAACCTGCCCAGTTGTAATAGTAATAGAATCTGATTTTAATATAGATAATAGTTTCTTATCTAAAGTGTCATCCACAAGCAGGTTATATAAATCTGCAGTTCCTGCATTCGTTAATGTGATCGTATAATCTACGGTATCCCCGTATTCATAAATACCTTCTTCTTTCTGACCTTCATATCTGCCTTTTACCAGTGTGACTCCCTGTGTTTTATCTGCTAATTTTGCAATCTTTGCAAGCGGAGTTCCGGGTATATTAATATAATCTTCGTCCTGCATTAATTCTGTGACTGGGATTTCTGCATATTGTTTACTTTCTTCCTGCAGTTCTTCTACGGTAAGTTTCTGAATAGCCTCGTAGGCTTCTTCTATTGCCTTTTTACTTTCTTTTGATAATGGTTCTAATTCTTTTTCCGGTACCTTTGTTCCTTCCTGATCATCCTTTTGATCATCCTTTTGGTCATCTTTTTTATCCTCTTCTTTCTCTGCTTCATCGTCTTTTGATGTTTCTTCTTTCTTTTCTGTACTAGTTTCTTCTTTTCCTGTTTCGTCCTGTTCTTTGCGTGCTTTTTCGTCTCCTTTTTTATACCTTGCTGTTAAATTTACAATATTCTCAAGTGAAAAAAGATTTCCGACATCTATGCGTACTTTTCCTTTCAAATACACATCTACGGCATCTCCTGCTGCCAGGAAATCCATCCATAACTTCTGTGATTCTTCTAACTTTGTGCGCACTTTGCGATTGTCTTTGGATGTGTAGACCTGCTCTATAAAAGAAACACTATCCTTTTCAAGAGCTTCTTCTAATTCCTTACTAAGAACATCCGTCAATCTTAAATCATATAAATTGGCACTTCCTGTATTGGTTACTGTAATCTTATAAGTTACTTCATTTCCATTCTCATAAACGCCGGAAATCTTAGCCCCTGCATCATATCTGCCTTCTTTTAAGACAACCCCAGTTGTTTTATCAGCTAGTTTTGCTGTTCTTCCTTCTGGTATTCCTGGCACTTCAATAATATCTTCATCGTCTTTTCCTGGAACTTCTTCGTCTTCATTTCCATTAAAGTACCATCCATTAACATATACTTTATTAGAAAGATCATATAAATTCGCTGTTCCAGGCAATAAATTAACGCTATAATTTAACGTAATATAATCATCTGCAAAGAGGCGGTCTGTTCCAGAACTATCCTCTCCTGTATTACATAATATCACTGTATTTTTATCTACTACTTTGGCTGTAATCTTCTTTCCTTTTGCTGTAGTGAGAACATAAAAACTATCTTTATCCACAGTTGCATCATCAAAAACAAAACCTGCACTTTCCATATCAGATACGGCTTTAAGTTCATCGCTTAATGCATCTTTTACTGTAATCCTTTTTAAAGCTGCCTCCCCGGAATTCTTTACTATAATAGAGAACTTTACTTTTTCCTTTGCATTGTATATTCCAGGTATTTTAGACCCTGACGTTATCTCTCCATTTTCAATCTGAATTCCTGTTGTTCTATCGGCAGTCTTTATTACCTTTTCCTCTGGAATTCCCGGAATATTGATATAATCCCAGTCTACGACCAGACTATTATTCTCTCCATCTACTAAGTCCTTTACTGGTACATCAACTAGATGTGGCTTATCCGCATCGTCTTCTTGTCCATTATCATCATACTGTGCCTGAACGCGAACTTCATTCTTAAGCTTCCACGCATCTTTCACATCTTCTTTTAATTTTACTTTCACATGCATCTCAACGCTGTCAGCTATTGCAAGATGATGCAGGCTTAATACAAGATTAGATGATGTTGACATCTGAGCATATACTTTATCTCCGCTTTTCGTCACAAAATAGCCCGATTCAGGAAGTACAAATGCTGCGGTTTCCATATCTGCATATTTAGAGAGTGTCTGTCCATCAAATTTCCCCTTACAATCCATATCATCTGTCACTTTGATATTGTAAAGAGAAACATTCCCTGTATTTGTTACTCTTATTGTATAATCAACGAATTCTCCTGCCTTATAGCGTCCTGTCACCTTTTTCTCTATATAACGTCCTGTTTTTTCATCAAAAGCAACTGCTTTTTTCTCTTCATTGGTTGTTTTATCTGCAAGCTTAGAAACTGCAAGTGATGGATGCATCAAAAGATTGTTTACTTTAAGATGATAACTAATCAATTCTTTACTGCTGTCTAAACCATAATGCAGCTCTGCTTCATAAATCGTATCTCCTTTAATATGATTCCATGCTCCTTTAATTTCCTCTACGATATATTTACCAATATATAATGACTTATTGCTTTCTCCTTTTCCATCTTCTCCGGTTGTAATCTTATCTACTACCTCTCCCTTTGTAACAAGAGGTTTTGTATCAGAAGCTGGTGTTCCATCTTCCTTGACATCCCACGGTGCGTAAATGTCCTGCGCCGCAGTTACTGAAAAAACAGCACCACTCACTGGCTGCCCCTCATCATCTTCTTTTTGGATAAGGAGCTTTCCTTTTTGAAGTGGATTCTCATATACTAAACTGCCTTTTTGCTTTTCTCCTGTTGACAAATTTTCAAAAATGACAGAATTCTCCTTATTGTCTGTATTTTCCGACAGTTCAAACGTCCACTCTTGCTTCGTTAATATGCACCCCTTCGGCGCTTTCTTCTCCACAATTTTATAACGACCTAAATTATCCAGAGTATTTTTAAATTCCTGCTTATTTTGATAAACCGATCTCTTATTCTCATCCACATCTTCTTCTAAAGTAAAGAGTTCTTCATATTGATTTTTAGATTGTGACCACTGTAACAGGGTAAATTCCGCTCCAGATAAATATGCTCCCGTATCTTTGCTCTTTTTGTAAACCTTTATTAAATTCTTTTCCGCCTGATAATTTGTATTTTCTAACTGTGCCTCCAGTGGTATATTTGAAGAAAGATCAAACAGAGCTTCTGATTTTAAAGTTGGAATTTTGTAAGTCCACTCTTTATTAAGGGATGGCTTCCACACATTTTTATAGACTGCAGGAATAGCAATTTCTTTAACGCAATATGGACCATCTCCATATTTATCTTTATAAAAACTATAGCTAGTTCCTGTCTTAAATACAGCAATTCCTTCTTTATTTGTTACTGCCGTATCTATTGGTTCTGCTTTATCTATACTGACATTTTCACCGCCAAATAAACCAAATGTCACTCCTTCGATTGGCTGCCCGCTATTTTGATCTGTCTTTTTTACTTTAATTATCATCCCTGCTTTAGATGCCACATAATTCGATTCTTTTTTTACTGAACCACCCTGATTATTTGCTACATTTAATGTTCCCTTATTTAAAACTGCTACACTTCCCTGACATTTTCCTGCCTCAGATACTTTCGCAGTCACAGTATTATCTGTCTGATACCAGTCCGCAACTGATTTATTAATTTTATGTAACTCTTCATCCGATTTCATCTGCACTTCTATATGCACATAATAACTGTGTCCATAAAAAGCCGCCGCTGATAACTTCGCATTTTTCGCTGCCACTTTCACTGTCGTGGCATGATCTGTCCCTTGCGTTTTTGTTATATTAAAATTAGCACTTACATCTGTATAATTCATCTGATCAGCCTGGACATTATTATTTACCGCCTCATCTGCATATACTTTCACATCTTTTACGTTCAAAAGCGATTCTACTTTATCCTCAAACTGAAATGATGTATACTTCGCCGTAGTTACATTGGACGGACTCGGAACTGGTGCAGATAAAACATAGGAAAATGTCTCCTTTCTATCAGACAACCCCAGAAATTTCTTTGCTGATTCTGAATTTTTAGAATTGATTTTTCCATGATAAATCGCTTTCTTTACTTCATCTGGTAATAATCCAATCCCTACATCTGCACGAATCGAAAGCAGTCCTGTACTGTTTGACCAATAATAGGATGTAGAATCTGCCAGTGAACTATCCGCTGGAATCCCATATCCACTTTTTACCGCATATGCCGCATTACCGCCCGTATCCTTCTGGTCACATTTGGCTACTGTCCATCGACAATTCACCGTACTTCCCGCAAAAATTCCAACTGCGGTTGTTGTCTCATCATTATTGTCAAAACCTTCACTCGTCCTTGAAGAAACATATCCTTTCGAACCAGTAATCAATCCTGTCGCATTATACTGAAGTTTTGACTGCTGCATCTGAAACATAAGTACTTTCTCAAAACCTGTTCCAAAATCAACACCCTGCTGTGCATCAATATCACAAAACTGAATTAATCCTTTGATTCCTGAAACCGGTGTTGTCGTTCCACTATAATAGAAATCCATGCGAGTCTGCACATAATCTGTACCCATAACAGATATACCAATCTTGTTCTTCTGGAATCCAATATATGGCGCTTTTAAATCCTGATTCGACAACTGCTTTCTTATCGCTGCCCTTGGAAATTTATATCCTGTTACTGTAATCTTTAAATCAATCTTATATGTTCTCTTCGTATTATAATCATACCAATTTCCAACATCTTTATATACTGCATATGGATTCACCGTAGTTTTCTGTAAATTAAATACTTTCGATGCAATACGTCCTTTCGATACGGCAGGATATAAAGTACCAAATTCACTTTCTGTTCCATTTTTCACTTTTGTAAAAGAAACTTCTCCGCCTGTTCCTCCACCAACGCTTACTGAACTGTTATTATTAAAACGGGGAGTAAAATTGTACTGTCTTCCATTTGAATAACTTTCATAAATATACTTCGATGCCGCCTGTGCATTGGCTACTGTAAGCAGATTTTTTCCTGTCACGCTTCCCACTTTTTTGCTGTTTTTTTGTAATAAAAAATAATGGCTGGTAACATCAGGCATTGTTACAGAATGGTTTGTGCTTGGATGAGTAGACATTACTACTGGTACAGACTCTTCCTCCTCGTCTTCCCTCTGCTCCGCTGTGGACTGTTCCTGATTCCTTTCTGTAGATTTTTTTGTCTGTCCCCCTTCTTTTAGTTCTGAACCTGTTAATTTCTCCTGTTGTTGCTGAGATTTATCCTGTGTTCCTGCACTTTCCGATTCCTGCTCTGTACTCTTTTCTTCTGCTTCATTATGCTGCTCCGTGGTTCCTTGCTCTGATTTTTCCTTTTCTTCCGTTGTTTCTTTAGAAATGGCTGTCGTACTCTCCTGACTTTCTGTTGTAATATTCTCTATCTGTCTGGTATCTTCCTGTTCATTTTTCATCTGGTAGAAACTCTCTTTCCCTATTCCAGAAGCAGCTACGCTTATGTTGATATTTGTAAAAAAAAGTGCAGCTACTAAAACAAAAATAAGGATTCTCCTAAAAAATATCCGCATTTTCTGCCCTCCTGAAAAATTCTATATTTCCCTGTTGCTTAAAATATCTCTCTTCTCGTTTTACACTCCTTTCATTTTTAGGAAATATTTCCATTTCATTTTAGCATTCCGCTTCTTAATTGTCAATATTTTACTTTATTTCTTTTTTATTCATCAATTATATTTTTGTACTTTCATTTCCCCATATATAACATTCCAATCCCAAAAGCAAAAAAAGAAGAGTATCTAAACATAGATGTTTAAATACCCTTCTGTTAAGCCGCATTCAAAAATACTTTCTGTTAAGTATAAATCACAATTTATGGAAATCTTATCCAAACAAAGGACATATTCTCTACAAAACAAATATACCGATTGTTGAAATAATTCTTCAAATACGCTCTAAATCGTAAATTCTATAATGGAAAAACAATATTTTATTCTAAATATTAACGGTCAATCATGCTGATAGACTCTATTGCAACAATACCACCTCGAACAACTTCCACATGATCAAACTTTCTTGTTAAAAGAGCAATAAGGTCGTTATTACGTCCCTCTGTATTTACACTCTCTAAAAGAACACTGTTAATACCGTAGTCAATCGCTTTAGCTCCAAATACCTGTGAGATACGGAAAATCTCACCCTTCTCAAATTCAGAACATTCATGAATCTTCACGAAAAGAATCTCCTTCATATGGGTTGGGGCATCGGTAATATCGTTAAGCTTAATTACCTCTACGCAGCGGTTTAACTGCTTTTTAATCTGCTCAAAAGTTGCATCGTCAGAAGAAAGGCCAATTGTCATTCTTGATACTGTAGGATCTTCTGTAACACCTACTGTAATACTTGAAATGTTATAGGACTTTCCAGACATCATTCCTGAAATACGTGCTAATACACCAATTCGGTTCTCCACATACAGAGATACCCATCTTTTTTTCTTTTCTGTATTTATCTCTCTCATCTCTGCATCCTCCTATAACATAATATCTTCAAAGCTTGCTCCACCCTTGATCATCGGCATAACCAGTTCATCTGGAGCAACCATACATTCTACAATAACTGGTTTCTTATTCTTCTCTGCGTACTCTCTCGCCTCAAGAATCGTATCTTTTAACTGATCATTACTTGTAACAAAATATCCTTTAGAACCGTAAGCTTCTGCCATCTTTACGAAATCAGGAACATACTCTGGACATACCCAGCCCGGTGTACCACATTTACCCTTGCAGGACTTATGATAGCGCAGGCAGGTAATTGTATAACGCTTCTTAAAGAAGAGTTCCTGCATCTGGCGAACCATTCCGAGACGATTATTGTTAAATACAATGTTTACTAACGGAAGTTCCTGGCATACTGCTGTTGCAAGCTCCTGCATGTTCATCTGGAATCCACCGTCACCACTGATTGATACGACAGACTTCTCTGGACATCCAATCTGTGCTCCTACGGCAGATGGAAGGCCAAATCCCATCGTACCAAGTCCTCCGCTTTGTACTAATCTATGAGTCGCATCTAACTTCAGATACTGGGAAGCCCACATCTGATGCTGTCCTACATCACTGGTAAATACTGTATCTCTGTCTGCATACACTTCATTCAAAGTCTCGATGATACGCTGTGGGTTTACTCCCTCTTCTACTTCCATATGAAGAGGATATTCTTTATCCCAGCCTTTTACCTCTGCAATCCATTCCTCATGCTTCATTGGTTCTGTATGCTCTAATATCTTTAAGATTGCTGCCTTCGCATCTGCAACAATCGGAATATCTACTGTAACATTTCTTGAAATCGCTGCGGATTCAATATCAATATGGACAATCTTAGCATTCGGTGCAAACTTCTTAATCTCACCAGTTACCCGGTCATTAAAACGGCATCCGATAGAGAACATTAAATCGCACTCATCTGCAGTCTTATTAGCAGCATAAGAACCATGCATTCCGATATTACCAATATATAAAGGATGCTCTGTGGAAATAGCTCCTCGTCCCATAACGGTCGTAATTACTGGAGCATCAATCTTTTCTGCAAGCTTTGTCATCTCTTCCTGAGCATGAGCGAGATTTACTCCCCCACCGATTAAAAACATCGGCTTTTTCGCTTCTTCTAACAGATTAATCGCCTTCTTAAGCTGTCCTACATGAACACCCTTATTCGGCTTATATCCACGGATATTTACTTCTGTTGGATAAGAAGTTGAACCCAGTTCTGCCATAACGTCTGTTGGTAAATCTACAAGAACCGGCCCTGGCTTTCCTGATCTTGCAATGTAAAATGCTTCCTTAATTCGCTGTGCTAACATCTCTCTATCACGGACCATGATAACAAACTTCGCAATATTTCTAGTCACTCCAATGATATCTACTTCCTGAAACGCATCATTACCGATCAAATGCTCTGGCACCTGGCCAGTAAAACATACTAATGGAATACTGTCATAGTTTGCTGTAGCAATTCCTGTTACTAAGTTCGTAGCACCCGGTCCACTGGTTACTAAACATACACCAACCTTGCCGGTTGCTCTGGCATAACCATCCGCTGCGTGAATCAACCCCTGCTCATGTCTTGGTAATACGAGGTCAATCCCGTGACAATCATGGAGTGCATCTAGAAGATTGACGACCATGCCACCCGGATATGCGAAAATCGTATCCACGCCTTCCTTTTTCATTGCCGTTACAAACAGGTCATTTCCTGAAACCTTCATACTTACTCCACTCCTTCTTCTCTCATTCAATGTTGTCAATTGTCTTTTGTTCTGATTTTTAGATAACTTACATTTAAAAGTTAATAATCTTTTTTATGATATACCAAATACTTTCCTTTTGTCAATAGTGCACTAATATGTATACAATTTTGATTTACCACAGGCAAGGGAGACGCTACAAAAGCTTTTAGTCGGATTGCTCAAAAAACACAAGAAAGAACCACTTAAAAATCTACCCCATTTAGCACAACGGAACAAAATGGGGCAATTTTTTAGTGGTTCTACTCATAATCTTCTGGTAATCCGAACGCTACTTCCTCTGTAGCACCGTCTACCTTGCCTGCGGCAACTCAGAATTACTGTCGATTGTAGTTAATGAGGCATCCCTTCAAGATAATCTCTCTCTCATCATCTGTTAATTCACCCATTTTTAAAGCAAATGGTGTGAGACTTCCGTCTTTTACAACATAAGCTTCAAATTCTGCTGCCTTTGTCTCGACTGCCTTTCTTACGTCTGGCAGGAAAATGTAATCTCCGTTTGCGAATGGAAGGTCACCTTTTTCAATAAGGAATGGAAGCATACCCCAGTTAATAAGGTTGGAACGATAGCGCTTTGTAGCGTATTCATTTGCAATGTTAGCCCAGCCACCTAATACTTTCTGGCAGGATGCTGCCTGTTCTCTGGCGGAACCGTCACCTGGTTTTACAGCAAAGATTGTACTTCCGATTCCAATATTTTCATTGGTAACATCTGCATACTTAGCGTGAATTGCATCAATTACTGGTGCTAATTCTGCTAATGCTTCTACTGGATTGCTGTTCGCTTCTACTGCTTCCTGTGCTGCTCTTACTTCTTTGGCACGTCCTACATAAGCAGGATCTTTTCTTGAAAGAGTAAACTCTGCAAGGCCAAGTGGATTCGAACGGTAGGAGGATGTTTCTCCTGATGGAATTAATTCATCTGTCGTTGTAACTGGATCATGGATCTCGGACACAACTTTCAGAATCATGTTTTCTGGAAGTGCGCTCATCTTTGGCCAGTCTTTGATATTTGGTCCGAACTTAATCTCTACAGATGGATCTGCCACTCCTTTGCTGTCAAATACACGATTTGCGTAAATGCTGCTGTCAAAGTGATATTTTCTTCCTGTATATTCTACATCAAGGTCTGTTGCTGGCGTAAGGTATCCTTTATTGGCTGCGGTTGCTGCGATAGAGCGGGCATCCATTAATGCTACGGAAGCAATCTGACCATTTTGTAACTTAGAACCTTCTCTGTTCGGGAAGTTTCTTGTGGAATGACGGATACTTAAGCTATTGTTGGATGGCGTATCTCCCGCACCGAAACATGGACCACAGAATGCTGTTTTTACGATAGCACCACTTTCCATAAGGGCTGCTGCTGCACCATTCTTTACTAATTCCATGTAGATTGGTGTACTTGCAGGATAAACACTTAATGTAAATTCATCCGCTCCAATAGATTTTCCTTTGATAATATCTGCTGCTGCGCACAAGTTTTCAAATCCACCACCGACACATCCTGCGATGATTCCCTGTTCTACATAGAGCTTTCCATCGCGAACTTTATCGGTAAGTTTAAAGTCTACCTGTCCATCTAAGCTGACAAGTGCTTTCTGCTCACAGTCGTGAAGAACATCCATCAGGTTCTTATTCATATCTTCAATCGTATATGTATTACTTGGATGGAATGGCATAGCAATCATTGGACGAATCTTGCTTAAATCAATCTTAACCATTCCGTCATAGTAAGCAACTTTTGCAGGATTTAATTCTTTGTAATCTTCTACTCTTCCATGGATATCATAGAAATCTTTAATTACATCATCTGTTTTCCAGATAGAGGAAAGACAGGTTGTCTCTGTTGTCATTACGTCAACACCGATACGGAAGTCTGCACTCAGCTTCTCAACACCTGGTCCAACAAACTCCATAACTTTATTATTTACATAACCATTCTGGAATACTGCTCCGATAATCGCAAGAGCTACGTCCTGTGGACCGACACCTTTTATTGGCTCTCCTGTCATGTAGATTCCAATAACACCTGGCATATTAATATCGTAAGTCTGGTTTAAGAGCTGCTTTACAAGCTCTGGTCCGCCTTCACCCATTGCCATTGTTCCAAGTGCTCCATAACGGGTATGAGAATCAGAACCAAGAATCATTGCTCCACCGCAGGCAAGCATTTCTCTTGCGAACTGATGGATAACTGCCTGATGAGGAGGTACATAGATTCCACCGTACTTTTTCGCACAGGTAAGTCCAAACATATGGTCATCTTCGTTGATTGTTCCACCAACAGCACATAAGCTGTTATGACAGTTTGTGAGAACATATGGCATAGGGAACTTCTCTAATCCTGATGCACGTGCTGTCTGGATAATTCCTACATAAGTGATATCATGGGAAGTTAACTTATCAAAACGAATTTTTAACTTTTCCATGTTATCAGAAGTATTATGGGCTTCTAAAATACCATAAGCAATTGTTCCCTTCGCTGCTTCTTCTTTAGAAGGTGCATCCGGACCAGCCACTGCCTGCAGTCTTGCCTGGGCTTCCGGAGTATCTTCTATAATTTCTGTTCCATTTACAAGATACGCTCCTGTTTTTAACAGTTCCATCATTCTATCCTGCTATTGAAGCTTTCGCTTGAATAGCTTTTCCTTTCCTAAAATATATTATTAGTAAGATATTTGTAATGATACGAAATCCTTCAGCCTTTTCATATCGTTACGCTTGTTAATTATATTAGCATAAACGCAGGATAAAATTCAATAATCCATAAGTGGTATTAATTTTGTAAACTTCCAGGTTGCCGAGGCAAAATCAGAATTCATATTATAGGATTTGGATATCATTCAGACGATTATAGCTTTCCATGAAACTGATTTGTAGGATTTGGAATAGTTAGCCGCTGTAAATTTTCTGTAGGATTGCTCAAAAAATACGAGGAAGAACCCTTCTGGCAATCCGACTACAGATTCCTCTACAGCGGCGTCTCCTTTGCTACGCAAATCAGAATCTAATTATTTTTCAATTTTTTCAGAAACCATTTGCGGAATCCTTCTTCTACAATTTCTTTTCCAATAATATATGCTGCACAAAATAGGCTTCCTGTCTGTGTAATTTTCTGCATGTTTTCCTGTTGTGGCATATATAAGGACAGCAGAAGAGATATGAGCATAAATATACATAAGCTTGCCAAAATCTGTCCTTCCCATTTTTGGGTATTTTCAAGAAATTTCTGCCAGATATTTTGTCCAGTAAGATATTTTACGATTGTATCTCTCCAATTTTTTTTGAACCAGATATCCCCCTCCTGGCTGCCGCTATGGCAACAGGCGTATACACAATCTTCTGTTATTTTTTCTCTGCCACTCTGATTTAAACCAGACATAAACAGGATTCTTCCCTGCTTTTGCAAGAATTTTTTTGAATATTCCTGCTGATGTTTTCTCCATATGGCTATAATCTGGCTTTTTTCGACTTCTGAAAGTCCGCAATAAATGCGAATACTTTTTATCTGTTTTTCGAGAGCCACGTTTTTTAGAAGCAAAAACTGTTTTCTATCTATCACTTCTCTTTTTTCTTTCACTATTCCCGTCTGTTTTCCAATAGAAAATGCCGATTCTCTGTTCTGATTCGTAAAAAAGAAGTATTTCACACCTGTTTTCTTTAATTCCTGCATAAATCGCTGAAACTTCTCCTTTTGAAATCTGGACGGGAAATATATATCTTCAAAACCAACAGCAACGATTGGCCTTTCTCCTTCTACCGCAGTTTTTTTTAAAAAATCTGGTTGAAAATAAATTCCCTGACGGATAAAAATTTCCTGGAGAATCATATTTTCTGTATAACTTCCTCCATTTTCTTCTCTCTCTTTCTCCTCTGCCGCATATAGTCTTCCTTGTTTCTTCCTTTGTTTACCAATTGTATTCAAAGAGATTTTTCCTTTCATGCTTTCATTTTTTTCTACATACTTATCTTCTATATTCTCTGTCATTTTAACAGTTCTGTTTATACCTGTATTCTCTTTCACATTTTCAAAGAAAGGATACACCACCTGCTGTGTTACAATAGCCCGTCCTGTATTTTCTGCAAAAATTTCTCCCTGTTTATATTCTTTATATGGTAACTTTAAACTTATAACAGCGAGCGGAACTTTTTCCCCTCTTTTCAAACGCACAATGTCCCCTTTTACAAGACTATTTACCTGCACACATTGAAATATATTTTCTCGTAAAACCACTACTTTAGTTTTATATATTTCTTTCTTCTTAAATAATACTTTACTATAACGAAATGTCTTTTCCACCTTCCCAAAAAGAAATACCATAAAAGACACAAACAACACTGTTTTTACTCTTTGATCAAATTGAAACAAAACACTTACCACACATAAATATAGAAAGAAAAAGAAAAGCAGATTCTGGCACTCCTGTTTTAAACACATAAACCAAATCCGCTTCTTCTCTTTCGTTATACTATTCCTAGAACTCCTCTTCCCACGCTGCTTCTGCCTCACTTTTGCCAGCGTAAGCCCCCTTTGTATATTTGTATCATACTTCAATTCTAAATATTCAATCGTTCTATCATCCTTTTTCTTCTCCAAATTCTTCTGGCTCCTGTCCATATTCATAGCAACCCTCCCGTTTTCTCTGTATACCGAGTGATATCCCCTTAAATGGGGAATCTTCTTGCTAGAAGAAGATAAAAATCTCCCTGTTTATAAAAAAACGTAACACACTATCTCAGATTGTCTTATTAAATATATGTTAGTTTACAAGAGAAATATGCCCTTCTATGGATTCTCTTTTTGGAGTTCGTCTCCTTTTATTCTTTTTCCAAAATCTGTCCCGTCCGATAAGCATGCAGCAGCTTCTCAAGGTCACTGATCTGCTCTTTCAACTGGCGGCCAGTTTCGGTATCTATCACTCTCTCACGCTGAGCAGAAACCTCACGGATAACGGTATCAGAATGTACGTCTATCTCTTTTTCGATAACGTCTTCTGTCGAAGTAAATGTCTCATGAGAAACAAGACGCAGACCTCTTGAATTATAGATAAGGGTGTAACCGGCAATTCCTGTCGTTCCGCGGTATGCTTTCGAAAAGCCACCATCAATGATCATGACTTTACCGTTACATTTGACAGGGGATTCACCCTCTTTTACGTGAACAGGCATATGCCCATTGATAATATGACCTTTTTCGATATCTACGCCAAATTCTTTGAGGATATTATTTACAACATCTTCTCTCTCTATCAGGCGGTAATAATGGTCTTTTCTCTCAATCTGCACTTCTTTATCGGCAATGAAATACCGCTCAAATGTCGCCATCTTTTCCTTGCCATAGACTGGGGAGTTCTCATTAGACCAGATATACCACATGATATCTTTTCCATATTCATGTTCTTCTCTGTTATCCTGCTCGTAATATCCCTTTCTTGCGTAGTACTCAAGCACATCATAAAGTTCTTTGCCAGAATACTGTTTGCTGCCAATCTTAACTTTACGGAAGTTTCCCTTCTCATCAAGCGGCACACAGCCATGATAGAGAAGATTGGAATTATAACAAAGATACAGACCGCCTTTATTAAATAGAAAACGGATATGTTCCTGTAACTTATCGCAGTTTAAAAAGTTCATGCAAAGGCGGTTCATCAAGGCTTCTTCTGCTTCGGAAAGTTCATATGGATTATTCGGGTCAATAGTAGGGAAGGATTTATCAAGAAGTTCATACTTCTTACCTTCTATCATAATGGTTCCTTCCTCGTAATCGATCTTATCAAGAAGGAGTCTTTTGTCCATATTAAACTCTGGCCTTCTCTTGATCACCTGTCCCTCTAACTTAAACTGAATAATAGCAATGGCTTTATGCATCTTCATATTGAGAGATACTTCTCTTAAATCAGAGTCTTCCTGTGCATGAACCCGGAAGCACTGACAAGGATCATTCGCATATGTTTCAATCGCAAAACTTGCGAGTGGGACAAGATTAATTCCATATCCGTCTTCTAATACATTAAGATTATTATATCTTGCTGAAAGACGAATGACATTGGCAATACAGGCTTTTTGACCAGAAGCCGCTCCCATCCATACCACATCATGGTTTCCCCACTGGAAGTCCACATTACTGTGTTCCATCAGGTGATCCATAATAATATGCGGGCCTGGGCCTCGGTCAAAAATATCTCCGATAACATGAAGCCGTGTGACAACTAACTTCTGAATAACCCCAGCAATGGCAACAATAAATTCTTTCGCTCTGTTTAAGCGGATAATCGTATCAAAGATTTCATTATAATATTCTTCTTTTTCTACAACACGGTTATTTTCACTCAAAAGCTCTTCAAGAATATAAGAAAAATCAGCCGGCAGACTCTTTCTAAGTTTTGATCTTGTATACTTGGCAGAGCTTTCCTTACATACCGCAATCAGGCGATGCAGGGATACCTTATACCAATCCTGAAAATCTTCTTCAGATAACTCTAACCGCATCCGCTCTACTTTCTGCTCTGGATAATAAATCAGAGCTGCCAGACTCTTTTTATCTCTGGCGCAGAGTGTATTACCAAAAACATCTTCTATCTTATTGCGAATGGCTCCTGAGCCAGTTTTTAAGATATGTAGAAATTGCTCGTACTCCCCATGTACATCAGAAACAAAATGTTCTGTCTCCTTTGGCAGATTTAGAATTGCCTGCAGATTGATAATCTCTGTACAGGCCTTTGCCACGCTTGGATACTGTGTTGCCAGACTCTGCAAAAACTTCAGGTTTAACTTTTCCATAATTAACCCCCTCTATGGAATTTTAACATTATATCGTTATTAAATATTTTTGCCTTATACTTTGTCTTTTGTATCTGTACTTCTTTACCGCATCTACCGTAAGTTGGACATACAGCTTGCAGGAATAATTTTCAAACACACTCTAGTTTCTACTTAATTCTCTTTCTGCTCTTCCGCAGCCGCTATCTCTCTCTTCTTCTGCTCAAGCTGAAGATAAGGACGCATCTCAATAAGCGGAGCTCCATTGTTACGGATATAGTCTTCTGTGATTGTAACTCGTCCGATATTATCATCCTTTGGAATTTCATACATAATATCAAGCATGAATTTCTCGATGATCGCGCGAAGTGCTCTCGCTCCAGTATCTTTTTCCATAGCCTTCTCCGCAATGGCTGTCAAAGCTCCATCTTCAAACTGCAAATCCACTTCATCTAATGCCAGAAGTTTCTGATACTGTTTTAATATTGCATTCTTAGGTTCTTTCAGAATATCAACCAGCATTTCCTTTGTCAAGGCATTTAATGTAAATATTATTGGTAATCTTCCAATAAATTCTGGAATCATTCCAAATTTACGGATATCTTCTACTGTAACATACTGCAACATGTTCTTTTCATGATCGTATTTGTCCTTAAGTTCTGCATGGAATCCGATAGAGGAATGCTGTGTCATTCTCTCTTTGATAATATCCTCTAATCCAGGGAATGCACCACCGCAGATAAAGAGAATATTTCTTGTATTCATTACAGCAGTCGGAACCATCGCATTTTTAGAGCTTGCACCTACCGGCACTTCTACCTCGCTGCCTTCTAACAGTTTTAAGAGTGCCTGCTGTACAGATTCTCCGCTTACATCACGACTTGTCGTATTTTTCTTCTTTGCGATTTTATCAATCTCATCGATGAAAATAATTCCAGTCTCTGCTTTTTCTACATCATTATCGGCATTGGCAAGTAATTTAGAAAGCACACTTTCTACGTCATCACCGATATAACCTGCCTCTGTAAGAGAAGTTGCATCACAGATTGCCAGAGGTACATTTAACAGTCTTGCTAATGTTTTTACAAGATGGGTCTTACCAGAACCTGTCGGTCCGATCATAAGCATATTAGACTTATCAATCTCGATTTCATCCATCGTATTTGTAATGACACGTTTATAATGGTTATATACGGCAACGGACATTACCTTTTTCGCATAATCCTGTCCGATAACATACTCGTCAAGCTGTGCCTTAATCTGATGTGGCGCAGGAATATTCTTTAAAGTAAGCTTTGGTTCTTCCTTCTTATTTTTCTTCTTTTTCTTTTTTGCCTTTTTTGTCTTTGGCTTCTGGTTAGACATCGTTCCTGATAACAGATCTCCAAGATTCATATCTTTTAAATTGTTAAAGTCCATGTTGGACAGGTCAAGGAACTGGATGCCATTTCCACCACCAAATCCAGAATTAAAGGAATCAAAAGACTTCTGCATACAGTCAGAACAGATGCTTAAACCTGTCGGCATATGGATGAGCTTTGCACCTTGTTCTTCTGTACGATGGCAGACACAGCAGGACTCAAACTTGTTTTTCGGAGTATCGTCTTCCTCGTCTCCGTCATCTTCAATCTCATAATCCTCTTCGTCAATTTCTTCTGCATCGTCTTCTACAATATCGTCCGGCTCCTTTTTTTCATTAAAAATAACCTGTGCAGGAGCTTCTGCAAATACCATTTCTTCCTGTTCCTGATTTATCGTATTTTCCTTTTTCATGTTTGTATCTCCTGTCATTACCTCTCCGTACTCCTGCCTTTTAAGATTGCCTCGCCAAGCAGCATATCTTCCGGAGTTGTAATTTTCATGTTTTCGTAACTTCCCTTTATCATGCGGACGCCACGGATTCCGTAAGTTTCCATCACCATTCCGTCATCGGTTACAGAATCATCACCCGCTTCCATCATTTTCTGGTAAGCTTCTCTGATTTCTGCTGTCACAAAACACTGTGGTGTCTGAATCTGCCACATGGTGCTTCTCGGTGGGGTAGAAACTGCATAGCGATCCTCATCAACAATTTTTATCGTATCTTTTACCGGCATTCCCATAACACAGGACTTGTCTTTTTTCACCTGCTCAATGCAAAATTCAATCAATTCCGGCGTGATAAAAGCTCTAGCGCCATCATGAATTAAAACATATCCCTCTTCTGGCATGGAACACAATGCCTTATATACAGAGTCATAGCGTTCTGCACCCCCGGTAATGATGCCGCTGACTTTTTTATAATCATACCTATCTAAAATGTTTTCCTGCGCATATTCTATTTCTCCCGGAGCAACTACAAGAATAATCTCATCTACAGAACTTTTCTCAAATGCTTCTAAAGCGTAGGTGATAACCGGCCGGTCTAAGAGAGTCATATATTGCTTTTGTATTTCTGAATGCATTCGGCTTCCTTTTCCTGCCGCAAGAACAATCGCTGTTACTTTTTCTTTCATGTACTCCCTCCTGTTTTTCAAATCTTTACCGTTCTCCAATTTTTAAATTCGGCTTTGCATTTAAGTCCCAGCCATCACGAATACCTTTGATATACTCATAATATCCTGCCACACCGATCATCGCCGCATTATCTGTACAAAAAATTGGTGATGGATGATAGAATTCTATTCCATTTTTACGGCAGGCTTCTTCCATCTGCGCGCGAAGAGAAGAGTTTGAAGCAACGCCGCCTGCGATTGCTACCTTATTAATGCCAAGACGCTTTGCCGCTCCTACTGTATGTTCAGTAAGCACATCGGTAACGGACTGCTGGAAAGAAGCTGCCACATCGGCACGATTGACTTCCTCACCTTTCATCTGGCACTGATTTAAGTAATTTAATACGGCGGACTTTAAGCCACTGAAACTGAAATCATCCGGTGCATCAGTAATCTTTGCTCTTGGGAATGCAATTGCTTTTTTATTGCCTTCTTTGGCAAGCTTATCAATCTTTGGACCACCTGGATAACCAAGCCCGATTGCTCTTGCGACCTTATCAAATGCCTCACCTGCCGCATCGTCTCTTGTTCTTCCGATAATCTCATATTCCCCGTAGCCTTTTACAAGTACAAGGTGAGAATGCCCGCCGGAAGCAACCATACATAAAAATGGCGGCTCTAATTCTTTATGTTCAATGTAGTTCGCACTGATATGTCCCTCGATATGATGCACACCAACTAACGGCTTCTTCGCTGCATAAGCAAGTGCTTTGGCTTCTGCAACGCCGACAAGTAAGGCACCAACTAATCCCGGACCATAAGTGACCGCGATAGCATCAATGTCTTCTAATGTGACATCTGCTTCTTTTAATGCCGTCTCAATTACAATATTTATTTTTTCTATATGTTTTCTTGATGCAATTTCCGGCACAACACCACCAAACATCGTATGCAGTTTAATCTGTGTGTAAATCGTATTTGATAAAACTTCCCTGCCGTTTTTTACAACGGCTGCTGCTGTCTCATCACAGGAAGTTTCAATTGCCAGAATCAATACATCTTTTTTCTGTTCTTCCATGTTTCCTATTCCTCCTCAAATAACAGAGTCGTACTTTTTCCGTCTTTTCCGGCACTGGCAGCGGCAAATATCTTTCTTACTTCTTCCATATATGGCTCCGGTCTTACTAAAGACGGGCTGTAATGCGTAAGCCACATTTCCTTCACACAAGCTTTCTTTGCCATTTCTGCTGCCTCATAAAATGTCATATGTTTATATTCGACTGCTTTCGCCTTCTTTTCCGGCTCGCCATACATTCCTTCGCAGATAAATAAATCGGCATCTTTTGCATGTTCCACAATGGAATCCGTTGGTCTGGTATCGGTTGTATAGGTGCATTTGATACCTTTTCTTGACGGTCCGAGAACCAGATCGCTTGTAAGTGTTCTGTCAGGCAGCTCGATTGTCTCTCCCTTTTGCAGGCGATTCCAGTACTGCATCTCTACGTTATTTTCTTTTGCCTTGTTCACATCAAACTTTCCGGCACGATCAATCTCAATCGTATAGCCATAGCAGGTGATATTGTGATTCACACGAAATGCAGTAATACGGCAGCCGCATACATCAAGCACTTCCTCTTTTTCCTTTAATTCATGAAAAACAATCGGAAACGGTAAGTCTGGTGCGATGACTCTTAATGAGTTTACTACACGCTCTAATCCTCTTGGTCCTACCATTAACAGCGGCTCGGTTCTCTGTGCATTCCCCAGTGTTAAAAGAAGCCCTGGCAGACCGCTGATATGATCGGCATGATAATGGGTAAAACAGATGACTTCAATCGGCTTAAAACTCCAGCCTTTTTCCTTGATCGCCACCTGTGTTCCCTCGCCACAATCTATTAAAATACTGTTTCCATTGTATCTTGCCATCAATGATGTCAGTTTGCGGTATGGCAGCGGCATCATTCCTCCACAGCCAAGCAAACACAATTCCAGCATAACATCCCTCACTTTTCTATAGCAGTTCTGTCTGTTCCTCCACTTTTACAGGAAGTTTAAACTGCTTCGTCCATATATCATAACAGGATTCACACAGAAAAATACTGTGTATTTCCCCGTCTTTTTTTGAGAAGTATCCCCATTCCTTTTTGATGGAAAGGTAATCTTCTCTCTTAATATTGTCTGTTGTCTCTATCTTTTTCCCACAGGAATTACAGTAAATTTCATGTACTTTTTTATCCATTGTATCCTCCATTTTCAAAAATGTTTCAAAAACTTTTCTTCTAATTTTAATATCGTATCTCACCATAAATCTCATAGGCCATTTAACTATAGAAAGAATCGTTCTTAAAATAAAACTATTTTTGTAATTCTTCCGATACCATTATACAAAAAAATACGACAAAAAGTACTGGTAACTACTGGCATCCTTATGCCTCCCAGAGCATAAGTCTTGCATCTTCCCGTGGATTATCGTAATAATTCTTTCTCTGTCCGACTTCTTTAAATCCGGCGTGTTCATACAAGGTAACCGCCGCTATATTGGAAACACGGACTTCGAGATAAATGCTGTGCAGGTTCTGCTTTTTTGCCTCTTCCAATAACTGTTTTAACAGCTTTCCGGCAATTCCCTTTTTTCGGTGAGAAGGCAGTACCGCCACATTTGTAATGTCTGCTTCATCAAGCACCATTTTCATACCAACATAGCCGATTACCTCTTCTTCTTTTGCAAGGAAAGAACAATAGCCTTCGGTATGAAACATCTCTTTTAAACCTTCTACAGACCACGGAACAGAAAAACATTCTTTCATCAGAAGTCCTGTCTTTTCACAGTCTGCTTCGGTCATTGGGCAAATTTTCATTCTTCTAGCTTCTTTCCCTTTGCTTCAAGCTCCCGTTCTGCCTGTGACTTTCTTAAATAAATCGGCGCATGGTCGCTCGCTGGCTCTGCTTTGCCTTCTTCGTATAACTTCATGGCACGAATGGCAACCGCTCCGGCTCTCTGGCGACTTAAATGTGCCGGTGCGTAAGAATGCTCTGCGTTACAAAGTTCCTCAATAATATCTTTATATACTGGAACGCCATCTCCTAAAAAAATAACTGGCTTACCAAGTTTTTGTCCAAGCTCGTTGCACTTTTTAAGAATATCTTCAACCGGGCCTGCCTCCTGTGCGACAAGTTCTTCAAACTCTGTTCCACCTGCAAAATGATAGATTCCAGTATATACCTGCTGTCTTCTCGCATCCATCATCGGACAGATAATGGCATCTGTACCATAAAAGTTGCAGGCGATTCCTTCTAAAGTTGGAACGGAAATGATTGGCTTATTCAGTGCCAGTCCAAGTCCCTTTGCTGTTGCAGAACCAATACGAAGCCCTGTAAAAGAACCTGGTCCTGCCGCCACCGCAATGGCATCCATCTCAGAAAGTTCTGTCTGTGTCATTTTCACAATCTCATCAAGCATCGGTAAAAGTGTCTGTGAATGTGTTTTTTTATAATTTAATGTATACTCTGCAACAAGAGTCTCCCCGTCTAAAATAGCAACAGAGGCCACTAATCCAGAGCTGTCTAATGCAAGAAGTTTCATCTATCTTTGCACCTCCTCAACGGTAATCAGACGATAGTCAAATCCCTTGGATAAGTCTTTATCGATATGAATTTCTGTATACTGTGCCGGGAGAAGTTCCTCTATCAGGTTCGCCCACTCGATAAAGCAGACGCCCTCTCCCTCGATATATTCTTCAAAACCAATTTCGTACATTTCTTCCGGGTCACTGATGCGGTACACATCAAAGTGATAAAATGGAAGTCTTCCCTCATCGTATACCTGTAAAATAGTAAAGGTCGGACTGCTGACTGGTTCTTTGATTCCAAGTCCTGCCGCAAATCCTTTTGTAAATACGGTTTTTCCGACTCCCAAATCACCGTAAAGGCAGTAAACCTGACCTGCTGCTGCCTTTTCTCCGCATTGTTTTCCCAGTGCAAATGTCTCTTCTGCGCTGTTACTTTCTATTTTCATGTTTACCTCTTTTTATCTATCTTGTCCTCACAGAGTTTTCTTTCTCTCATATTTGCAATTGTTCTTTCATCATCTCATAAAACCAATCACAGAAAGCCTTCGAAGGACATGATTCTTTATTTGTCTTTGACTTTTTTGCTTATCTATTTTATTTGTCTCTTATCTGTTTTTCATTTCTTCAATGAAGTTTAAAATATCTGCCCGCTGTGCTCCCATTGCCTCTGTAGGAATCAGGAAAGCATTATTCTTTCCGGTATAAATAACCGCAACGGATTTATAGAAAATTATCTTTGTTACTTTCTTCCACTCCACATCAATCGCATTTTCTGATAATTCCAGATGTAAGCCCCACTCGTCAAGCATGTAATGGAATGTCTGCTCATAGATTGGATTTAACTTCCTTGCATTCTTGGCACGAAGATATGTCGTAAATGGAATCCATATCAGAATAAATAAGGAACAGATTAATGGCATAGCAATATTACCCTGTTTTTTAACGATAACGGCAATCGGCCATGCAATTGCTAAAACAGTGACAAGAATCATCAAAGGCTGACGATACGTATGCCCAAAAAGGAAGGTATTCAGTGCCGACTGTGTAATGTCTGCATCAATGCGATAATGCTTCCCCTGTGGCTCCATCATCACTTTTTTTTCTAATTCCTCTGGCTGCTTTTCTTCTTCATTATCGGAAACTGCCGCTGACATATTTATAGAAGTTTCTAAGTCATCTGCACCGGGTGTTCCTGCCTTTTCCGCATCACTGACACTGTGATTTCCAGCCGCTCCGGTAGTTTCTGTTTCTAATTCTTCCTCTCCGACCCCAACTGGTCTGTCGAGTTCTGCAAGATTCATCTTGCTTATTTCTTCAAAACTCTTCACGTTTTGCCCCTCCTATTGTGACCACAGCCTTACTTGTTGTGGTCAATCTTCATCGTAAGCTGGATTCTCTTTTTGTTTAAATCCACGCTCATTACCTGCACATCTATAATATCTCCCACACTGACTACTTCAAGCGGATGCTTAATGTAACGATCTGTCATCTGGGAAATGTGTACTAAACCATCCTGATGCACGCCAATATCTACAAAGGCACCGAAATCAATAACATTGCGGACCGTTCCTTTTAAGACCATGCCTTCTTTTAAGTCTTTCATCTCAAGGACATCTGTTCTAAGTACCGGCTTTGGCATTTCACTACGTGGATCTCTTCCTGGCTTTTCTAATTCTTCTATAATATCGTGAAGTGTCATCTCACCAATGCCAAGATTTTCTGCCAATCCTTTTTCATCTTTAATCTGAGAATTAAGAGAGCTAAGACCACCGCCACGGATGCTTTCTGATGTGTAGCCCAAATCATTTAATAACTTTGTCGCTGCCTCGTAGGACTCTGGATGTACGCTTGTATTATCAAGTGGTTCTTCTCCACCAGGGATTCTTAAGAAACCTGCACACTGTAAAAATGCTTTTGGTCCAAGCTTTGGCACTTTTAAGAGTTCTTTTCTGGTATGGAAACGCCCATTTTCCTCACGGTAAGCAACAATATTTTTCGCAACTGCCTTGCTGATTCCGGCAATGTAAGAAAGCAATGGGGCGGAAGCAGTATTTAAGTCAACACCGACTTTATTTACACAGTCCTCAACAACACCATTTAACGCTTCTTCTAATCGCTTCTGGTTCATATCATGCTGATACTGTCCAACACCAATTGCTTTTGGCTCAATCTTTACAAGCTCTGCCAGCGGGTCCTGCAATCTTCGGGCGATAGAGGCCGCACTTCTTTGTCCTACATCAAATTCCGGGAACTCTTCGGTTGCGAGCTTACTTGCAGAATAAACAGATGCGCCTGCTTCATTTACAATAACGTAAGCAACCTGTTCTGGTATTTCCCTGATCAGTTCTGTGATAACCTGTTCTGATTCACGGCAGGCAGTACCATTTCCCACACTGATTACAGAAACATTGTATTTCTTAATCATATCATGTACCGTTTTCTTGGCCTGTTCTACCTTACACTGTGGTGCAGTTGGGTATACAACAACGGTATCTAACACCTTACCCGTAGGATCTACCACAGCAAGTTTACATCCAGTACGGAATGCAGGGTCCCATCCTAAAACTGTTCTTCCTTCCATTGGCGGCTGCATGAGAAGCTGTGTTAAATTCTTTCCAAAGACAGTAATGGCACCTTCCTGTGCTTTTTCTGTAATTTCACTTCGAATATCTCTTTCGATGGATGGGGCAATGAGTCGATTGTATGCATCAAGTATCGCTTCTTCCATGAGTGCTTTTGTATTTAGATTATCCTTCACCATTGTTTTATTTAATGCATTGACAATCTGCACATCTGGTGCCTCTACCTTAACAGTAAGGAACTTTTCTTTTTCTCCACGGTTAATCGCAAGAACCCGATATCCCGTAACTTTAGAAAGTGGCTCTCTGAAATCGTAATACATTTCGTATACAGATTCTGCTTTCTCATCTTTTGCTTTTACAACAAGACTTCCCTGTTTCATCGTACAGTTACGGATGCTTTTACGATAATCTGCCATATCTGCAATCATTTCCGCAATGATATCCTTGGCTCCGGCAATCGCTTCTTTTGCGTTTGCCACACCTTTTTCTGCGTTCACAAAGGCTGCTGCTTCTTCTTCCATGCTTTTTGTTGTCTTCTGTAAAAGAAGAATATTAGCCAATGGCTCTAAGCCCTTTTCCTTCGCTTTTGTCGCTCTTGTCTGCTTTTTCGGGCGATATGGGCGGTATAAGTCATCTACTGCTACCAGAGTTTCTGCTGAGAGAATCTTTTTCTTTAAATCTTCTGTCATCTTACCCTGATCTGTAATCGCATTGATTACCTGCTCTTTTTTCTCCTCTAAGTTGCGAAGATAGAGAAGGCGTTCATGTAAATTACGGAGTGTCTCGTCATTAAGAGCTCCTGTCATTTCTTTACGGTATCTGGCAATAAACGGAATCGTATTGCCCTCGTCAATAAGCTGTACTGCTGCTTTCGCCTGTTCTTCTTTAATCGCAAGTTCCTGCGCCAGTTTTTTTATAATATCCATTATTCTGTCTGCTCCTTATGTCTGTAATTTTCATTTTAAGCCTTCTTTGGGGTTGTGATCCAACGAAGGTATGCATTCATAAATGCATCCAGGTTGCCGTCCATCACGCTCTGCACATTACCGGTCTCTTCTCCGGTTCTGTGGTCTTTTACCATAGTATATGGCTGCATAACGTAGGAACGAATCTGGTTACCCCAGCCATTATCGGACACTTCACCACGGATATCTGATAATTTTTCCCGGTTTTCCTGCTCCTTAATCAGATACAGCTTTGCCTTTAACATCTGCATTGCCTTATCCTTGTTCTTGTGCTGGGAACGCTCATTCTGGCACTGTACGACAACACCAGTAGGAATATGGGTAATACGGATAGCCGAATCCGTCTTGTTAATGTGCTGTCCACCTGCTCCACTGGCACGGTAGGTATCAATACGGATATCTTCATCAGCAATCTCTACTGATAAATCTTCTTCAATATCCGGCATAACATCACAGGATGCAAAAGAAGTCTGTCTCTTTCCTGCTGCATTAAATGGGGAAATTCTCACAAGACGGTGTACTCCTCTCTCAGACTTTAAGTATCCGTAAGCATTCTCCCCATTTACTTCAAATGTAATGGATTTGATTCCTGCCTCATCTCCATCGAGATAATCAAGAACTTCTGTCTTAAAGCCGTGACTATCCGCCCATTTGCTATACATTCGGTAAAGCATTCCTGCCCAGTCACAGGATTCCGTTCCTCCTGCACCTGCATGAAGGGTAACAATCGCATTATTTTTATCATACTCACCAGATAAAAGTGTCTGAATCTTTAAATTATCAAATTCTATCTCAAATTCTCCAAGTAATTCTTCAATATCTGGAATCACACTGGCATCATTTTCTTCATTACCAAGTTCAATCATGGTAGAAACATCATCCAGCGTTAATTCTAATGCATGATAGGCAGAAACGGTATCTTTGAGATTTTTAACTTTTCTGGTAACTTCCTGTGCCTTGTCCGGGTCATTCCAGAACCCCTCTTCCCGCATTTCACTTTCTAATTCTTTAATCTGCTCATGCTTATGAGAAAGTGCCAGAGAAACGCCAAGCTCTTTCATCGGCTCTTTATATTGATTTACCGTAAATTTGTATTGTTCTAATTCAACCAATTATAAAACCCTCTCTATTATATAAAATGTAGACAAAATATAAAAACCTGCAATCATTCAGTATAACTTCTCAAGGACGTTTATTCATCCTGAAATCTTTTAGAACGATTACCTGTAGTTATCTGTATATTTGAATAGTTCCATGTATATGATAAAGAAAGGCACAGTGCCTATTCCTTCGCAGGTGCATTCTCTGCATCTGCTGCAAAATATTCACTGTGCAAAACTTTTCCTGCGCGGAGCGCGTTTTAAAAATGTCTTTCCAAGCACACACTAATTTGCAAATCTTCCGCAGCAGTTTTTATATTTCTTTCCGCTGCCGCATGGACATGGTGCATTACGTCCGATTTTTGCTTCTTTTCTGCGGTAAGGTCCTCTTTCCACAAGCTCATCCTTGTTTGTACCTGTTGCTCTTGCAACCTGTTTTCTCTCAACCTTCTGCTCAATCTGAACGTGCATTAATGCACCAACAGTATCGTGACGAATGTTCTTTGTCATTTCCTCAAACATATCGTATCCAAGGAATTTATACTGAACAACTGGGTCTTTCTGTGCGTAGGACTGAAGTCCGATACTCTCACGGAGCTGATCCATATCATCAATGTGGTTCATCCACTTACTGTCAATAACTTTAAGAAGGATAACCCTCTCTACCTCACGGATACCATCGTTAAAGATTGCTGCATCTTCTTCACCAAGTTCTACACCTTCCTCTGGCACATTAACTTTGGCAAATTCGTTGAAGTCTTTTTCTTTCTTATGGTAAACCTTCATTGCTTCATCCTGCAGACGAGAGATCAGAGCTTCTTTGTCGTTCTTCTCTTTTTCTTCATCTGTAAGAGTGATTGGCTCTAATGGAATCTTTCTTCTTAAAGACTCGTTCAGTTCTACAAGATTTAACTCTTTTAATGGCTGCTCGCCTGCGACCATGTTCACATCGTCAGCAACAACGTCTTTAATCATCTTGTAAACAACATCACGCATGCTCTCACCATTCAATACACGGCGTCTTTCTGCGTAAATAACCTCTCTCTGATCATTGTTCACCTGGTCATAATCGAGAAGATTACGACGGATACCGAAGTTGTTGTTCTCAATCTTCTTCTGTGCCTTTTCAATCTGTTTTGTGATTGTCTTATGCTGAATCTCTTCACCTTCCGGAATCTTTAATGCCTTATAGACACCCATCATTCTCTCAGAACCGAACAGACGCATTAAATCATCTTCAAGAGATAAGTAGAACTTAGATTCACCTGGGTCACCCTGACGACCGGCACGACCACGTAACTGGTTATCAATTCGTCTACTCTCATGTCTTTCTGTACCGATAATCTTTAAACCGCCAAGTTCTGCAACACCATCTTCAAGCTTGATGTCGGTACCACGGCCAGCCATGTTTGTTGCGATTGTAACAGCTCCTCTTTCACCGGCATGGGAAACAATCTCCGCCTCTAATTCATGGAACTTCGCATTCAGTACATTATGCTTGATTCCCCTCTTGCTTAAGAGTTCGCTTACTTCTTCAGATGTATCGATATTAATGGTACCAACCAAGACTGGCTGCCCCTTCTTGTGGGATTCTACAATATCATTGATAACAGCATTTAACTTTTCTTTCTTTGTCATGTAGATGGCATCTTCATGATCCACACGAATCATTGGCTTATTTGTAGGAATCTCAACTACGTCCATTCCATAAATATCCATGAACTCCTTGTCCTCTGTCATGGCTGTACCAGTCATACCGGCTTTCTTCTTATACTTATTAAAGAAGTTCTGGAATGTGATCGTAGCAAGTGTCTTAGACTCTCTGTTAACCTTTACATGTTCCTTTGCCTCGATTGCCTGATGTAAACCATCAGAATAACGACGGCCTGGCATGATACGTCCGGTAAACTCATCAACGATAAGCACTTCGTTATCTTTTACTACGTAATCTCTGTCACGGAACATAAGATTATGTGCACGAAGAGCAAGGATAATGTTATGCTGAATCTCTAAGTTCTCTGCATCTGCAAGGTTCTTAATGTGGAAGAACTGTTCTACTTTCTTCACACCTTCTGTCGTAAGCATAACCTGCTTATCTTTCTCGTTAACGAGGAAGTCTCCATCTTCTTCGATATCAATACCCATGATGGCATCAATCTTAGAAAGTTCACCATCAGAAGTACCACGCTGCATCTGTCTTGCAAGTACGTCACATGCTTTGTAAAGGTCTGTGGACTTACCACTCTGACCGGAAATGATAAGCGGGGTTCTTGCCTCATCAATCAATACGGAATCGACCTCATCGACAATGGCATAATTCAGTTCTCTCTGTACAAGATCCTTCTTGTAAATAACCATGTTGTCACGAAGATAATCGAAACCTAATTCATTATTAGTAATATAAGTAATATCACAGTTATAAGCTGCCTGGCGTTCTGCATTATCATAGCTATTTAAGATAACACCAACACTTAAACCTAAGAACTGGTGAACCTGTCCCATCCAGTTTGCATCACGCTTTGCTAAGTAATCGTTAACTGTAACGATGTGAACGCCCTTTCCTTCAAGAGCATTCAAGTATGCTGGAAGTGTAGAAACTAATGTCTTACCTTCACCAGTCTTCATCTCAGCGATACGTCCCTGGTGCAGAATAATACCACCCATAAGCTGTACACGATAGTGTTTCAGGTGGATGGTACGGTCTGCTGCCTCTCTTACTACAGCAAACGCTTCTACTAAAAGGTCATCGAGTGTTTCGCCTGCTGCCAGACGGTCTTTAAATTCCTGTGTCTTTGCACGAAGCTCTTCATCGCTTAATGCCTGCATCTTCTCGTCAAGAGCTTCGATGGCATCTACATACTTTTCGATTCTCTTGATCTCTTTTTCACTTTTATTTCCAAAAAGTTTATCAACTAAACCCATATTTACCTCCTATATGGTATGATTCTCTTAATAGATACTGTACGCTCATTTTAAACATACAGCTTATATTGTAACATTGATAGAAGCTCTTTTCAAGCTTTAATCCCCTTAATATACATTAATATACAGAATAATATGCAGAAAAAGGAAAGGCAGATAGAAAATATCTGCCTTCTTCCTTCGTTAATAATTCCATGTATTTCTTCAATAGTATCTCATATCCAGAATCTAAAAAATACATTCCCTTATCCTGTCGAATCTTAATAATGGAACTGTCTTGCGACATACCCGGCAATTAAGCACCAGGAATTTCCGCTTAATTTTCTAAAATTCTGGTTCAATCAGACCATATGTTTTGTCTTTCCTCTTATAAACAACATTCACTTCGAAAGTCTCTGCATTACGGAATACGAAGAAATTATGTCCTAACAGTTCCATCTGTACGCAGGCTTCTTCAACATCCATCGGCTTGATTGCAAATCTCTTACTCTTTGTGATAGTTACTGTCTCATGATTGTCCACATCTTCTTCCATGAACTCATCATTAAACTTTAACTCTCCCTTTCCGTACTTGGAAATCTTTGTTTTATACTTACGAATCATGCGTTCGAGTAAATCAACTGCCATATCAATAGAAACATACATATCTGTGCTGTTAGGTTCTACTCTTAAAATAGTTCCCTTCATAGGAATCGTAGCTTCTACGATCTGGTTATCTTTCTGCACGCTTAATGTGACCTGAACTTCTGTCTCTGGTGTGAAGAACTTCTCCAGCTTACTGAACTTATCGTGTACAGCCTGCTTTAATCCTTCTGTTACCTCCAGATTTTTGCCGTAAATAATGTAACGCATACGATCACACTCCTTTTTCTTATATTACAATTATTATACCAACAATTCTGCATTCTGGCAATGTATTATTTAAAAAAATCGCACAAAACAGATGTTTTATATTGACGATGTTTTTCCATTCTTTCCCTTTGTTTTTCCACTGTGGATAATGTGGATAACTTAGTGGATAAGTCTGTTTATCGACATTTTTCAGTTTTTTCTCCCGTGGATAACTGTATTTTCTTATCCACCTGCATTTTTTACCCTTCTATTGTTTGTAAATTTATGTATATTTCATTGTCTATTCTGCACAATTCCCGGCCATATTCTGCTCTTCCCTCTGTTTCTCTCTATTTTCTGAAAATATTTTTTATTATCCGATAACTTCGTGCTTATTCTCACTTTTTATGCTTCTTTTACTTTTCTTTTTGCAGTTCCTTTTCTCTGTTTTTGGAGAAATAATATATAAAATCATGCCGTTCTAAACTTTTGCAATAACTTTCTATTTTTTCTCTATCTTTTGAATAATAGACAGAATCATACCTGCCTGAAGCTTCAGAATAACCCTCCCTTTTCCCCTATTTTTTTCGAAGCAACAGACAAAATACTCCTGCAAATATGCCAAAATCACTGAGATTAAATACCAGCTCACTAATCTTTTTTACTGGAAATTTAGGAAAACGTACATAGTCCGTTACCGAACCCTTTTTCATCCTGTCTATAAAATTACTGATACCTCCTCCAAGAAGTAACGCATAGCCGATTCCTGTCATTGTAGTCTTTCCTTTTTGTCGTTCCTTTCCTAACGCTAACGCACAAAAGCAGAGCATGGCGGCAGATATTATTTTTAATATTTTTGGATGTTTCGCCATGATGCCACTTGCCGCCCCCTTATTCTCTAACAATTCAATCGTTGGAGATAAATACTCTCTCCAATTCCCTTCTCCAATATTTTTCCCATCATTTTTCTCTTTATTATTTCTCCTCTGTTTCAATTCTGCTTTATTTTGTTCTTTCTTTCTAAACAAATTTTCCTTTACCTTTTGCTTTCCTACTTCCTTTCTTACTCCAAATCCATTACCTTTTGTCCGTACTTCCCGATGTTTTCCCTGAAATGAACTTTTAAAATATTCTTTTAATATCTTATCTGCCACAATTATTGATGCTATGATCATGAAATATATCACTTTGGTTCCTCCTTTGCATATGTTAAATTATACCTCGCGAAAAAAGGAATGAACAGCTTTGCCACAAACAAAACCTTTTCTGTCCGTCCGCAGTCTTTCACACACTTACCATACAAATAGTGGTGAAACACCGGCATTAAGAGACATTCATTTTGACCTTTTCCCTGGTGAATTTGTAGCAATTGTAGGCCCATCCGGCTGTGGAAAATCTACACTTTTAGAGCTGATTGCCGGACTGATTCCCATTGAAACCGGCAGTCTCCTCTATCCAGCCTGTAATAAAACACCCGCTATCGGCTACATGCTGCAAAAAGACCATTTATTAGAGCATAGAACTATATATAAAAATATCATTTTAGGCCTTGAAATACAACACCGGCTTACCGAAAAAAATCTCGAATATGTACAAAAACTGATGCGTCAATATGGAATTGCTGACTTTGCATCCTCCTATCCAAGAGAACTTTCCGGAGGTATGCGCCAGCGAGCTGCTCTAATTCGAACTCTCGCCTTAAAACCAGAGTTTCTTCTCCTTGATGAACCTTTCAGTGCGCTAGATTACCAGACCCGCCTTGATGTATCCGATGACATCGCAAAAATTATCCGTCAAAGCGGCGTTACCACGCTGCTTGTCACGCATGATTTATCCGAAGCCATCAGTATCGCTGACCGTATTATCGTTCTCGGAAAACGTCCAGGCCACATTCGTAAGATTGTCACAATTGACTTTAAAACAAACAAAAAACTTTCTTCAAAAGAAGCACGCATCCACCCAAAGTTTCAGGAGTATTTTAACCAGATATGGAAGGAGTTAAAAGTCGATGAATGAAATCTCAAAAGAACAGCTTCTATATATGAAAAGAACAAGACAACATAAGCAGTTTGTCCTGTTCTTTCAGCTTTTTTTATTTATATTTTTTATTATTCTCTGGGAAATCACTTCTCGTGCCGGAATAATCAATGCGTTCATCTTTAGCAGCCCTTCACGAATGCTTGCTTCTGGCAAAGAACTTCTTCTTAACGGCCAGCTTTTAAAACACTTAGGAATCACTCTTGCAGAAACTTTTGCAAGCTTTTTTCTCGTTACCGCAGTAAGTCTTTTCACTGCCATTCTCCTTTGGTGGAACAATACGCTAAGTGAGATATTAGAGCCTTACTTTGTCATCTTAAACAGCCTGCCAAAATCCGCTATGGCTCCTATCTTTATCGTATGGCTTGGCAACAATATGAAAACAATTATTGTAACAGCAATATCCGTTGCCATATTCGGAAGTATCTTAAACCTTTTTACAAGCTTTATGTCTACCGACCCGGATAAATTAAAGCTGATTCGAACACTTCATGGCAGTCAGGCAGACTGCCTGACGAAAGTGATCTTGCCGATGAACCTGCCAACGATTTTAAGCATTCTGAAAGTTGATATTGGCCTTTGCCTAATCGGTGTTGTTATTGGAGAATTTCTCGCCGCCAAAGAAGGTCTTGGCTATCTTATCATATATGGATCACAGGTTTTTAAAATGGACTGGGTGATGCTCTCTATTGTATTGCTTTGCCTGATTGCAGCGTTATTGTATGGAGTTCTTAATCGCTTGGAAAAACACTTTAGGAACTTCTGAGTTGCCGCAGGCAAGGGAGACGCTGCTGAGAAGAATAGTAGCCGGATTGCCAGAAGAATTATCAACAAGAATCCCTAAAAAATTTATTGATTTTGTTCCATTGTGCTAAATGCTCCATTTTGCCCAATCAAGCAGAAGCTTGCTCTCAAAACCTCCACTGGAGCTTTTTTCGACCTGCTAAGGCAGCAGAAAC
>OLNS01000502.1_pt1 | contig 35742 bp, 37 predicted proteins | sample 1673031 | NCBI WGS metagenome assembly OLNS01 (sample SAMEA3136748, study PRJEB25190) | human gut metagenome | biome: human gut; feature: human-associated habitat; material: faeces | place: Austria | collected 2013
CTTCTGGGCTAAAGCTTTTCAGGATCTAAAGATAGAAGGTCCTGGGCTAAATCCCTGCTTCGCACTGTTACTAGCCTAAATCTGAAGATATCAAGAAGTGCGGATTAAGGTTACTTACGCACCAACAGTTTAAAATAAACTTAGTGGATTCAGTGATTTGTCATTTCCAATAACTGAAAGTTTCTGCAATTCTTTTGGTAACAATGGTTTAACTTTTTTCATATTATAATTAGACATGTAATAAACATCTAAATTATCTTTATCATATTTATATCTACTATCAGAATACTTGGTCGCTAAATGAGTGAAAAATCTTTCCCAACTGAAGTATTTAGAACTTTCAATGTAATTGGAAGGATCATTTAAAATCTTGTCCAGATCAGGTATAGTGAAAATACCAGCTTTTAATAAAATCCACTCAAAACTTTCTGGCATCCAAATGTATACACGTTTATTAAGTTTCTTTTTTATATAATCATATAAGTCACGTATTCTACAACCAAAGGCTGCACCATCGACAATACAATAAATTCCATTACTTTTTGAATTTGATATAGCTTGTCTAAATTTTGTATTGCCTTTAGCAGATTCTATGTTACAGTTTTTGAGAAATTTAGTAAAGAAATCAAAACCAGCATTACTATCTTCTGTCATTACAGTATCAAAATGCATAGGTGATTCTTCAAAATTAGAATATATCTTTTTGAAACTATACACTTGTCTAAATACTTTTTTGTCTTCATAACTATACAGAGTATAAATTTCATTAACACTGTAAGGTAAAGCATAAATAGGTTCTCTATTTACAATTACAAAGTAATTTCCAGAATCACGTACAAATCTTGCAAATTCATGAGTAAATACAAAATCATTAGATTCTTCTATGAAAATTACATGATTTGTTAAATCTTTGAAAGACTTCTCCCAATCCCCATCAATATGAACATAGTAATCAGCATTCGTATTTACAGTAATAAAAGGATTCCCTTTACGTTTTAAAGACGCATTTAAAATATTAAGAAGTCTTGTCTTACCTGTTGCACTATCTCCCTGTAGAATAGTAATATTTCTCTTTAGTTCAAATTTAAAAAATAAATCTTTAATTTTACTACTATACTTTTCAGCAGTTACTTCAAAATTTATTACACCTTTCATTACAATTACCTCATTTAAAAATAGGCCGGGCTAAAGTTCCGTCAAAGACACTACTATCTGCTGTAAAGATTTTTTCTATATATTCTTCAGAATTGTGAACTTCAGCACCAGTGTTTAATATTTTAATATCAAAACTACCTGTAAAATCCATCATATAACCGAGATAAATTGTTATGTCTTTTTTCTCTGCAATCTTTAATATCCATTTAGCACAATTATCTCCACAGTGATTCACATTAAAAATAAATCCGTCTGTTTTCAATATCATCATTAAAGTCTTTACACCTCCTGATAACACTTCTGGGAGAATTGGCCCGAGAACTGGACTTTCTATTATGTGTGGAGCTATTACCTCTGATTTATCTACATCTTTTATCATTTCTTTTACAAATGGATCTTTCATCCATTCTTCATCAAATAAATATTCAAAATAAAAGTCTATAGCATCTATTACTTCTATTGGAGTTCCATCAGGATTTTCTCCACCACGAAACCATATATTTAACATAATATCACCTCTTTTCTTTTTATTATAGCAAGAACCTAATTAAGTAGCAAGGTAAGAGTAAGGTACCTTTCGGGATCTAAAGATATCTTAGATTCGAGTCTATCGTCTCTTCCATCTAGGATTTAAGCTCGCTAGATTTGAAGATAAAGAATACTGCTTCTACAGAGCACACTTCATGGAAGCCACTGGGTTAAAGCCTTCCCTAGTCCTCTACTGGCTCATAGGTCTTTTCAAAAATATCCGGCTTGCATGGATACTGCTCACCATCTACTCCTGTTATTATATAATCTCCTTTAGAGGCTATCATATCTCCTTCAAGAGTATGTATAGTTAATACTTTATCTGTTTGGTATGCTTCGATTACTACTGGTTTCTTACGATATTTTTAGTCTTCATAGTATTCATTTTGATTTCTCCTTTCTTAACTAAATGTCCAAAAAAGTAAAAAGGGAACTCTCAAAGTTTATTTCTGAGAATTCCCTGGGTTAAACTGTTTATACTACTTTTACTTCTTCAATGTTAAGTAACCTCCCTGCTCTGTAGGTTTTGCCATTTCAATGCCAGTCTTTTCTGGGCTAAAGCCAGGAAGAGAACAGCACTCTTTGAACATGTCCATTGCGTTTGTTACTCTATCCATACTCCATTTGTCAGAGATAAAAATAGTAGTAAGTTTTTCGCAGTGTTCAAACATCCAACGCGTATCAGTAACATTTCTTGTGTCGAATAATGTGAAGTCAAGCTGCGTGAGTTTGGAGCAATAAGTAAACATAGCACCCATATCAGTAACCTGAGAGGTGTCGAAACTACTAATGTCTAACTTGGCTAAAGCTTGACAATTATGAAATAACGAAGCCATGTTAGTAACTCGTTTAGTGTCAAAATTGCTTAGGTTAAGCTGAATCAGTTTATAGCATCCGGAAAACATACAGAACATGGTAACAACTTTAGAGGTGTCGAACTTACTAACATCAAGCTGTACTAAATTGGAACATCCGGTGAACATACAATCCATTTCAGTAACACTGGAAGTGTTGAAATTACTGATGTTAAGTGCTGCAAGACTGAAACAATTATAAAACATACCCGACATAGAAATTACACTACTAGTATCGAAACTACTTAAGTCAAGTTGAGTAAGACTTACACAACTGTTGAACATACTAATCATAAGAGTTACTTTGGATGTTTTGAAACTACTTAAATCAAGCTTGGTTAAACGAAGGCAATCTTCAAACATACAACGCATGTCAATAACATTTCTTGTGTCAAAACCACTGAGGTCAAGCTGAATTAGTTTAGAGCATCCTGCGAACATAAAATAGCAAGAGGTCATGTTAATTGGAGTTACCGGTGCTAAATTACTGTCTTCTTTATAATGCAAATAAAGTCTCTTACAATTTCCATTTTTTATTATTTCGTACATTTCAGTATTGTAAAGTACCCAATGCTTTTCTCCTGTGTTTTCTTTAAACCAGTTGTACTTGGCTAAAGAGTTAGCATTGACTTCTGCCAAGACTCTTCTTCTTTCCTCTTCTGAGTCGGCATTGAGAGAATATTCTCTGCCTTCTAACTCGAAGGTAAGATTAAATAAGTTCATTGTGTTCATTTGGTTCATTGTGTTCATTTTGATTTCTCCTTCCTATTACTATGCTAAATTGCTTTGTATTAGGTTATAGAGTAACCATCTTTAGTAACTGGTTTAGCCCTTTCATTCCTGTATTTTCTTGACTAAGTATATTATTGATCTAAGAAGTATTACTTAACTATAGATCAGATGGTGTTGTGAAGTAACCGCCCTCTTCCACTGGTTTAGCCATTTCAATACCAGTGTGATCTGGGCTAAAGCTAGGCAATGAAACACAGCCAAAGAATAATCCAGTTCTTCCATAAACTATATTGAAAGCACCATTCCAACTTACTACTATCTCCTTTAGACTATTGCAATTAAAGAACATTCCTGTTATTTCTAATAGATTATAGCCATCGAAATAATTAAAAATAATTTGTTTAAGTTCGTGGCAATGTGCAAACATTTTTGCTGTACTTTTTACATTGTACATTTTAAAATTAGTAAGATTTATTTTCTCCAAACTCTCACATCTGTAGAAAACTCCTTCCATGAAATCAACTCGATCTGTATTGAAAGAACTTAAATTGACATCTTGCAAATATGTACAACCACAAAACATGTAATTCATTGTACGGAGATTTGCTGTGTTAAAACTGCTTAAGTCTAAATGTTCAAAGTAAAGACTGTCTGCGAACATATAATCCATTATAATAACATTTACTGTGCTAAAGCTATTGAAGTCCAATTCAGTAAGAATTTTATAGTTAGAAAACATTCTATGACAACTACTGGCATTGATTGGTATTATTGGATCTTTTCCGCAGTCTTCAATATAATGTAAGAATAGATAGTTCCCATCATGTTCAACTGTGTACATTTTACTATCATACAAAACCCAGTTGTTCAGTCCGGTCTCTTCTCTAAACCAATTGAAGTCTCTTCCAGTATCTTCATTAAGTTTTAATCTACATTCCTTACGGGCATCTTCGTTGTATAAATCTACAATATATTTGGTATCTCCAATGCTAAAGTACAGCTTATTGTTAGCACTTAAAATAATTCTATAGTTATTGGCTGCACTTTCATTTATTACGTCGTCTGTGATATTTATCTTACCTTCTTTATATTTAAAAGGCGCTTCATTGGATTCTCCCTTGTTGGTGAACAACGCTTTGTAGGATTTGTCGTTACCTCCAAATAACGCTTTACTGGATTCTCCCTTTCGGTCGAATAAGTTCATTCTTTCCATTTTGATTTCTCCTTTCTTGGTTAAAGTATTGTAAATATGAAAAGGGAACTCCGTAATTGGAATTCCCTGGGCTAAAACACTTATCGTTTTAATGTTAAGTAACCGCCTTTACCGTAATGAGCGTTGTTTTTCTTAGTCTTGTAGCTTTTATAGTTAGGGAGATTTATGCAACCTGTAAACATTTTATATGAAGATGCAATCCTAGCTATACTCCATTTATTTGATACATAGATGGTACTGAGTTTTGAACAGCCTCTGAACATCTCACTCAGTTCAGCTACATTACTTGTGTCAAAACTACTGAGATCAAGTGATATGAGTTTTGAGCAACCTTCAAACATCCACCTCATATTAATGACACTACTAGTGTCAAACCTACTTAAGTCAAGCGATGTAAGGCTTGTGCAGCCTTTAAACATACTACACATAGCAGTCACTTTACTAGTATCGAAATTACTTAAATCAAGTAATGCAAGTGATCCACAGCTTCTGAACATATCGCACATACCAGTCACTTTACTAGTATCAAAATTACAAATATTAAGTTCTGTGAGACTTGAGCAGTCGCTAAACATATCGCACATTTCAGTTACTTTACCTGTATCAAAATTACTTAAATCAAGTACTGTTAAGCTTGCGCAACCACAAAACATATAACTCATATCAGTCACTTTACTAGTATCAAAACTGCTTAAGTCAAGTGATGTAAGACTAGAGCAGCCATAGAACATATCACTCATGTCAGTCACTTTACTTGTATTAAAACTACTTAAATTGAGTGCTGTGAGACTTAAGCAGTCCTCAAACATACCATACATATCAGTCACTTTACTAGTATCGAAATTACTAATGTCAAGTGCTGTAAGGCTTGAGCAACCACTAAACGTAAACTTAAAAGTAGTCATTCGATTAGTAATAAAACTACTAATGTCGAGTGATGTGAGACTTTTGCAATCTAAGAACATATAACTTATGTCAGTTACTTTACTTGTGTTGAGATTACTAAGGTCAAGTGCTGTAAGCTTTAAACAACGTTCAAACATCCAACTCATATTGATTATGTTGGACGTATCGAAATTACTTAAATCTAGTGATGTGAGACTTGAACAGTCACTAAATATAGCACACATATCAGTCACTATACTTGTGTTGAAATTACTAATATTAAGTGATGTGAGACTTGTGCAACCTCTGAACATGTAACTCATATCAGTTACATTACTTGTATCGAAATTACTTAAGTCAAGTGTTGTAAGACTTAAGCAATTTTCGAACATTGAATAGCAAGAAGTCGCATTGATAGGAATTATAGGAGTTAAATTACTATCTTCTTTATAATGTAAATAAAATATATCATCTCTTATTATTTCATACATTTCAGTATTGTAAAGAACCCAATGCTCTTCCCCTGTTTCCTCTTTAAACCAATCATACTTGGTTAAAAAGTTAGCATTTACTTCTTCTTTGATTCTTTCTCGTTCTTCTTTTGAATTAACATTTAGAGAATAGGTCCTTCCATCTAACTCAAAAGTGAGATTACCATTCTCGTCTTGAATTGGTGCTGGCAGAAGTGGCTTGTTATCATCCCCAAAGAAATTCATTGATTTCATTTTGATTTCTCCTTTCATTTTATCTGGGTTAAAGGATTATGAATATGAAAAGGAACTCCGTAATAAAGTTCCCTGGGTTAGAGCATTTATCGTTTTAATGTTAAGTAACCTCCCTCTTCTACGGGTTTTGCCATTTCGACGTTAATCTTCTCTTCGTTAAAATTTAGAAGGAAATGACAATCTTCGAACATTTTATATGAATATGTCACTCTATTAGTCTTCCATTTATCAGAAATATAAATAGAAGTAATGGAGTCACAGTATTCGAACATATAATGCATATCTGTAACATTTCTTGTGTCGAAGGATGTGAGATTAAGAGTTTTTAGGCTCAGGCAATAATTAAACATAGTTCCCATAGCGGTAACCTTAAAAGTATTGAAATTACTAATATCAAGATGTTTAAGATTATAACAACGGGAGAACATACCATACATAGCAGTCACTTTACTTGTATCAAAACTACTAAGATCGAGTGTTATGAGTTTTCTACAACCATAGAACATTTCAGACATATTAGTAACATTTGAAGTATCGAAATTACATAAATCTATTGCTGTAAGATTTTTACAATCACGAAACATACAACGCATATCAGTTACTCCACTTGTGTCAAGTCTACTGAGATCTAGTGATGTAAGATTTTCACAATTATAAAACATACAACGGCAAGAAGTTGCATTGATTGGAATTACTGGAACCAAATTACTGTCCTCTTTGTACTGTAAATAAAATTTCCATTGACCCACAGTACTTTCTAATTCATACATTTCTGTATTGTAAAGAACCCAATGATGTAGCCCTGTACTCTCCATAAACCAATCATACTTAGCTAAAGCGTTAACATTTACTTCTTCTTTAACCCTTTCTCTTTCTTCTTTTGAATTGACATTTAAAGAATAAGTCTTTCCTGCTAGGCTAAAGGTTAGATTACCATCATCATCTTGGATTGATGTGGGTGGTAGTATTTCTCTAGCTCCAAATAATGTTTTGCTAGATTCTCCATTATGATTGAATAAGTTCATTGATTTCATTGTTTTCTCATTTCTTGGTTAAATTGTGTTAATTAGATTAAATCTCTCATTCTTTTTGGTGTTGTAGTTTCTTTTGGTTTTGTGTCTATTTTGTATTCGTCGTTGCCTTCAAAGGGCACTTCGCTGGATTTAGCTCCTGAGTCGCCAAATGAATTCATTCTTTCCATTTTGATTTCTCCTTTCGTTGTTGTCTTGGCTAAAGCACTTTGTGATTTAGAGATATGTGTCTGCCATAACGTTCCTATGGTCTCTTAATCTATAGATAAAGAATCTTACTTTGTAAAGTACTTATGTGACCTAGGCTAAAGTATTTAAGTATTTTATTCCTGCAATGTTAAGTAACCTCCATCTTCTACTGGTTTTGCCATTTCTGCATCTATCTTCTCTTCGTTAAAGTTCGGAAGAGAATGACAATCTTCGAACATTTTAAATGAATCTACTCTATTAGTCTTCCATTTATCAGAGATGTAAATAGAAGTAAGTGAGTTACATCGCTCAAACATACAAATCATTTCTATTGTATTAGTAATTATACTTGTATTGAAACTACTTAAGTCTAAAGATGTAAGTTTTGAACAACCAGAAAACATAGCATTCATGCTAGTAACCTTACTTGTATTGAAATTACTCACATCAAGTTGTGTAAGACTATAGCAGTTTCTAAACATGTTAAACATGCTAGTCACTTTTGATGTGTTAAAAAAACTTAAGTCTAGTGATTTAAGTGTCACACACCAGAAGAACATACCACCCATTTCAGTAACTTGACTTGTGTCGAAATTATTTAAGTCTAGTGATTCAAGGCTCCAACAATTACGAAACATAAAAAGACAAGAAGTTGCATTAATTGGAATTATAGGAGCTAAATTACTATTTTCTTTATAATGTATATATTTATCATGAGTGAGTGTTTCTTTTACTTCATACATTTCTGTATTGTAAAGAACCCAATGTCTTTTTCCTGATCCTTCTCTAAACCAATTATACTTAGCTAAAGAATTAATATTTACTTCTCTTTTGACTTTTTCTCTTTCTTTTTCTGAATTAACATTCAAAGAGTAAGTCTCACCTTCTAATGTAAAGGTGAGATTACCATCATCATCTTGGATTGGTGCTGGTGATAATGCTGTGAGTTCTTTTGGTTTACTGTTTCCGAAGAATGCTTCGCTTGATTTGTCATTACCTCCGAAGGAATTCATTCTTTCCATTTTGATTTCTCCTTTCCGTTTGGTGTGATGAAGTATCCACCCTCTTCTATTGATTTTGCCATGTCACTATTTACTTTCTCTGGGTTAAAGCCTACGAGAGACTTACAGCCACAGAAAAGTTTGTCTTCTTTTCTTTCTTTAATAGAAAAATTACGTAAGAATTCATCAGCATCTTTTGGTGGTGCAAGGAACCAACCAACTGAATAAATAGTTTTTAAATTTTCACAATTGTAAAAAGCTTGTCTTGCTGATAATAATCTTGAAAAATCAAAATCACTTAAATCAACTGTTGTAAGACTTTTACATTCTGAAAATAAATTTTTTATGTCTATAGGATATGGTTTGCTAAAGATTACTTCTTTCAGCGATTTGCACTCTTGAAACATTGATTCCATATAAAGCGTATTCTGTAAATTAAAATTACTCAAGTCTACTTTAGTCAATGAAGAACACCAAGCAAACATATAGTCTGCGTGTATTACTTTACAGTTACTAAAAGAACTTAAATCAACTTGTTCTAAAGCAACACAACCCATAAACATAAAACTTGTATCTTTTAAGTTATCTGTGCTAAAGTGGCTCAGATCGAGTGTTTTAAATTTAGATTCCATAAACATAGAAGTCATTTCAACTATTTCAGAAGTATCAAAATGATTGAAATCTATATCATTTTGCCCATCCAATTCTGCAAACATATTGTAGCAACTACTAGCATTAAATGGCATTACTGGAGGTTTACTACAGCTTTCTATATAGTGCAAATATCTGTAATTAAATTCGCAGATCTCATACATCTTGCTGTCATACAAAACATAGTTTTCCTTTCCAGTTTTCTCTCTGAACACTTTAAAAGATTTACCTGTGTCTTTATTGATTTGTTGCACACAAGACTTACATGATTCATCCGATCTAAAATCTACCTGATATGAATAGTTATCAACATTAATCGTTGATAAATTCTGATTACTTTTATTTAATAACGCTTTACTAGATTCTTCCTTACGATTAGATAACGCTTCGCTTGATTTGTCATTGTTTCCAAATAAATTCATTCTTTCCATTTTGATTTCTCCTTTCTTGTTGTCTGGGCTAAAGTACATTGTGAAGCTCTTTAATCTCCAGTAAAACAGAACCCTTAATGCAAGCAATGTGCTTTACACTAAGGGTTCTGTCTTCTCTTTTCTTTTCTCATTTAAAAGAGATTTAATTTACCTAATTTGTCTGATGTGTTATTTGATGTAGGCACTACTATTATCTTTACCTCTTCCGGTAAAAATGTTTCAGACACTTGGCTAACGCTGTGGTTAATCTTTAAGCACTTAAGTGCACTGCAGTAGCCAAACATACCACGTGTTCCATCCTCTTCTCCTATATCGAAACTACTGATATCTAAATTTGTTAATCGTATACATCCCCAGAACATACCATCCATAAAGATTGTGCATCTGGTATCGAAATTACTTATGTTAAGTTGTTCTAACTCAGAACAATTAGTGAACATGTGTTGCATGCTAACTACTTTTTCTGTGTTAAAGTGACTTAGGTCAAGCTGTTTAAGGCTTTTACAATTAGAGAACATTTCTACCATGTAGAGAACTTTTTCTGTGTTAAAACTGCTTAGGTCAAGCTGTTTAAGACTTTCGCACTTGTAGAACATTTGTCCCATGTACTCTACATTGTGAGTGTCTAGTCCACTGAGATTGACTTGTTCAAGATTTGAACAGCTGTAAAACATGTGAGACATATCACACACATTTCCTGTGCTAAAGCCACTTAGATCAAGCTGTTTAAGATTTTTACAGTTCATGAACATACAACGCATTTCAACGATATTTCTTGTATCGAATCTACTTAAATCAATGTTCTCTAAGGATTTACACCCATAGAACATTTTTCTGCAAGATGTGGCATTGATTGGAATTGTAGGGGAGGCGTGGAGGGTGTTGGCCGGATTGTCAATTATAGTGGAGTTCTTGTCTAAAGCACCATCCATCTGGGCTAAAGCACTCTCCTCTCTGTAATTTAAATATTTCCATTGCCCTATTCTATCGCACATTATTGAATACATTTCTGTGTCATAGAAAACCCAATGCTTATTGCCAGTGTCCTCTTTGAACCAATCATAGACGTGTTTTGAACGAGAGTTCACCTCTTTCTTAATTAGTTCCCTTTCCTCTTTTACGTTGACATTTAAAGAGTACTCGTGGTTTTCTAGTCTGAAGCGAAGAATACCACTTTCGTCTTGGATTGGTGTGGGATTTATTTCATTCCTCATTTTTCTTCTCCTTTTGCTTTAAATCTCTAGGCTAAAGCGTCATGTTAAAGCACTTTACCACTATTCTGTAGACTTCTTTACCTCCGCCTTACAATTTCCAAAGATAAGTCCGTGTGCGTACTTCTCTAGGTTAAGTGGGTGTTCCATGTAAATCTCTTTTAAACTATCGCAATCATCGAACATAGCGTATGATCGTACAACATCGTCTAAAACAACGTCAGGGAGGTTAAGCCTTTCTAGAGCTTTACAATTATCAAACATACTTAGAGTGTATTTAGCCTTTCGCCAAACTCCTGGGCTAAAGCGTATTTCTTTAAGACCTTCACATTTAAAGAACGCATACCCAAAATCAAAGACATGACTGAGATCAGAATGTGATAAATCTACTTCACTTAATTTAGTGCAGCAACCAAACATGTAAGCCATTCCATTGATTATCTTAAAGTTAAAGTCAGCAATGATCTTTTCTAAATGTTCACAATAACCAAACATTTCGTTTGCATCCATTACTTGGCTAAAGTTCCAGCCTTCCAGATCTATTACTTTTAAACTTCTGCATCTGGAGAAGAGGTATGACATGTGAAGTACATTTCCCACATTGAAATGCTTTACACTCAATTGTGTTAATTTAATACAACCCTGAAACATTCCATGGAAGTCTTTCGCCTGACTTGTATCAAAACCATCGACATTTAAATCAATCAAATCATTGCAGCTGCAGAACATGTTAGAGAAATCTGTAACGTTATTAGTTCTCAAATTACGTAGGTCTAAATGTTTTACTTTACAGTCTTTAAACATACCGCTCATTGTTGTTACACCTTCGGTGTTAAGTATGAGAGTATTTTGGTCTGGCGTGTTAGCTTGTGCGTTAGTAGAACTAACTAGGCTAAAGCTGTCACCGAGATTAGCCTTAGTAGAACTGCTTTCTGTGTTATTAATTTGTGTGCTAGTAGAACTAACTAGGCTAAGGCTGTCACCGAGATTAACCTCTAAAAACATATAATCCATATCGACAACATTGGTTGTGTCAAACTCGGTTAGGTCTATTTTTGGTACATTAATATCGACGAACATAAAACTACAGGTGCTGGCATTGATTGGTAAATGTAGCTTACCTTTGAAGTCTTTTCGTACACAAAGGAAAGTCTCGGCATCCATTAGTTTATTATTTAAGACGAGATATTCTATGTCATCATAATTTCTAACTTCATACTGCTCGGTATCGTAAAGAATCCAATTTTTATTTCCAGTGATTTCTTTGTACCAACTACAATGTCTACCTGTTACTTCTAGAATCTCTTTAACGCATTTCTCTCTTTCCTCTATGATTTCTTCTTCTGTGTTAAAATCAGTATTAGGGTCTTGGCTAAAGCCAGAATTAAAGTCTGTGCTAAAGCCATGACCATCAATTGTAAATGTAAGTTTTTCCATAAAATTCTCCTATTCTCTTCTTCATCTATGCTTTAGAGTTCTTAGCTAAAGCCGGCATATCTTTACCTTACAATCTTTAAGCATTTCACATTTCTTAATTCTATTTAATCCAACTAATTTCTTTATATAAATTTCTTTTAAAGTATTACAGCACTTAAAAGTCTCTTTTACACATTTGACTGTGCTAAAGTCTATATTTGGCATAACAATCTTATTTAAAGAACTGCAGTTATAAAACATATAACTAATGTTTTCTATCTTTGCTAAAGCGGTCTGATTAAAACTAACATCTGTTAAGCTTTCACAATTAAAGAACATGTAACTTGAATCTTTTACATTACTTAAATCAGCATTTGTTAAATCAATATTATCTAACTCAAGGCAACCATCAAACATACTTGATATGTCATTAACTACTTTGAAATTAAAATTAGCAACGATTCTTTTTAGAATATCACACCATGCAAACATAGAGTCTGCATTAAAAACTTTGCTAAAGTCCCAGCCATTTAGATTTAATTCTTTTAATTTACTACAACTTGCAAACATATTTGTCATGTCAGTTACTTTACTAGTTTTAAAATGTGATACGTTCAACTGCGTCAAAGCTCGACAACTATTAAACATTGAATAGAAATCTTCAGCGTTACTTGTATTCCAGTTGGCTAGATTTATATCCATTAAGCTAGAACAACGCAGAAACATGTTAGAGAAATCAGAAACACTACTAACATCTAAGTTATGTAAATCTAAATGTTTCACATAACAAAATTTAAACATGTTATTCATGTCTATTACTTTAGATGTGTTAAATACTGGGCTAAAGCTATTACCAAGATCAGCCTTCACAAACATATAACTCATATCAACAATTTCTGATGTATCGAATTCTGTAAAGTCAAGTTTAGTAACATCAGTGCTGGTAAATAGAAAACTGCAGGCACTTGAATTGATTGGTAAATGTAATTTACCGGTAAAACCTTCTTTTACATGTAAGAACTCTTTCACTCCATCGAATCTGTTATCAAGAACAACAAGTTCAAAAGAGTCAAAATCTTTTACTTCATACTGCTCAGTGTCGTAAAGAATCCAATTTTTTCTCCCTGTAATTTCTCTAAACCAATCGTAGCGTTTACCTGTGGTAGATAGGATTTCCTCAATACAATGTTCTCTATCAATTGCTGTATTGAAAGCTGTGCTAAAGCTATGACCGTCAATTGTGAATGTAAGTTTTTCCATAAAATTCTCCTTAATTAAAAAGAGATAGCAGCTTTGATACTACTATCTTCTGATGTTCTTATTGTATTATTAACTTTATTTATCATGCTTTATTACTTTATTATGCTTCTGTTACTAAAGTGAAACAAGCGATCCCACAATTTTCAAACATATTACTTACGCTGCTTACTTTACTCAAATCTAACCATGCAAGATTTATTGTTGTTAAACTTTCACACCCATTAAACATTTCAGAAGTATATTCAAGTCTCTTGGTACTATTAGGTTCTGCAGTAATTGTTATTTCAATAAGATTTCCACACTGGCAGAAAAGTTCTGACATATCAACCACTTGGCTAAAATCCCATCCAGCGAGATTAATCCATTCTAGGCTTGAGCAATTTGAGAACATATAACCCATGTATTTAAGGTTATCTGTATTAAAGTGGGACAAGTCAAGTTCCTTAATCGTATAACAATTGCTGAACATTCCGCATAAATCTTCTGCACTTTCTGTGTTCCATCCGGCAAGATTGATTTTTTCCAAATCAAGGCAGCCACTTAGCATCTGGCTAAAATCTGCTACCTTGTTAACATCAAAATGGCTTAAATCCATTTCTTCTGTTTTCTCACAATCCATGAACATCATTCTCATTGTTTTGACGTTAGAAGTATTAAAAATAGGTGTGAAAGTTTTTCCCAATTTACAGGAATCAAACATTTCACTCATGTCAACAATGTTGAATGTATCTATCTCTGAAAGATCTAACTGCGCTAGATCTAATCCATTAAACATACCACAACAAGAACTAGCATTAATAGGTAAGCGAACTTTACCTTTAAAACTACGTGATAAATGTAAATGTTCACATCTGTATTCGCTGTCTTTTCTTACATAATACTCATTTGGGTTGTATAGTACCCAATTCTTATTACCTGTTTCTTCTCGCATCCAGAAGTAAGTTTTACCTGTTTTGTCTGCTATTTCACTGCAGCACTGCTCTCTGCAACGTGAATTGCTTGGTACTGTGCTAAAGCTGTAACCATCGATAGTGAATGTAATTTCTTTCATTCGAAATCCTCCCTAGTAAAAAAGCTGACAGCTTTGACACTATCAGCTCCTGTTTATTATTTAATCTTCAACTAATTATAGTATTTTCTGGGCTAAAACACTACAGACTTCTTTAACAAATCTAAGTCTAGATTTGTCTTTACCCAGTCTCGTAATTGTATGATGGGTTCGTCATTAAATAAGTCTAATGCTGAATAATAGCGCTCACCACTGTCACTCTTACCAATGAGTATCCGGTAATTATTGAATAGTGAATAGTTCTTCCAGTAGTTAATCAGTTCTTTGTGGACTTTCTCCCTGTCTGGACTTCCTGGGCTAAAGCACTGCTCCGCACCGTCCAAACTCATTAGAACATTTTGAGCATCTCTAACTGCACCATTGTAGAAGTCAGGGTTACCACTGAAAAGTTCAGGCCTGTATTTATAATCTAATAAATCATAGCATAGATATGCTAAATCATGTAGGTATGAGAAGTAATAATTCCATAATTGTTTTTGTGTTATCTTAGGCATTGAAATTTCTTTTAGATATTGCGGAGGGATTTCTTCAAGCAAAGTACCTTCTTCTTCGTTTGTATTACATCTCCATATCACAGTTCTACCTTCTAAGAACTTATCACTAATTTCTAGGATTGCAACATCATTTAGTAATCTTCTCTTTGTGAATATTAAAATCCATTGAGGTAAGTCAATTTCGTCAGTAATGTAAATCAAAGGTTTGCTTTCGTGTGCTTTTTCACTGCGCTTGCCAATCTGTGGTTTTAATCCTTCGGAAAGGATCTGGGCTAAAGCACTTCTCTCTGTGATATGGTAAGCACAGTTGGGTTGAATGGTGGTGCTATCTTTAAAGAACATCATTTGTTCCATTGTAAAACCTCCTTTTGAGTAAAATAAAAAGAGACTTAGCTTTGATACTAAATCTCTTTGCTAAAGCATTTTATTCTTTACTAATAATACGTTATGAAGATCTCTTTGCTAGAGTTACTCTTCATATTTTACATCCTCACGTAAATATTTACCAAACCGTTTTTCAAGGTCCACTTCATCTTCTGGAATTAAACTAAGCCCACCTTCTGATACTTCATAAGAATAGTTATCTATAAAGTTTTTAATGCGTTCTGGAATTGAAATTCCATTATTAATTTCTGAAAGTAGATAAAGATAATCCCTATGATGTATTCTCTCTATATGCTCCAAATGACGAGTTAAATATCCACCATTTTCCTTAAGAACTAATGTAGTGCTGTTAGCATCAACATTTTTACAATCAAAATTTGGTAAATTTACACAGAATTCAAAAGTGTACTTACTTGTGCTAACGTTTTCTAGGTTAAAGTGCTCGAGAACAAAAATATCTTTCAAGTCTAAGCAACCATAAAAAGCATAAGAAAAATCTGCATGTTTTAATGATACATACGTTATATCAATACTTTCTAAATGGTCACAACCCTGAAAAGCGTGTGCAAAGCTATTTACTTTGAAAAATCCAACAGCAAAAGCATCACCCATCCTAACAAGTTTTAGATCTTTACAACCTTCAAAAGCGCAACTCATATCCACTTCTAATTTAGAATAATTTTCTAAATTGTACAAATGTGTGAAGCTCGATAAGTGTGAAAACATTTTATAACAATTTGTTATACCTGCAGGTAAATATAAAACTTTTGCATGTTTTGCTACCAAGTATGCTTCATCTTCATACTTAATTTCATAATTTTCTGTGTTATAAAGAACCCAATGCTTTTGTCCTTTTTCTTCTTTAAACCACGCATAGTGTACACCAAATTCAGATGTAAGCTTGGCTAAAGCCGTTTCTCTGCATTCTTCTGAATCGGTATCAACAACAAAAATAACAATGTGATTATCAATATTTAAAATATAAGTATTGTAATCATCTTCTTGTAAACCCTCTGGAAATCTGAAATACGTTGCTCCGTGCAATAGATTTGTATTAAATTGACTTAAATTCAAATCATTGTTAGTTGTACAATTGTCAAACATATGAGCCATGTTATTATGGGAGAAATTTTTAGAGTCAAAATCTTCAGACAATCCTGTTTTTAATGAGTCGCACTTCGCAAATATATCAGGCGCAATATCCTTATCTTTCTTTTTATTTCCAAACATAGTCATTCTTTCCATTCTTATATCCTCCTAATTATTTATTCTCTGTTATCTTGGCTATATGCCTTTACTTTAATTGTTACTATTTTTACCACATTTTATATCCAAATAATCTTCTGCTTCTTTTAAAGCTTTCTGAACTAAAGGATTTTCTCTAAAATGTTTAATTTCATTGGTGCTATCTTTAAGTACTCTTTGTTCTGTCATTATTGGCCATTCTGCTCCATCGTAATCACTGTTATCGTGTAGAATAAAACCGACACACTTTCTAGCGTGCAATCTCTCACTTGGACACTTCTCAAAAAGTGAGATTGCCTGGGCTAAAGTTGAAGTCTCTCGAAATTCACCGTATGAAATGAACTCCATGCACTCTGCGAAATAAAAAGTAATTTATGGTTGTGGATTGGTTTGTTTGTTATGCGGTACTTCACCACTGAAGGAATCCATCTTTTTCATTGTAATTACCTCCTTTCTAATAAAATAAAAAGAACCTTTAGCTATTGTACTAAAGATTCTAGCTATTTGTTATCAGGATTAAATCTCTTTGCTGAAGGGATTGTAGTCCTTTGAAAAAGATCTGGGCTAAAGTACTACAGATCCCTTTGCTAATTTATATTGTAGTCCTTTGGAAAGGATCTGGGCTTAATCCTTTTAAAAGCTCCTCATTGAATTATTCTTATACCTTCGGTGTTCTTCTTTAACCTTCTTTTAAGCTCTGAGCTAAAGCGGTTACCAACTCTCACAGTGGTTAAAGCATTACATCCTTTGAAGACATTTGAATTGTATTCCACATTTCCTGTGCTAAAGTTATTGAGATTTAGTACAGTGAGTTTGGAACAGCCAGAGAACATTTCACTCATTTCCTCTAATCGGTCTGTTTTGAAGTTACGTAGATTAAGTGTAGTGAGTTCTTTACAGTCTTTGAACATAGCTTCCATAGTCTTTACTTTAGTCGTGACAAAGCTACTGAGATTAATGCTTTCTAGTGATATACAGCCTTTAAACATCGAAGACATATAAGCAACATCACCAGTGTTAAAACTACTTAAGTCTAAGTACTTTAATTTACTACACCATCTAAACATATTATCCATTAACTCAACATTGATTGTATCAAAGCTACTGAGATCAAGTTGTTCAAGATTGTTGCATCCGGAGAACATAGTACTCATATTTATAACATTTCCTGTGCTAAAGCTACTGAGATCTAACTTCTTAAGGCATACGCAGTCTTCGAACATATTACACATACCAACAACCATTCCTGTACTAAAGTTACTGAGATCAAGTTGTTCAAGTAATTTACATTCTGTGAACATATAAACCATAGTTGTTACTTTTTCTGTATTGAAGTTACTTACATCCAGTGACAACAATTTTGAACATTTGTAGAACATATTACCCATATCGAGCACGTTAGCTGTGTTAAAGCTACTGATATTTAATTCTTCAAGACTACAGCAGTCTGCAAACATATATTGCATATCGTCCACATTTTCTGTGTTAAAGTTACTGAGATCCAGTACTTTGAGCGATTCACATCCTGCAAATAAATAACCCATACTAGTCACTCTTCCTGTGCTAAAGCTACTAAGATTTAATTCTTCGAGACTGTAGCAGTCTGAGAGCATACCATACATGTCAGTCACGTTTTCTGTATTAAAACTACTTAGGTCTAGTGTTTTGAGTGATTCGCAGTTTTTGAACATACCATGTAGGTTTTTCACATTTTCTGTGCTAAAGTTACTGAGATCTAATACTTCGAGAGATTCACATCCTGCAAACATATAACCCATGTCAGCCACATTTGCTGTGCTAAAGCTGTTAAGACCTAACTCTTCGAGATTACGACACTTAGAGAACATTTTAAACATGTTAGTCACTTTTGTTGTGTTAAGCAACTTCAGGTTTAGCTTACTGATTTTGTTGCATTTGGAGAACATGCCCTCCATAGTGATGATGTTTTCTGTGTTAAAGTGTTTGAAGTCTAACTCTTTCGTATCACAGCAGTTATCGAACATGTGATGGCACGAGGTCGCATTGATTGGCACCATTGGAAGTAATTCACTCAATTCTATATAATGAAGATGTCTATCTATACCACAATTACTGATTTCGTACATGTCAGTATTGTAAAGCACCCAATGATGGTCTCCTGTTTCCTACTTGAACCAATCGTAGGTGTACCTAGAATTCTTGTTTACTTCTTCCTTAACTCTTTGCATTTCCTCTTTAGAAACGATCTTTAAGGAATACTCTTTGCCTTCTACTCTGAAGCAAATGAATCTGTTTTCGTCTTGGATAGGTGCTGGAGGCATTGGACCTTCCATTATCTCAAAGTTTACAGATTTATCGTTTTTAAACATTTCACCTACGCCACTTAAATAACGAATCTCTTCATCTGTGAATTTAAAGTTTTCTCTCATTTCAGCAGGCAGTAGATCACAGTTATCAAACATACCAGTTGTGACCTTTGATTTAGAATTCTCTTTGCTTCTTAGATAGCATTCGGCCTCTTTGATTGCTTCTTGAACAAGTGTTGTGTTTGCGTAATGACTTATGTAATTAATGTCATCTTTTAGAACATGTTTGGACGTCATCAATGGTTGCTTGACATCGTTGTAGACACTGTCATCATGTAGAATAAAGCCTACGCATTTGACTGCATTTAGAAGAGTACCAGGACATTTTTCAAAGAGGGAAACTGCCTGGGCTAAAGAGGGAAATTCTTTGTACTCACCATAGTCTGGGAATTCCATGCACTCTGCAAAGTAAAAGGTTATTTGTGGTTTGTTGTTATCTTGAAATAAATTCATTCTTTCCATTTTTGATTCTCCTTTGATTTAATGTGAATGCTGGTGAAGTCATTTTTCTTTTAGCTCTAGTTTTCCTGATAACTAAGTGTTAAGTATACAAAGTTTTCTGGATGTTCTTTTATCTTGGCTAGAGTGCTATCTGCAATCACTACTTCCCAACCGTTTGATTTGTCATAGATAAGTCCTGTTGTGTTATAATTGTAAGCATTATCTAAATCCATTAGAGTGTACTTTAGCCAATAGTTTATGCTTGCAAAGTCATCCGAATTCCAATTCTCTTTTACGTATTGGGAAACTGTGCTAAAGCCGGATTCCTTGGCTAAAGCTTCGAGTTCTTCTAGGTGTCTGACAGCATTGTCTCTTAGTTCTGAGTTCCATTCCTCTGCTATTTCAATAATATCGTTAGGTCTTTCAAAACCAAGAATGTAAGTGTCGGAAGTGTTGCTGACATTAGACATGTTAGGTTGTACATTGTTGGCATTGTTGTCGTATTGTATGTACATGGCTGCAAGGTCTTCTCCTAGTGCTTTTAAAACTACTTCTCTGTCAAAGTATTTTAATTTGTCTTTGTAGTAATTTATATCGTCATGTTCTACTAAAATTGTTATTGTGTTTGCCATTTTAATTCTCCTTTGCTAAATCTGAATTCGTAATGCTCGCTTCGCTCTCGTGATCTAAATACATCTATTACCTCTAGCATTCAGATTTTATTTCTAGTAAATAACATTTACCCTATTGAAATAATTCTCTTTCACATATTGGGAGACTGCGCTAAAGCCGGATTTCTTGGCTAAAGCCTACTAGTTTACTTTGTTAAATAAAAGAACCTTAAGCTGTTATACTTAAGGTTCTTGGTTATTGTTTTATTTTTGTTTTGCTATCTATTTTTGCTATTTACTTTTACCAAGTAGCACTCTTAGCACTAGTGTACTTATTCTTGGCTAAGGTGATCAAGACTTCTTTAAAGTGGAGTCTCTTCCTCATCGATAACTGTCTGCATAACTGGATCTTCGTAGTCTGGTAATTCTGGAGTCTGATTTCCATGAATTGTAGTTGCTCCACCAGCTACTCTACCAGCCACTCCGCCAATTGTTGCAACTCTTTTAGTGCAAGTGACTTTTTTGTTTATTTCTGCTGCTGCCCTAGTTTTTACTGTGACTTTAGGCTGTGAGGCTGCTACTGTATTTCCTACTGTGCTAAAGCGACCAATACAACTAAAGCAAAATAATAAGCTAAAGCAAAATGCTAAGTAAAAGATACTTCTTTTTACTGTACTTAAATTCTGTTTCATTTTTAAATCTCTTTTACTTCCAACGCATTAATCCTGCAATACGTAACCCATTGTACTGTTTGGCATAAAAAGGTCCGCATCCAACCTTACTATAGCCTAATCTATTAGCATTACCACCTGCTTCGTACACGTAGATTTTTCCATTGCTAAAGCTGTCAAAAACATATGTATGTGTGAATGACTGATTAGCAATAATGTCCCCTCTAACAAGTAAGCCTGCTTTGGCCGCATCTACTACTTTCATACCAATTAAATCTCCGGTTTCTGTTACTACATCTCCCTTTTTTAAAGTAACTAAGTTCTTTTTCATATTGGCAGAAACTCCTGAAAAATTACCGTTGGGTTTACTGTAAAAGTTAGCATTTGTAGCTAAAAGTCCCATTTCCTTGAGTGCCCAATTTACTGGCATAACGCAATTAGCACCTGTGGTTTTCTTCTTTTTAATGGTGGTTTTAGCTTGTCTAAAGGTTTTACAAATTTGAGTATTACTACGTGAGAAGTACTGTCCATTAGTTTTAATAAAGTCGGAATACACATTTAACTTTTCAATAAACTGCATTGACTTTTTAGACTGTTCTGTTGGAATGTCAGATTTAATTGTGACTGTAGCACCATCAGTCGTAACTGTACCATTATCAGTCTTAACTGTAGTATTACCAGTCTTGACTGTAGCATTACCAGTCTTGACTGTACCATTACTAGTTGTAGCTGCGTAGGTAATTACTGGACTAAAGCTCACAGCAGAAATTACCACAGCTAGTGTTAGTGCCGCAGCCATACCTTTAGCCACACCTTTAAAACGTTTTTTCATTTTTAAAATCTCCTTTTATTTTTATCTATTGTAAACAATGTGTTCGTTTAGCTATTACTACGGTGCTCCTTTCTATTAGATTTGCTTTGCAAACACATTGGAAATTTCTTGGTTATTTCATCTACAATGGATAAAAAAGAAAATCCCCAATTAAGAGAATTTTCTTTGGAGATTCGTAATGTACAGTGTTTTATTAAATAATTTACCAGCCGTATTGGGTTTTAGCTATTTTCTTTGCTAAAACTTCCCAAGCTAACGTTGGGTTAAGTTCTCTTGAGCTGTTGCCCTCAGACTCTGCATTTGAGGTATCTTGGCTAAAGCTGTTGCCCTCGGACTTTGTGTTTGAGGTATCTTGGCTAAAGCTATTGGACTCTGCATTTGTATCGTCTTGGCTAAAGCTATCAGACTCTTTGTCGGTAGTGCCTGAGCTGAAGTATTTTATCTCATTCAAATCTTCATTTAGTTTACAGCATTCAGTGTACTTCTTAAGTAAATTCTGTGGAAAATGTTCTACCAACTCTGGAACATTTTCCACTCTATTTAAATTAATTTTGTATATTGGAATTAATTGTGTATTATCTTCATTCATCAATAATTCTCTTAAAGGCATTCCTTCGAGTGTTTCTTCTGTTTCTTTTATAACCTCCATTTTTAATAACTGTTCTGCAATTTCATTGTACTCAGGCATAAAAGTGCATTCGTTTTCTTCCATTTTATCTGGGTTCATAATTGTAATTATTTCTAATGCATTTTCTGGTGTTGGTGGTACTAGAATTAGTAAAGTATTATTTGTTGGTGGTACTGATGTACGCACTACTAAGTATTGCATTTCTCTCCACATTACTATACATCTATTTTCATTCATCTTAAATCTCCTAACTGCTTTGCTAAAGTATGGTGCTTTGTTAAGCGTGGTGCTTTGTTAAAAGGTGCTTTGTTAAAACACTTGCTAAAGTGCTTCATCGACTGGTTTACCTTGACTTCCACACTCCTTTAAAATATCTACAATTTGTGTGTTTGTTTTATCTTTAATATAAAATTGAATACCTAAGCTTCCTCCATAAAACATATGTTTAGAATAATCAATTGAATTTAAATTAAAACCAATTGGTAATTTAAAATTCTTAGTCATTGTGTGTGCTGCATTAAACATTTCACTCATATCAATTACATTTTTAGTATTGAAGAAATTATTATTACCTAACTCTTCACTAAATGGATTACTGCTTAAACTACAAGCGTAAAACATTCCCTCCATTGTAAATACATTTTCTGTGCTAAAGCCTTTTGAGAATTTTACGCCTTCTCCGAGGAACGCTCTGGAAAACATGTATTCCATACTTACAACGTTTTCTGTGCTAAAGTCTTCTGGTAAATTAACATCACCAAGTAGTTCCGCATTGTAAAACATACCATCCATTTTAACCGCATTTTCTGTACTAAAATCCTTTGGAAAATGTGAATGTACTTCAAACTTAGCACCTGCAAATGTTCCAACAAAATCTATTACTTTAGCATTACTATTTTTGTAGAATTGTGGGGTGCTGCCGTTTTGTAGTGAAGTGCTAGAGCTTTTGTCGATTTGTTTAGAAGTGTTGATAGCATCTTGGCTAAAGTTCTGCTCCTCTTCTGGTGTAATCCTAATGTTAGATTTCTTTTTAAAACGTATGCCTGAAAACATCAGAAAACAAGTTGTCACATTAACTGGAAATTCCACATCCTCAGAATTATCACCTCTATAATGTAAGTATCTAAAATGTGTTGGAACTAATTTTGATTTGCAGGTATTTAAGTAAAATATAGAAGAAGTTTCAACTGTTTTTACTTCAAACTGATCAGTCCGATATAACACCCAATGCTTATAACCTCTTTCTTCTTTGAACCATTCATACTGAACACCGTTTCTTCGTATGAAGAGATTTTGTAAAACATCTCTAAAACGTTTGTCATCGTAATCTATTTCATACGGAACACCATCAATTACTATTGGATTTTCCTGAGTATTTTTCTTAGCTAAATTGATTTTAACTTTATCGTTTTGCATGCGTTTTCTAAGTTGTATTTGTTCTAGTTTTGAATTATCTAATTCAGGATTTCTTCCTTTGCTAAAGCTTCCGTATCTTTTACGTTGAAAATTTCTATGTACAGGATACCCTAACTCTTTAGTTTGAAGTTTTTCATAACGTTCATCAGGTGTCTCACTCCTTTTGAAACGTTTTGAGTACTCTTTTGAGTATTGTTTCGCTTTTCTATTTAAAGTACTGCTCAATGTTGGCTGCACTGATTGCACCGGCTGCTCCGATTGCATAACACCTTCTTTAAAGTATTGCATTGATTTCACTGATTTGACCTCCTTTCATAACGAAAAAATGATAATTAGTACCCTACACTATTTTTACAGCATTAAATGCTACCAAATACCACCTCACATTATTCTTACAGCACTAAATGCTACTAAATGCTACTATTACAGCACTAAATGCTACCAAATACTATTTTTACAGTGCTGAATGCTACCAAATACTATTATCGAATGTGTAGGTAGTAGTGTAAAAAGGGATACCATTTTGCAGGTATCCCTTCTAATTTGAGTTTTAAGATTTAAATAATTTATGGTTTGAAATCCAATGATTTGAAATCCAATTATTTGAGTTTATTTTAAAGAAGTATTATGTTTGCATTCCCCTTTCTTTTTATTTTTATTAGTTTGTTTAATTCTTTAAATGGCGGGAATTTTCCCTCAATTTCTAGTTACTGCGCTGATTTGTTTTTCTTTGCTAAAGCTTATCACTCCTTTTCTTTTTATTGTGATTCTCGATTCTTAATTCTTAATTAAAAACTATTTAGATAATACGACCAAACAATAGCAAAGCACTAGCTACTGTTGCTAAATTTCCAAGCAACTTGTTAGTGATACCATCTGCTGCACACAAGTTAAAACATACTTTTACATTGATTGGAAAAAGTAAGGATTCCCCTTTCTTGTTGAATAAATCAATCACTAAGTGACTTGCATAGCCAATTGCAAACCAAGTAGAACTATTTCCAACAACTGCGTATGCTGCTGTACTAAAAAGCACAAGTGCTAAAATAGAATGCGTAAAACCTCTATGATTGGAGTTAAGACCAAGAACCACTAGAACAGTTAAAGCAATTAATCCTGCTATTGTTGTGGACATTACTAAGCTGCTAGTGAGATTTTTGTCTACTCCTCTTAAAGCAAGAAAGAGTACTGAGCTAAAGCCTACTGTTTTGGCATGTTTACTGTTTAAGTCTATGTCTGGTATCAGTCCTCCGATTGCACCAAGTGTTGCTCCTGATATTAAACTAACTGGGTGATGTGCAACTGCCCCTCCCATTATTAGAAGTGCACTCGCTGTTCCTACCGCCGCATGTGTTTTTCCTAACATCTTATTACCTCTTTCTGTTTTATTAATTTATACAGAAAGTGGTTGTTTAATTTGGTTTTGTCATTTTGAAATAAGAGTGGAAAAGTGTTAGTTCTTGACTAAAGTGGAAAAGGCTTGACCGTCAACTTGGCTGATGCTATACTATAATCTCCAGTAAGGTTGTATTTCTAGCTATCTAATATGCATTTATCGTGCTAGTTATACATCCAAATATCTTAATAGCAAAGGTGGTTGCGGGACTGTCTTTGCTATTTTTTATTATTGTGAATTTGTTAAATTTGTGTTATAATAATTGGTGTCACCAAATACTATCCCCAAAGTATGACACAATTCAACTTAAATGCAGATGTAGTGATTAAATCACTATTCAACATCATCATCTTAAAAGAGACCTGTATTTCCCCACAGGTCTCTCTTTCCTTATTTTAATTCTTTATTGATTGGTCACTTAATGTTCTTCACTTCATGCTAAGTACTGGGCTAAAGCTGTTTAGTTGCCATCTTCTCTAAATATTTCTTTACATCTTCAAAGACATTCTGCCAGTTTATTATCAATAGACTTCCGTCTTGCCTACAGATAAAAAGTGGTATGTGCATTACTGTACTTAGAGAACAGACTTGGCTAAAGCACTTGCTTAATCTCTTTTCCCACACAAAAATACCATATGGTTTTGCATCTGGTTTAAGTAAAAGCTCATTATAATCATAGGTACTATTCAGCAATTCATTTAAATCATACAAAGGTAATAAATCTATTGGTGTTGCTTCAATTATCTTATCTACGGTTAACATTGGTTTACCACAGAAAAGTGTTTGGAACGACTCTTCTAAGCTTTCGATTGTTACGGTTGAAGAATACATATCAGAAAAACTCATAGCAATGAAATCTTCTTGCTTAGCGTTGTACATGAATCCAAATGCTCTGTCATCAAAACTATAGTTTGTATCCGTTTTAAATAACATTGCTGAAATCATTTTCTGTGTGTGCATAAAGTATTTACTTGTGTCGTTACAAAAGCTAACAATGACTATACTTGGATCTTGTATTTCTAATTTGTTGTTAAGAGATAACTGGGCTAAAGCTTTGTCGCCAAGAACATCACATTTCCAATCAGTCCAATTGTCTTTGATTATTCTATCTTCTAAACTGCAGATAGCAGAGAATAATTCACTAAGTAGACTTGTGTATTTTTTGTAAATTGTAGCGATTTCTTCGAGTGTTATTTCACTTTTTAATTTAAGTGGTTTTACGCAATCACTTCGGTAACCAAAGACTCTTTCTAATAAATCGAATAACTTCGATACATCAGTGAATTGCTGGGGATTTATCTGTGATGCATAGTCCTGTCGGTGATTTAACTGAGCTAAATATCTTGATTCGCTACTATCGTCCCTGCCATCAAGAATTTTATCTTGCGAAGCATAAGTTTCTTTTATGGTAGTATGTTCTAATGGGTTCTGCTGATAATATAGCTGGGCTAAAGCAGCATAGACCTCTTTGAAGGATTGCGTGTTTAAAATATACTTATACAGGTACTCATAATAAAGATAACTACTATTGCATAAGGATAATAACTCTTTCTTTCCTTTTTCTATGTCAGTACTATATACTTTATTAAACCATTTTCTATACATTCCAAAATAACGATTAAATGTACCTGCTGTTTTAGTAGAGTTAATTATTACTTCCAATGTGTTTTTATCACTTGGAATGAATTTTAGATTTTTTAGCATTTCTAGTAAATGTGCATTCGTTTTATAAAACATTTCTAATACCTATTCTCCTCCTATTACTTAATTCATTGTTTGGTATTAGTCTAACGGTTAATGTTTTAGAATGCAATCTCCTTCCTATAATGTTAACATTTTCTTAACAATTAAAGAAAGTGACAAAAGGTCACTCTCTTCTATCACTCCCTCTTTCCTTATTTTAATTCTTTATTGATTGGTTACTTGGTGTTCTTCATTTGGGGTTGCTTGACTCACTAGCGCCTTCGGCGCTTACCCCTTGGGACCTAAAGATAGCTCAAACAATTGGTGGGCGGCACCGGAAGTACTGGGCTAAATCTAGGGATTCGTCTCTAACGTGACTGCCATCTCTAGTGCTACTTTGTAGATGCACTACAAGGTATACATGGAAATGTAAAAGACCCTACTGGTGATTATACCAATAGGGTCTGATTTGAATCTTATTCGGACCTTTGAATGTGTACTGGGCTAAAGCTCAGCACCTCTGCCTGGCTAGAAGCCTATGAATTATTAGTACCTTTGAAAGTGTACTGGGCTAAAGCTGATGCTGAGCTAAAGCATTGATACTAAAGAACCTCTATGTTATAATACAAATAATAAAATTACATCCTGTCACATATGTAAAATCAAAAGGAGTGATACCTTGTGTCGAAAAAGATTATTAATAACCACATGTATAACACAGAAACTGCAAAACAATTAGGATATTGGAGTAATGGATATAATTACTATGATCTTTACTTTGCAGAAGAGACTTTATATCAAAAAGACACTAGAGAATATTTTTTAGTTGGATGTGGTGGAGCAATGAGTTCTTACTCAGAGTTTGATGAAGACTTTAGATGTGGTAGCACAATCTTTATTCCGTTTACAGAAGAAGAAGCGAAAAAATGGGTAATGGATCGTTTAGACGCAGATACCTATGTTGCTTTGTTTGGTAAAATTGAAGAATAATTTGTACACGCAAAAAACCAGCAAAGACTGTCAAACGATAGTCTTTGCTAAATCGATCTGTTCTAAAGCCATTTATTGTCCCATAGGTTACGCATAATTCTAACTTTGCTAAAGACATTTATTACTCCTAGTCATCTATTACCCATAGCTATCACTTCTTCTTCCTGTTTTAGTTATCACTTCTTTTTTCAAACTCTTCTTCCTGCTTTAGCATCACTTTTTCTAATGCTGTTGTAATTTGCTGTTTAGCAAGTTCTTGCTTTTTACTAAGCTCCTTTTCCTGCATCATAAGTTCATTGTGGTAAATCTTCCAGCTTTCTTTTTCACTTGTACAGTAACGTCGGCATTCAGAATTAATTGTTCGGCAATTCTCATTAATTCTGTATTTCCAAACAGGTTTTCCCATTAACTGCGTTACCCTTCCTTCACTAAGGGTTGCCGGATTAATGCAAACTAATTCGCCCTCTTCTGGTTGTGCGAAAGTATTTTTTCCATTGCACGCCCAGACTTTTATTATACTTCCTTCAATTTTATTATCTTTTCGCCATTGCGTGATTTCTTTTGATGTATTTGGAATCTCACCTGAAACATTTAAAAACTTTTCTGATTTGTTCATTTTGTCTCCCCTTATTTCCTTTCTTGGCTAAAGCATCGCTACGCTAAAGCCAACTAAATTAAATGGGTTAAATTAAAAGTGGTGCTAAGCGATTAAACTTAGCACCACTGGAATTTTAGTCTTAAATTTACTCAAGACTTAACTGAATTATTAAAACTGCATCTTTTACTTTCTTGTAATTAAAGCTTCTTGTACAGTCGATTGATTCTAAATCTCCTTTGTCTGTAACTTCTAATTTAATTTCATAGCCAGAATAGCTACCTTTCGGACCAGTAATTTCTGTAACATCTTTGAGAGTTATGTGCTTTGCTAAAGCTTCTGAGAGACTTACAAAGAAATGTATTCTACCATCAAATACAAATCCGTCTTGCATTGCAATAGTAATTTCTGGTTCGTCTTTAACTTCGATAGTAAAATCTTTTGTGTGTTTGGCTTCAAACTTTTCCCCAATGCTTACCATAACACGGTCACTTCCATCAATTAATGTAATGGCTGTATGCTTTTCCTCTTCTTCTTCCTCTTTGTTTACTTCTTCTGGTTCCTTTTCATCAACACTAATCTGATCATGAAGAATTAATTCTACAGGAGCTTCTTTCTTCTCCTGTAGTTCCACTTCTTCTTTCTCTTGTAGTTCCGCTTTTTTCTTAATTTCTTCTACAACTCCTTTAGCATTTCCAATTTCTTGTTTACCTAAATTTCCAAAGAAATTTTCAATCATCTCTGCGCTGTATAAATCATCATTATCTTCTTCACTAAGTAAAGCTTCCATTTCATCTTCGCTTGATTCATCTTTGCTAAAGTCTTTGTCGTCACTGCTCTTTTTGTTAAAGCTCTCAGCAGAGTCTTCTTTGCTAAAGTCTTCTTTACTAAAGTCTTCTTCGGTAAGGTCTTCAACAACAGAGTCGTCTTTGTTAAAGTCTTCGTTAAGTTCTGTAAGGCCTTCAGCAGCAGAGTCGTCCTGATTCTCTTTGTTAAAGTCTTCGTTAAATTCTGTGCCGTCACTGCTTTCTGTACTTAATTTCTTCTTTTTCTTCTTTTTACGGATGAAAGAAACCAATGCAATTAAAATTACAATCAGTATAATCATTGTTGTGAACAGTACAGTACGATTACTAAAGTCTAAGAAATCATTTAAGAATTTCTGCAAATCATTCATTTGTAATTAATTTCCTCCTCACTTCTTATTTTGTTACTTGGTTAAAGAGAATAAAGAAATGCATAATAACTTAATTGGGGAAAACCTATTATTACACTTCTTTTCAACTTTAACTAATTTATTATAATAAAATACCAATTATTTTAGGGTGATTGTTGAAATAGTGAATAAAGTAGCTTAAAGCACTTATTTGTTAAAAAGTGTTGGTAAATCAGTACTTTTTTCTCTATTTTTATTCTAAATAGCATTTCAACCCGCTTTACCTGTTTTAAGTAGCATTTTATCTGTTTTATCTACTCTAAGCAGCATTTCACCAATTTTAAGTAACATTTCACCAATTTTAAGTAACATTTTATCTTACTATTGTAATTAGTGAGCTAGGCAGAAGTGCTTGGCTAAAGCTAGACAATGGTGCTTGGCTAAAGCTTTACACTAATACTGCATGCCATTGATAAATCCACCACATTTAGAAATGTCACATTGCTTTTCTATTTTATCAAGCATCTCTTGTGATACTACTACATTATCTAATAGCAAAGCTTTAAAAGGTTTTTTGTATTTTTCTTTAACATAGTCAATGTATTTATCGCAATCATAGATAACATCTTCTTCTTTGAAAAAATCATCGAGTTCTTTTATTGTTGTGAAAGTACGTTTGTTAAATTCATCTTTAAACTCATATACGATATCTACATAATAAATCTCTACTTCAAATGTATTATCTTCGAATAGAATCACATCTAACCAACATACTGCATTTGGTGCTGTAGATTTGGAATTGCTTCCTACTGCATTAATATTTTCTTTTGTTTTCATTTGACTCTTTAATACCTCCTGTTTTGTTTACGTGGCTAAAGCTAGCCTTAATCATTAATCTTTTTAAAATTCTTTTGAATGAATTTTTCACTGATAAAAGAGTATTGTATCTTCTCTTTTTCTCTTGCTTCATCATGAATATGAATATAATTTAGTATGTAAATTAAATCATCGCAGTTTACATGTTGCTTGTGAAAACCATTTCGAAACATTTTTCGTTTTTTACCTTTATTCCTACAACCGCCACCTTCAAACATATTTTTGTGAAATAAATTTGATACTTTACTAGAATTTATTGTAACATCAAGAAACCATTCTGATACATTTGTTATTATTTCAAAATTACCATTAAGTTTTACACTAAACTCATACTCATTTCTATTACAAAAGTTTTTTACTATTATTTCATTGTAATTGAATTCTGTTACACTATTATAAATGCCAGTTAGTTTTTCTGCACACTTTTCACATAATGTGTAACCATCAAACAATGCAATAATGCTTTTGTAAATCAATACTATTTTCGGAACTACTGGGCTAAAGCCTGGACTATCATCTGGGCTAAAGCTGCTATTGTGTTGAATGCCTCCGGCGGACGAGCGCGGGCTTAACTCTTCTTGGTTTTGGATAGCTTCGCATTCTATTAAATGTATTATTTCTTGATCACGCTGTATTACAACACGTTTACTGCAATTTTCCCAAAGAAAAGTTGTGATACGTAGTTTAGACATGAAGTATAGACTTTTTAAATCTTGCAAAAAATAGTAAACAGTACTTGTAAAGAATTTATCAATTAAAACACTATTTTCTATTAAGTTTTTCAACCAAGGTATAGTAGCTTGGTTAAAGGTGCATACTATTCCACTTTGTACCCTATTTTGTAAGTAATTGTTTGGTAAAACTCTTTCTATTTCGCTTAATAGTATTGTTTCAGGCAATTCAATTTCATGGGTTATGATTGGAATAAAGTCCTTCATAGCAGTAAAACTACTTGGGTAATTTTTTCTCTGTAAAACACAATGAATACATAAATTGTATTCAAAAGAATTGATGTAATTACTAGTTAAAAGTTCTAGTAATTCACTTAGAATTACAATACGTGGTGTAAATCCCAGATAATCTAGGATCTTGGCTAAATTGTTTCTGTCCCATATTACTAGGATATTAAAGTCACTATTGTCTAATTTAACTGTGCTGCCAATAAAGCATAATTGTTCACTTCTAATGTATTCATTTGGTAAGCTAGAGTATTCATTCCTTTTGGTTTCACAAAGTAAAGCCAAGTAAGTATTATTACAAAACTCAGTGTAACCTTGTAGCGGTTTTTGGTTTGCTACAAATAAATATTTCATTTTTCACCTCCTTCTTTTTATTTTCTCTTTCGAATTAATTTCTGCTTGGCCAAAGCTGTTGCATGTCTAAAGCTAAGTACATCACTTGGCTAAAGCAAGGATTGCAATTCGAAAGAAAAGAGCCAAAGACTTTTACATCTTTGGCTCTTATTGTTCTTATTTAAAAATTACTATAGTTAATAAAAGATTTACTACAATTAATAAAAAATTTACTATCGCACAGTAAATCGTATCTAATTTCCATGCTACTCTTATCTATTGGAACTAAAATGTTATTAAAAACTTTCCAAAGCATTCCTCCGATTTCTACAGGTTTTCCAATGTACTCCCTTTTATCTACAATTTTTGTAACGTTAATGTTAGCTTTCGTAGCTTGCTCTTGCTGCTTTTCTTTTGGGATATTGTAGATTTTATCCCCAAACTTAAAAAGCTTACCAGTAGAAAGGAAAGCGTATCCAATCTTGAATTCCTCGCACTTCTTGGCTAAAGTTGAATGCCAAGCAAAGTCTGTAACTTTTCTTCCTGTAGAATCACCGTTTGAGCAGATGTATTCTACGTTTCCGCACTTAGCTAAATCGATCTCTTCTTCGATCTCTTTAACATTTAACCACAAGTGTTTTAAGTGTAGTGACTTGGCTAAAGCATAGAAATCTTCTAGCTCATCCTGAGTTTTGATAGTCAACGCTATTACCACATTAGGAAATTCACTACTATTAGGAAATCCGTCTTTAAGACAATGCACGTTTTTAGTATTAATAATAAACAAGCAATCATAACGAATTTTCATCATGTTTAGAAATCGTTGTTTATTTACCCACTTAATATCAATGAAAAAATCATTACCAGGGCACACATTAAATACTGTTTCACTTGGAAACTTTAGTTCAATCTCTCCTTCACTTTTTGTTTGTAGTGGTAAATTAATGGCATCGGTTGCCATTTTTACTTTAATCGGGTTTTCGTTAGCAATAAACCGATGTGTGCTGGGTTTGTAGATTTCTTCCCATATTTTCCAATCAACCATGTAATCTCTCCTCTGTTTTAAGAGTTATAATTGATTGCTTGGCTAAAGTGGATTTTACATTGCTTCTTTAGAACTTCTCTTTTGATTTTAGGAGATGTGGGGAAAATGTAAGGAAGTACATTAAGAGTATGTGAGTGTGCGTTTAGAGGTCATGTTTTCCCTCCGGCGCTTCGCGCCTACGGGTTGACGCTTGCTAGCTGACCCTACGTGATCTAAAGATAGCTCGCTAATGGCTGACACCGATAGTCTCACTGAGCTAACGTATACTTAGTGGAAATCACTGAGCTAAAGTCTTTCAGGGTCTAAAGATAATCTTAATTCGCACTTATTAGTGCTGCCATAATGCTCCTAAGGTCGCTTAATCTAAAGATAAAGAATACTACTTTGCAGAGCTGTACATTACAATGGATTCCTAATTATGTTTTGATTTGTGCTACCTACCCAATGGGCATTTTGATCTGCCTTATCTTTCTCGAACTCTCCGTCAACAAGGACATCTATATTTTTTAATACTTCCCTTCGTAAAATTCCCAATTCTGAGTCGTCTTGAAGTAACTGGGCTAAAGTATAGCCGGTGTAAAGCCAAATGTCTTTAGTATGGTATTCCTTTCGGATTTCCTGAGCTAAAGCTAGAACATCCTGGACGTTTGAAGAGTAAAGTGGATCTCCGCCAGAGAAGGTAATTCCCTTAATGTAGTCCTTTTCTAATTCATCAAAGATCTCCTGTTTAGCTTTTTCGTCAAAATCAATTCCTACGTTTGGATCCCACGTTATTTTATTTTGGCAGTCTTCACAGTAATGTGAGCATCCAGAAACCCATAGAACAACTCTAAGTCCATCTCCATTTAACATGTCGTCTTTTGTTATGTTGTGAAATTTCATTTTGAATACCTCCTGTTTTTGTTAAATAAAAACTCCACTGGCTTTTGCACCAATGGAGTCTAGGCTAAAGCATTAAATTCTAATGCTTAAAATCTTTTCGATGTTTTGATGTATTATCTTTTCTAAAGCTTCTAATCTCCACTCTGGAAGATTGTATTTGGAATGCCGTGTGAACTTAAAATCTAGTAGATTAATTAAAATCTTTCTCATTCGAGAGTCCATAACATAGGCTGCTACATTAAACCAGTCATCGTAAAGACGTGGTCCTTTGTTTTCTAATATCTTGGTTAAATCTTTGAAATCATCTTTCATAGTTCTTGCTAGTAAAGAAAGATTATGATCAAACAAAGGTGCAAAGCTTACCAAATCCAGAGTATCATTATCGACAAGAAAACCAAAATTATTCTTGTGTCTGTCTTCATTCATTATTACAGCATCTGCAACAATCATTGTCCTAATCTCGTCAAGAATACCAAATTTATTGGCAGTTTCTAATAAAGTGTCAATTCCATAAGCGTTTGATGTATCAATAGCAGCATATGGTACAAAACCATATTTCTCAGATGTGAAGATATCACATACAGAGCAAATCCTTCCACCAACACTTCTTAAATCATAATTTACATAATTATCTGTAAATTTAGAAACCAATTGACTAGCATAGTATTCAGAATACGGTTCTAAACCAAAATTTGCAAAACCTGAAGCACCACGTTTTAGCATTTTTATATCGCCAGGAAAATGTTCTCCTTCTCTGATCCAACACTTTGCAAATGAACCATCTGTACCGTACTCTGGACTTGTAGTTGAAAAATTTTTGCCATGCAAACCACCCTCAAAAGCAGTTTTAGCTATTACTTCATTAAAAGGATGTGTAAATAAAGAAACTTTATCCCAAGTTAAATCACTATCTATAGGTTTTACCCAAAAAGTATCAATAAGAGATAATGCATGTGAAATATTAAGGAATCCTCTAAAATCATCACATCCACTTATTTTTAACAGTTCATTTATATTTTCTCTATGTTTTGGCGCTCTTCTATTTCTAATAAAAATTTCTGTTTTTCCATAATGTTTGGGTAATTCTTCATAATGTTTTACAACATTTGCAGTTTGTAAAATATCATTTACATAGAAGGAAGCAATTATTTTATCCTTATTCAGTAAATAATATTCAGGTTTTCTATCCTCCTGCTTAAAGAAATTCATAGATTTCATTTTACCATCTCTTTCTTATTTATATTTCTATTGTAACAAAAGTATAACTTTGATACAAGTTACATTTTAAATTTATTTGTTGTTTAGTATAGTGTCCTTCTGAGTAACTCTTCCATTAAGAAAGACAGCTGGGCTAAAGTACTATAAAGTTCCCTGTCAGCTTTCTTAGATCTTAGTTCTTGCTCCTCCTTAAGCTTCTCTTTTTCTTCATTAGTTAATGAGTCATACCATTTATCATATTGATATTTTTTGTAAAATCTAATGGCATCGAAGCCTTTAATGCAATGCCATTTAATACGTTGTAGTTCTGCATACCATGCCATTTGAAATTCCTCCTATTAAATCTGTTTTAGCTCTTTTATCTCTTTTTTGTTTCATACGAAATTAAGCAATCAATTATAAAATTATGTAGAAAAACAAGTAGAAATGAAAATAGCGATAACATACAGCAAAAACTGCTAAAACTATCTATGATACTATTTGAGTTTTTCTTTGTTGATTTATTATCTGACTCTTTTGAATTTGGAAGACTTTTATCGTTATCTACAGATGTTGTTACTAGAGAAACATTTTCTGATTTATTAGTAGCATTAAATTCTACAGTTGTACTCGAAACAGTCGAGAGTAATGCTGACAGTGCCATTCCTAGTAAGGCAAGATATATCATAATTTTATTGAACATTTTATCATTCCTTTCTTTTTAATAGAAAATCTTCAGTAGATTACCACTTCTACTTAAGCTGGTCTAAATATCTTGATTCGATACTTCCGTGTCTGCCATTAAGAATCTCACTTTCTAAAGCAATAATAAAAACTCCACTGGCTTTGATACCAATGGAGTCTGTTAATTAAAATAATGACATTTTAATAGTGTTAATTGTTTTACTACCATGTGTTTTTTTCTTTGCTAAATCTTGTAATTCTTTTGGTAAAACGTCATTTACTTTTTTCTTAATACCACTTGTAAGATAATATTTATCCAATCTGTTTTTATTGTATTTCCACTGTGCTTCTGAGGATTCCTCTGCTAAAGCAGTAAAGAATCTTTCCCAACTTGCATACGAACTACATTCAATATAATCAGAAGGATTCTCTAAAATCTTATCGAGATTTTTACATGTGAATACACCAGCTTTTAATAAAACCCATTCAAAACTTTCTGGTGGCCAAATAGTAATTCTTTTATTATAA
>OLNS01000541.1_pt1 | contig 33933 bp, 30 predicted proteins | sample 1673031 | NCBI WGS metagenome assembly OLNS01 (sample SAMEA3136748, study PRJEB25190) | human gut metagenome | biome: human gut; feature: human-associated habitat; material: faeces | place: Austria | collected 2013
TTTATTGTCTGAGCGACTTTGCGAAGCAAGGGGAGCGAAGATAAAAACCCAGCCCGACGCGGGGCACCCGGGGACCGCAGGGACGGGAGCAGCTATACTACTCTCAGTAGTTAAGGGTCGCGGATCCGCCGCGTCACCGCTCTCAACAGGAGGTCATTGTTTATGGCAGATCAGAAGCCGGTTGTCGGGATCATCATGGGTTCCAAGTCCGATCTGGGCGTTATGGAAGGCTGCACCGCCGAGCTCGAGGCGCTTGGTGTGCCCTATGAGCTCGTCATTGCGAGCGCACACCGCACGCCGGCGAAGGTCCACGAGTGGGCCTCGACTGCTGCCGATCGCGGTATCAAAGTGATTATCGCCGCCGCCGGCAAGGCTGCTCACCTGGGTGGTGTCGTGGCTGCCTTTACGCCGCTGCCGGTTATCGGCGTGCCTATGAAGACAAGTGACCTGGGCGGTATGGATTCGCTGCTGTCGATGGTGCAGATGCCTTCGGGTGTGCCCGTGGCCTGCGTTGCCATCAATGGCGCCAAGAATGCCGCCATCTACGCTACACAGATTCTAGGCGCCTGCGACCCCGAGTATCGCAAGGTTATCGAGAAGATGAAGCAGGAGATGGCCGACGCCTAGGCGTTCCGCCGTTTCACCGCAGTATAAGGAGAGCCATGTCCGACTATCAGGGAAAACGATTCAAGGCTTCTCAGATTCCCGATCCGTCGAAGCCGGGTGCTGCCCATGCGGCGCAGCAGGGTCGGACATCCTCTCCTCAGCAGCCGCGCGCGCCGCGTTCTGTAACGCCGACGTCCCATCGCCGTCAGGATACGCCGGCTGCGTATCGCCCTTCGTCTTATAGCACCGCTAAGAAGCCGCCCCGGTCTTCATCGCATGCCGCGCCGTCGGATTACACCGAGCCGCCGCGCAAAAAGCGCCGCTCCATTATTCCCATTCTGCTCATCATCATCGGTATCGGCCTGATTGTTGCCGCCGCTGCCATCTTTATCAATGCGCAGATCGGTTACAAGCAGGCGGGCGAGTCGTACCAAAAGATCGAAGAGCAATATGCGCCCGCTAAGGACGCCAGCGGCGTGCCGGTTATCGACTTTAATGCCCTTGCCCAGACAAATCCCGAGGTCGTCGGTTGGATTTACGCACCGGGCACCAACATTAACTATCCCGTCGTGCAGGCTACTGATAACTCCAAGTACCTCAACACGTTGTTCGATGGCACGTCCAACGCATCGGGTGCCATCTTCTTGGATTACGAGGACAATGCGCCCGGCATGGTGGATCAGCAGACTACGATCTATGGTCACCACATGAACGACGGATCGATGTTCAATGTGATCTCGGATACGACCGATCAGGCGACGTTCGACAGCATAGAGTACGTGTATTACATCACGCGCGACGCCACCTATAAGCTGCGTCCGCTGGCGACCAAGGTGGTCGAGGACACGTATGCCAAGGCGCGCACGACCAATTTTGAGGGCGACGACGGGCTCAAGAACTACCTGTCCGAGATGCTCGACGGTGCCTCTGCCGTGGCGAGCGATGCCACCGATCGTGCCGCTTCGGCAACCAAGATTGTAACGCTTGTGACCTGTCGTTCGTTATCGCTGAGCAACACGCGTGCCGTCATGGTGCTCACGCCCGTTGATGAATAAATTGTCCGAGAGTAGCTAATTTGGGACGGTAAGGGAGAAATGATGCTCGAGAATGGCAAAACGATGCCTTCGGTTGATGCTTGGCTGCGCGAGGCCAAGGCCGATTCGTCGGCACCTGCGTGCGGTATGTATCTGACACATAACGGTGTGGTGCGCGCGACGCCCAAGGCCGAGGCGCGCGGTGTCGAGACCGATGGCGTGGCGCCGGGCCACAAGGTGGGCGGCATGGTGTTCGGCTTCGATGCTCAGAAGGTGCAGGCTGCTATCGAGGCCACGCGCGCGATGCCGGGTATCGGCTATGTGCGCGTGTGGCTGGCAAGCGGCGAGCTTGCCGTAGGTGACGACATCATGCTCGTGCTCATTGGCGGGGACATTCGCCCGCACGTGGTCGATGCGCTGCAGGCGCTCGTTGGCACCATCAAGAACGAATGTGTGAGTGAGGTCGAGCGCGAGGCGTAGAGGTTTGCGTCGATAGAAGGCTCGTTTATAAAAATGCCCGCCGGTACGTGTGATACCGGCGGGCATTTTGCGTTTTGGGCGCGGTGAGCGCTACACGCGCGTTGCATCCTTGGGGCTCATGGTCATGCTCTGGAAGCGATTCTCCATAAAGTCATTATCGAAATACTTGCCGTAGAACTGCGCAACGGGAATATCCGGTTCCGTGCCGTTGACGCGCTGATACCAATAATCGAGCGACTGCAGCGTCATAACGCCATCGACCAGCATAATGATGGTGAAGATGACGGTAGCCGAGTAGCGGCTCTTCCAGGGAATCATATTGATGAGCTTGAGCAGCCTCGGCAGCAGCAGCTTGATCCAGATGAGGCCGCCCAGGCCCCACAGACAGGCGAAGCCCGTGCAGGTGCGTCCGCCCGTGAGGACCACGAGCGGGTCGGGCATACCGAACAGCGTTATGTGCGAGTAGCTCCACGAGACCACGCCAAACGCGGTCTGCATAAACCAGCCCACGAACACCTCAAAGCTGGCGCCGAGCAGGGCGCTCACCAGGAAAATGATGATGGGGTTCTTTTTATAGAAGCGGTTGAGCACCATGGTCATGAGCACGGCACCAAAGCCGTAGATGGGGCTGAAGGGGCCAAACAGCATACCGGCGCGGTCCTGGTAGACACCCGGATCGTTGACGGTCATATGCCAGATATCCTCCAGGACCAGGCCGAGTATGCAGCAGACAAAGAATACCCAGAACAGGTTGAAGTAGTTGAGCTTGATGTAGCCTTCGCCGGTTTCATCGCGCCCGAGCATGCCCTCGGCGGCGGCGTCGCGGTCGAGCATCTCCTGCAGGCGGCGCTGCAGCTCGCGCTCCTGGCGCAGCGTGGGGTCGACGGTGGCCGAAAGTGCGACGAGGATGCCGAGCTGGATGGCAGGGCGCAGCAAGAAGGGCCCGATGCCCTGGAGCATCACGTCAACCAAAAGCTCGACGACGGTAAACGCGATAAGGATATAGGACAGACGGGCGGCATTGCGACGCTGGTTCTTGATAAGGTCCAGGCCAAAGATGATCAGGATGACGGCGCTTGCCGCAGAGAGCATGATGCCGGCGACGATAAGGCCGACCGCGACGAGCGTGTTGTCGCCGAGCTTGGCGGCGGCGTTGCCGTTGATGAGCGCGGTGATGACCTGCCACATAAAGGCGCCGACCGAAGGGAGCGTGCCCACGCCGGACAGGATGCACAGGACGGCGTACACCTTAATGATGAGGGGGATCTTCTTGACCTCCGTGGCGCTGGGGACGTTGGGGTCGAGTTCGTTTCGATCCATACATAACCTTTCTCGTTTTGCTGTAGGTACAAGGATACGCCGCCGACCTGCCAAAAGACAGGACGAACGTCCCAATTGCAACAATGCAAGCCCCAACGGCGGGCGAGACACGTCGCAACGGAAGTATGCGGGATCGTCGGCCCCGAGGCGGTTGCCCAATAAAATGTTTGGCTGCAAAACGGATTATAAGCTCGGTGGGCTTTTAAAAAGCGCTGTTCATGCGCGGGAGTGCTTGTCTTGCCGTGCGTATAATAGGGCAGGTAACGCCAAATAACGAGGCTCTGAGGGGATGCCATGTCTCAAGAAACCATCCGCGCGGCCGAGCGTGCCGCGGGACAGGTGAAGACCATGTCGACGTATGATCCGGACTCCGACCAGCTGCATGAGGAATGCGGCATTTTTGGTGTGTGGGCACCCGATCGCGATGTGGCTCGACTGACGTACTTTGGTCTGCGCGCGCTGCAGCATCGCGGCCAGGAATCGGCGGGAATCGCCGTGGGTGATGGCGGCACGGTTATGGTTCGCAAAGACCTGGGACTGCTCGATCGCGTGTTCTCCAACGCCGACCTGTCGACGCTCTCCGGCCAGCTGGCCGTGGGCCACGTGCGCTATGGCACCGCCGGTGCCAAGAGCTGGGAAGCCTCGCAGCCGCATCTTTCTACCATCAACAGCGTCATTATCGCGCTTGCTCACAACGGCACTCTGGTCAACACCGACGAGCTGCGCCGCCAGCTGATCGAGCTGGGCGTGCCGTTCCTCTCCAATTCGGATTCCGAGGTCGCGACCAAGCTTATCGGCTACTTTACCCAGCGTACAGGCCATCTGCGCGAGGGCATTCGCAAGACCATGGAGCTCGTGCGCGGCGGCTACGCCATGACGCTCATTAACGAGCAGGCGCTCTACGCATTCCGCGATCCGCACGGCATTCGCCCGCTCGTGCTGGGCAAGCTGGTGGACGAGGGTCTGGACCAGGCCGATGCCGCATCCGTTTCGCAGCTGCCGTCGCAGGACGGCGCCGCGACGGTCGACGCCACCACCCATGTCACCCGCGCCGGCGGCTGGGTCGTTGCTTCCGAGACCTGCGCACTCGACATCGTGGGCGCCGAGTACGTCCGTGACGTCCGTCCCGGCGAGATCTTGCGCATCAGCGCCGAGGGTCTGGTATCCGAGCAGGGCGTGCCTGCCGCCGAAGAGCCCGCAAACTGCATCTTTGAGCAGGTCTACTTTGCCCGCCCCGACTCCATTATGAACGGCAAGAGCGTCTATGCCTGCCGTTACGACATGGGCCGTCAGCTGGCACATGAGGAGCCCGTCGAGGCCGACCTGGTCATCGGCGTGCCCGATTCCGGCCTGCCGCCCGCGGAGGGGTATTCGCACGAGAGCGGTATTCCCTTTGGCGAGGGCCTTATCAAGAACCGCTACGTGGGCCGTACGTTTATTGAGCCTACGCAGGAGTTGCGCGCCATGGGCGTGCGTATGAAACTCAACCCGCTGCGCGACAACATCGAGGGCAAGCGCCTGGTCGTCATCGACGACTCCATCGTGCGCGGCACCACCATGGTGCAGCTCGTCAAGATGCTACGCAACGCTGGCGCCAAGGAGATTCATATCCGCATCAACTCACCCGAGGTCATCTGGCCGTGCTTCTACGGTATCGATACCGACGTGCAGTCGCAGCTTATCAGCGCCAACAAGACGGTCGACGAGATTTGCGAGTATATCGGCGCCGATTCGCTGGCCTTCCTTTCGGTCGAGGGCCTGCTTAAGGTCATGCCCAAGGGCGGTTACTGCGATGCGTGCTTTACCGGCCGCTACCCCGTGGCGATTCCCGAGAGTTTTGGCCGCGACAAGTTCATGGAGGGCTTTAAGCCCCGCAACCTGGACAAGCCGTTGCACTTTGATGACGACGCCGTGGTCGAGAAATACGACGACCGCAGCTGGGAAGAGAAGCACGGTGAGGCCTAAAACCTGCCATGTGGGGATAGGTTTATTTTGGTAGGTTTTACCTGCTGTTTTGTTGATTGAGCGGCGCGCGTTGTTATGGCGCGCGCCGAAATGAACGCAACTATGAGCACCGTTTGGCGCCCGCGCGGCGCCACGGTAGTGGGAGAGGAAGGCTCAGATGAGCGACAGCAAGCATGTGACGTATGAGGATGCCGGCGTCGATACCGCCGAGGGCGGCCGTGCCGTCGACGCGATTAAGCAGATGGTTAAGGACACCAATCGCCCCGAGGTTATCGGCGGCATCGGTGGCTTTGGTGGCCTGTTCTCGGCCGCCGCGCTTAAGGATATGGAAGACCCGATTCTGATCAGCGGCACCGACGGCGTGGGCACCAAGCTCGTGCTCGCCCAGATCATGGACCGTCACGAGACGGTGGGCCAGGACCTGGTCGCCATGTGCGTCAATGACATTTTGGCTTCGGGCGCCGAGCCGCTGTTCTTCCTGGATTACGTTGCCATCGGTCACATTGAGGCCGAGCACATGGCAAAGATCATCAAGGGCGTGGCCGACGGCTGCAAGCTCGCGGGCTGCGCGCTCGTGGGCGGCGAGATGGCCGAGCACCCGGGCGTCATGGCCCCCGCCGATTACGACCTTGCCGGCTTTACCGTGGGTGTTGTCGATCGTCCCAAGATGCTCGACCCCGCGAACGTTCGCCCCGGCGATGTGATCCTGGGCCTGCCTTCTACCGGCGTGCATTCCAACGGTTACTCGCTCGTGCGCAAGGTCATCGGTGTCGACGGTATCAAGCCGGGTACGTCCGAGGCCGCCGCTAAGGCCGAGGAGCTGAGCCGTCCGCTCGAGGAGCTCGGCGGCGCTTCGCTGGCCGACGCCCTGCTGGCCCCCACGCGCATTTATGTGAAGCCGATCCTGGAGCTGCTCCGCGGTGGCGCCAACGTTCATGCCATTGCCCACATCACCGGCGGCGGCATTACCGAGAACCTCAACCGCGCGCTCGCCGACGACGTCGATGCCGTGGTCACCCGCAACGGCGCCGAGATGGGCTGGGATGTTCCGCCCGTCATCACCTACGTGTCGCGTCAGGCCGAGCTCGCGCCCAACGAGGCATGCAAGACCTTCAACATGGGCGTTGGCCTGTGCCTGATCGTCGCCCCCGAGGACGAGGCTGCCGTGACCGAGGCCCTGGTCGCGCTGGGCGAGAAGCCGTTCCGCGTGGGCGAGTGCGTCGAGGGCTCCGGTAAGGTCGTGTACTCCGATGAGCGCTAACGAGCAGATGACTGCTGCTGAGGGCCTGGATTTTGTGCCCTATACCCGTCCGACCGGTACCGATACGGCCGAGCCGCTCAAGATCGGTGTGCTCATCAGCGGTTCGGGTACCAACCTGCAGGCGCTGATCGATCTGATCGCTGCCGGCAAACTCAACGCTTCGATTGAGCTTGTGGTGTCGAGCCGTCCTTCGGCTAAGGGTTTGCAGCGCGCTGAGCGCGCGGGCATCCAGACGCTTACGCTGTCCAAGGATGTCTACGCCGACCCCATCGCCGCCGACGAGATCATCGCGCACGAGCTGCTCGAGCGCGGCTGCGAATATGTGGTCATGGCCGGTTACATGCGCATGGTGCACACGCCGCTGCTGGCGGCGTTTCCCAACCGCGTGGTCAACTTGCATCCGGCACTGCTGCCGAGCTTTACCGGCGCGCATGCGATCGACGATGCCTTTGCGCGCGGCGTCAAGGTAACTGGCGTGACCGTGCATTTTGCCAACGAGATCTACGACAACGGTCCCATCATCGCCCAGCGTGCGCTGGCTGTTGAGGAGGGCTGGGATGTCGACACGCTCGAGGAACACATCCACGCGATTGAGCACGTGCTGTATCCCGAGGTCGTGCAAATGCTCGCCGACGGCCGCGTCCACGTGCTGGAGAGCGGCAAGGTCGCAATTGACGCGCCTCGCGGCTAGCGGCGCACAGTACAATTTAGCCGAGTAGTCAGGGTGGTCATTGGCGCCAAGGCGCACGTGGCCACCCTTTGTTTTGGGTAGTCACCTGCGACGTTCTTTAACGACTAGTCATTTAAGAACGTCCCCGATGGCTAGGTGAGAGAGAGGTGAGCGCATGGCGGATAACGAAGCGCTGTTTACGCCTGAGCTGGTGTTTTTTGATTGGGAGTGTGCGACGCCGGATGAGGTGTTCGCGCGGCTTGAGGGCGAGCTTGCACCACGTGGCTACATTGCATCCGGTTGGCTCGACGCCGTCCGCACGCGTGAAGATGCCTATCCCACGGGCCTTGCCATGCCGGCGGCCAACATCGCTATCCCGCACACCGACCCGGGGTTTGTGGCCAAGCCCTATATCGCGGTGGTGAAGCCCGCCGCGCCCGTGACATTTAACGCTATGGCTGGCATGGGCGCTCCGGTGCCGGCGCAGATCGTCATTAATCTGGGCATTGCCGAGCCGGGCGGCCAAGTCGAGGCCCTGCAAGCGCTCATGAACATCTTTATGGGCGCCGATGCCGCAGCCGACGTGCTCGGCCAGACCACGCCCCAGGGTATGGTCGACGCCATCCGCCGCCACTTCTAAGGTGGGGCTGAGTCGGCACTTGGGGGACGTTCCTTTTCTGTCGGCACTTGGGGGACTGTCCCTAACTGCCGGCACATAAAGAACGTCCCCAACTGCCAAGTGCCGCATCTGCCCCCTTTGCACCAAAATGGTGCAGATTAACCTGCCCCCAATGTACCAAGCGTGCCGCGGGGGCCGCGTTGTGACACAATGGCGTTTGTTCGATTCGTTATGCGAAAGGCCGACTATGGCAAATAAGAAAAAGAACTCCGAGGCCGCGCCGACGCCCGAGCAGCAGGCTCGCGCTGCCTCCAGCTCTCGCAAGAAGCAGCGCAAGACGTACGTGTCTAAGACCGTCAAGATCGTCCTGGTGGTCATCGGCGTGCTGGCGATGCTGCTTTCCGTCTCGGCGATGGCGTGCTCCGGCCTTATGTCGCGGGCTGAGGACACCTCGGGCTACAAGCTGACCGGCGGTGTTGCTGCTACTATCAACGGCACCAACCTCACCGAGGACACCGTGACCAAGCAGATCATGAGCATGCGCACGTCCTACGGCTACACCAAGGACAAGGACTGGGCGCAGTATCTGGTCGACAACGACCTCACGCCCAAGAAGTACCGCAAGCAACTCATCGACTCCTACACGCAGCAGATTCTGCTTCAGCAGGCACAGAAGGAGAACGGCGTGACGGTGTCGGATGAGGAGGTCGAGAAGGCTTGGAAGGACGCGTGCAAGAGCGCGGGCGGTGCCAAGGCCTTTAAGAAGACCCTCAAGACCTACGGCTATACCGAGGACACCTACAAGGATTCGCTCAAGGAGAGTCTGGCGCAGCAGAAACTCAAGGATGCGGTAGCGCCCACAAGCAAGCCCAAGGACAGCGAGATCGTCGATTACATCAACGAGAACCTGTCTAACTACAACGATGCTCGCCGCTCGTCGAACATCCTGATCAAGGCTGATTCCGATGCTTCCGACGAGGACAAGGCTGCCGCCAAGGCCAAGGCGCAGGAGTGCCTGGACAAGATCAACTCCGGTGAGCTGAGCTTTGAGGACGCCGTTGAGCAGTACTCCGAGGACGCCGGTTCCAAGGAGAAGAAGGGCGATGTGGGCTGGGATAAGCTCACCACCTTCGTCGACAGCTACCAGGCGGCGCTCGAGGGGCTCAACAAGGGCGATGTGAGCGACGTCGTCGAGTCGACCTATGGCTACCACATCATCAAGTGCACCGACTACTTCCATGTCGATAATCAGGTCGATGACATCAACCAGGTGCCCAAGGCCATCAAGAAGTATGTCTCCAACGTGGTGAAGACGCAGGCGGCCAGCACCGCGTACAGCGAGTGGCTGGAGCAGTACAAGAAGGACGCCGACATTACCGTCAACCCCATGCCCAAGGACGTACCCTATAACGTGAGCCTGAAGGGCGTCACCAAGAGCTCGACCGACGATTCGTCGACGACTGAGTAATCATGGGGCGGTGCTCGCGCGAGTGCCGCCCACGCAATTAGAGAGGATTTGCAGATGACCAACGAAGAGCTGCAGAAGGAAATGATCGCCGCCATGAAGGCCAAGGACAAGGTCCGCCTGTCCATCATTCGCCAGGTTAAGGCCGAGGTGAAGAATATCGAGGTCAACGAGCGCCGCGATGTGACCGAGGAAGACGTCAACAGCATGATCAAGCGTCTGATCAAGCAGACGAGCGAGACGCTGGAGATGTCCATCAAGGCCGGCACCGACCAAGAGCGTACCGACAACCTGACCGAGCAGGTCAAGATTCTGGAGAGCCTGCTGCCCGCGCAGGTTTCGGGCGAGGAGCTCGAGGCCCTGATCGAGCAGGTTATCGCCGAGCTGGGCGCCACGTCCAAGAAGCAGATGGGCCAGGTTATGGGTGCACTCGGCAAGGCCACCGGTGGCAACTTCGATAAGCCTGCGGCTGCCAAGATTGTTGGCGCAAAGCTTGCGTAATTTGTTACGCGGTTTTACCAAACCGCGTAACGGCTCGACGCTGCAAACCCGTACACACGGCAATCTGACGTTCAATTTCAAGGGCGCGACCATAAGGTCTGCGCCCTTTCATTTCACGTCACCTTGCTCGCGTGTACGGGTTTTCGCTGACTTATGCTCAACAAGGGCGGTTGTATTATTTTCGGCGCTCATTGGGGACAGACTTAAATGAGTGCCTAATGAGCGGGTACTCATTTAAGCCTGTCCCCAATGAGTGGGTTAAAGGTTGCGGGTTCTTTACGGGAATGTAGTGTGGGCTGCGGAAACGCGGTTCTTTCCGTACAATAGTTCAACTCGTGTAAACGCAGGGAAGGGACATTCATGGCAGACATGATCGAGATCAAGCATCTCAACAAGTACTTTGGCGACCTGCATGTGCTCAAAGATATCAATCTCACCGTCAAGCGCGGCGAGAAGCTCGTAATGATCGGGCCTTCCGGCTCGGGTAAGTCGACGCTCATCCGTTGCGTCGATTATCTGGAGGAACCCACGTCGGGCGAGGTCGTCATCGACGGTACGCCGCTCACCAAGAAGAATCACCTGGAGATGGCTCGCAAGTACAGCTCCATGGTGTTTCAGCAGTTCAACCTGTATCCCAACATGACGGTGCTGGGCAACCTGACGCTCGCGCCCATCAAACTGCAAAAGAAGAGCAAGGAGGAGGCGACCGAGATCGCCATTGCCGCGCTCAAGCGTGTTGGCATGGCGCATAAGGCCGGCGAGTATCCGCAGAATCTCTCGGGTGGTCAGCAACAGCGCATCGCCATCGCCCGTGCCCTGTGCACCAAGCAGCCTATCATCCTGTTTGACGAGCCGACCTCGGCACTCGACCCCGAGATGGTCCAGGAAGTCCTGGACGTTATGATTGAGCTCGCGCAGGAGGACATCACCATGATCTGCGTGACGCACGAGATGGGCTTTGCGCGCCAGGTGGCCGACCGTGTCATCTTTATGGAGGACGGCCGCATCCTGGAGGAGGGCACGCCCGAGCACTTCTTCGATAACCCCGAGAACCCGCGTTGCCGCGAGTTCCTGTCCAAGATTCTGCACTAGGCGCGGTGATGGACATGACGGATATGACGAGGGCGGCCGTGTCGCGCCGTCACTTTTTGCAGCTGGCGGGCGCCGGTATGCTTGCGCTGACGGGGACCGCGCTTGCCGGTTGCGGCAACTCCACCAGCGGCGAGGGCTCCGACAAGGGGTCTAAGCTTGCGGCCATTAAGTCGCGTGGCCATCTGAATGCCGGCGTTAAGAAGGACGTTCCCGGTTACGGCTATTACGACACCGCCAAGGGCCGCTTTGAGGGCATGGAAGTCGATTTGTGCTACCAGATCGCCGCTGCCGTCTTTGGCGTGAGCTACAAGGATGCCCGTGCCCAGGAGCTTGTCGAGTTTACCGACGTAACGCCCAAGACGCGCGGCCCGCTGATCGATAACGGCCAGCTCGATGTGGTCGCGGCGACCTACACCATAACCGACGAGCGCAAGAAGAGCTGGGATTTCTCGACGCCGTACCGTACCGACTACGTGGGACTCATGGTCAAGAAGCGTTCGGGCTTTACCTCGATTGAGGACCTGGACGGCAAGGTCATTGGCGTGAGCCAGGGTGCTACCACGCAGGGCCTGATCGAGCAGATGATCAAGGACAACGGCTTTAGCTGCGAGCCCGAGTTTAGGGCCTTTAGCGGCTACCCCATCATCAAGAGTTCGCTCGATGCCGGCAATATCGACGTCTTTGCCATGGACCGCTCCACGCTGGCCGGTTACATGAACGAGACCGTTGAGCTGCTGCAGCCCGAGGTCAAGTTTGGTGAGCAGGGCTACGGCGTGGCGACCAAGAAGGGCTGCGACCTTTCGGCCGTGGTCGATCAGGTGATTTGCGATCGCCTGGCCGACGGCTGGCTCGACCAAGAGGTCAAGACCTGGGGTCTTGTATAGGCGCATCGTCCAAGGAAGGAATCAAATGCTCGAAGGATTATTTGACGCCGACCGTTGGTCGACGACATTCCAAAACATGGGGCCCTTCTGGGAGGGCTTTGGCGTGACGCTGCAGGTGGTCGTTGCCGGCCTGCTGCTGTCGCTGGTGCTGGGCACGCTGCTGGGCGTGTTCTCTACCACTCGCTCGCGCGTGCTGCGCGCCATAAGCCGCGTGTACGTGGAGTTTTACCAGAACACCCCGTTGCCCGTACAGGTGCTCTTTATGTACATGGCCGGTCCGCAGTTTTTGCAGGCCATAACCGGTGCCGATCAGCCGGTGCGTATCGCGCCGTTCGTGCTGGGCTTCTTGGGCGTGGGCCTGTATCACGCGGCCTACATTTCGGAGGTCATCCGCACTGGTATCGAGGCGGTTCCGCGCGGTCAGATGGAGGCGGCCCAGAGCCAGGGCTTTACCCGTGCGCAGGCCTACTGGTACATCGTGCTGCCCCAGACGTTCAAGATCATTCTGCCGCCGCTGTGTAACCAGGCGCTCAACCTGGTCAAGAACACGTCGGTGCTGGCGCTTGTGGCCGGCGGCGACCTTATGTACCGTTCCGACAACTTTGTGAGCCTGTACGGTTACCTGCAGGGATACATCGTCTGCTGCCTTATGTACTTCATCATCTGCTTTCCGCTCGCCATGCTGGTGCAGTGGCTCGAGCGCCGCTCCAAGGAGCGTCCGCGCGGCGTGAGCCTGGCCGAGCTGGGGCTCGACAACGTAGAGGAGGCCTAGCGCATGGAAATCTTCAACGCGACCAACCTGCTCTACATTTGGGGCGGCTTTGTTAAGACGATCGAGATCTCGGCGCTGTCAATCTTTTTCTCGCTCATCTTTGGCACGGTGCTGGCGCTTGTTAAAAGCTATGCGCCCCGCTCGTTCCGTATTTTGGTGAGTGCCTATATTGAGCTGTTCCGTTGCACGCCGAACCTGCTGTGGATCCTGTTTATCTACTTTACGGTACAGGGTTTGGACATCGTGATTTCGACCATCGCCTTTACGCTGTTTACCAGCGCCGTTATGGCCGAGATTGTGCGCGGCGGCCTCAACTCGATTCCGCGCGGCCAGTTTGAGGCAGCGCAGAGCCAGGGCTTCGGCTTCTTTGCCACCATGCGCTACATCATTCTGCCGCAGACGTTTAAGACGATCATTCCGGCGCTGTTTAGCCAGTGCACGACCGTCATTAAGGACAGCTCGTATCTTTCGGGCATTAACGTGGCCGAGCTCATGTACACGGCAAACGTCGTGATGGCGCATGCGATCGACTTGTCGCAGGTGCTTATGCTCTATGGCCTGGTGTTTGCGATGTACTTTGTGCTCAACTTTGGTATCTCGCTGCTGGTGAGGGCATATCAGAGGCGAATGGTGGCAGCGTAGAATGTGACAAAGGGACAGTCCCTTTGTCACATAGAGAAAGGAATCGCGATGAGCGATCTGGAGAACAAGAAGAGTCCTGTGGTCATTACCATCGCGCGCGACTTTGGTGCCGAGGGCCACGAGATTGGCCGTATCCTTGCCGATGAGCTGGGGATTCCGCTGTACGATAACGAGCTGCTGGTGCGTGCGTCGCTGCGCGCGGGCGAGTCGCTCGACAAGATGGCCGCCTACGACGAGCGTCTGGCCGTGGAGAACATGGCGTTTCTGCCCGACCGCTACGATGCGCGTTCGTACTCGGACAAGTTGTTCCAAAAGATGAGCCAGGTGATTTTGGATCTGGGCGAGACCGAGAGCTGCATTATCGAAGGCCGTCTGTCCGATTATCTGCTGCGCAACAACCCCAACCACATCGCCGTGCTGGTGACTGCGCCATTTGAGGACCGCGTCGAGATCGTGCGCAAGAAGCGTGGCCTTAACAAAAAGAAGGGCGCCAAGCTGGTCAAGCAGCAGCAGAAGGCGCGCGAGGCGTTCTATAAGCGCTACAGTGCCGGAAAGTGGAAGATGACGAGCGGCAAGGACATCGTCGTCAACCGCGCCAAGCTGGGCCGCGAAGGCTGCAAGGACGTCATCGCCGCGGCCTACCGCTACAAAGTAGCGCAGTTCGAAGGCTAACCGACCAAAAACCACCACAAAGGGGACAGACACCTTTGTGGTGGTTTTTGTTTTAGGCCGAGGGAAAGGCCTTGGTGAGACCGGCGCGCGTCTGCGTGTCGGTCTTTTGGTAGATAGAGCTCAGGTGGCGCTGTACCATGCGCATCGAGATACCGAGCTCCTCGGCGATCTGCTTGAGCGGGCGTTCATCCTGGGTCACGGCTATGAGCACGTCGACTTCGCGCGGGGTGAGAGCGTGGTTGGCGATGAAGGCCTGGCGTTGCTCTTCGATGCTCGGCGCAGCGAGTGCTTTCTCGGCTTGTTGCTGGTGTTCGCGCTCCTGCTCGGTTTGGGGCAGGCGGAACAGGCCCGCGGCTACAAACGCCACACTCGCCGCCACAAGCAGCATGAGCGCGCCGATCATGATGAGGGCGACATTGCCCGAGGTCACAAGTGCCAGCGAGATGCCCGACGTAGTGAACGCACACACGTTGTTGGCTGCGCGGCCCATGCCAGCCCACAGTGCGGGCGTGTGCATGCGCGGCGCCAGCTGCGTAAACGTGGCGGTAAAGAACGTGACAAAAAAGCCCGAACTCAGATAAAAGACGATGAGGCCCAAGTTGGGGTCGGCGCCGGCCTCCACGGCCAAGATCGAGATGGTGGAAAGTACCGTGACGCCGAGCATGATGAGACCCATGTAGCGACGCTCGGCAAGATCAAAGACGATACCGGCGACGAGACCGCTCGCTGCCAAAAAGAGGCGCGGCCAGGTCTGCACGGCGATGGTGCCGTGGGCGTTGGAGAACGTGACCACGTTATCGAGAGTAGAGAACAGGCAGGCGAGAATCATGACGAGCACGATGCTCCAACATGCCTGCTTGGCGAGGGCGTGCGATGGCTCAACAAAGGGATTGATACGGGAGTTCGGGCTCTCGGCGGTCTCTTGAGGAACAGCGCCGAGGGCAGAGATGATGATTGTTGCGGCGCCCAGGACGATGAGCTCTGCGATGCCGCCGCAATCGAGCAGGTTGATGGCGAACTGCATCAGGATGCCCGCGGCATAGGCTGCTCCTGCGTCAGTGGCGAGTTTGGGGTCATCCTGGAATATCAACGAAAAGGCGTGGTGAGTGGCGGCGCCCAACAGGCCGAGTCCAAAGAACGCCACGCACCCCAGAATCTCGAGGGCAAGCGGGCCCGTGGGGGACTGGATCTGGGTCAATCCCAGGATGGCGATGGGAACAGCGGCGTTGGCGGCTGCCAATGAGTGGCCTTTGCGCTGTGCGAGCCCGAGCAGCGGCGCATATCCGATAAAGCCGATCACGCTGGCGCCAAGGATAAGGCCCTGTGCGAGCACAACGCGCTCGGCGCCGGCGAGTAGCCCGATATTGATATCGAAGCGAAACTCGGCAGCAAGGAAGGCGAAGGTAAACAGTGCGAGTGCCAGAAGCGCGTTGATTTTAGGCTTACTCAGGTTCAAGAACGGTCCTTCGGGTGGACGAATAATCGTGTCCTCGATTGTAGGCCATGACGGTAGGGGGTGGGCCTTTCGGGGGGGCGGGGCGCGCTTGGCAATAGCGTGCTCGTTGCCTTTTGCGCTGGCAGGTGCGCCACATGAGAATTTGTGCCCCGGGATCCGGATATCTTCCCGTAACATGGTGTTATAGAAGCACCCCTTACGACAAGGAGGCTCACATGCGAACGCAAATCCATGACAACCCAATCGACCACGGCCACTCGTGCACGCTCTCCCACGGAACATGGCGCCGCGTGGGTGCAAAACTCGCCTGCGCGGGGGCCTGCGCACTCGTGGCCGGCCAGCTGCTGCTGCCGAGCGTGGCGCTCGCCGCCGACTGGGTCAACGTCGGCGGCACGCAGTACGACGCGGGCACCGCCGCCGGCGACGAGGCGGGAACCTGGTCCTGGGACGGCGCCGACGACATGAAGCTCAACGGCTACGACGGCGGCTCCATCGGCGCCAAGGGCAACCTCACCATCGACGTTACAGGCATCAACACCGTAACGGCCGATGCCAGGCAGAGCGCCATCGAGGTCAAGGACGGCAATCTCGCCATCACGGGGGAGGGGACCCTCAACGCGACGGCTCAGGATAATGTGCTTACTGCGTCGGGCGATGGTGTCACGAATGGAGACATCACTATAAGTGGATCCAGTGTTAACGTGATATCTACGGGTAGCTTTTATTGCTCAAACGGTATTCGCGCGAAATCGGGCAACGTGAAAATCGACAAGGGCGCCGACGTTAAAATAGAGGCAAAGAAGGCGGATGGGCTACACCGGCCGCCGCAAAGCGTCTATGGCATCTTTGCCGATGGGAAGCCGGGCGGTCGCGTTGCTCGGGAAAGCGGTCAGGAAGAACCGGATTATGTCTCCGTGCACGGGGGCGACGTCACGATCGATGGCGCCAAGGTTGCAATTAAGACGGCGGACGGCCCGTATTATTCTGCAGGCATCCATACGCTTGGCATCAACAAGAACACGTTCTTGCAGATCGTCAACGGAGCTGATGTCGAGATACTTGCCGGCGATGCGGTGTTGTCTTCGAGGGGCATTGACGCGCAGGCGGAGGGCGGTTCGACGTGGATGCTTGTCCAAAAATCGAACCTCACAGTGCGTACTGGCAGAAATGTGAGCGAACCCAACCCTGGGCCTCGTCGAGAGGACTACGGAATCATCGCCGCAGGATATGACGATCTGGAAAGGCCCCAGATTAGGATTTTCAAATCGAATGTTGAGGCGTCGGGCCTGACAGCGGGGATCTATGTTGTCAACCGAAAGACCACGGGCGGGGGACCGTCTATGAATCCCGCACTCGATATCATGTACGGGTCGGTGATTACGACTCCCGCCGGCGGCACCGTGCGAGAAACTGCCGGAAACGGACTTGACTACGACACCGCCGGAAACGGACTCGTCATCGGCACCGCCGGGTCGTCCACTATCCAGGATATTAAGACCTCCAACGAGGTCGCCCGCAACGTGGTGATCAGCTACGGGGATGCGGCCGAGCCCGAACCCACGCCGCAGCCCGATCCCGCGCCCGAGCCCACGCCGCAGCCTGAGCCCACCCCGGCTCCTGCGCCGCAGCCAGGCGGTGGAAGTGAGACGGGCACGCCGTCCGTGACGCCGACTCAGGCGAGTTCCACGGCTGCTGCCTCCAAGCCGGCCGCGAAGGCAGTTGCGGCTCAGAAGTCCGTGGGCACTCTGGCCGCCACGGGCGATAGCGCCGCGACGGCGGCAGCGGCCCTCGGAATTGCCGGTGCGTCCGTCATCGGCGCCGGCTTCGTTGCGTCCAAGCGCCGCAACCGCTAGTGCAAGCTTTCATAGCCATTTTCAGCCGCCGCGTGGGCATAAATGCCCTTGCGGCGGCTCTTTGTATTTCCGCAGGTAGAGGCCTAGGTTCGCATCTACGAACCTAGGCGTATAGAGTCATTTGGCGCATCTTGGTTGTACAGGACCACCACAAAGGGGACAGGCGCCTTTATGGTGGTATGTCCCTACGACCAAGGAGGCCGTTATGTACGGAAGCCACTTTGATAAGGAGGCCCAGCGCGAACGCACTTGCTTGCTGGTTCATGGTACTTGGCGCTGCGTGGGTGTGAGGATTGCGAGCGTCGGTGCGTGTGCGCTTATGGTTGGTCAGCTGCTACTGCCGAGTTTGGCGCTTGCGACCGAGTGTGCGGATCCCGCCGCTGCGACTGGTGAGGTTGCCGCGGCTCCGGTGACACCGGCGGTTGCGGAGGATGCGGCTCCGGCGACCGCGCCTGCAACTGATGATGCTCCGACGGCACAAACCGTCGCTGAACCTCAGCAGACGACTCCGGCTGATACCACCGATGAATCTAGCGATGCAACACCCGCTGAGCAAAACACTCCCAGCGACACCTCCGCCACGCCGACAAGCGACGCCATCATGCCCTGTGGCGTGACCGATGTGACAGGCGGGAGCGGCGTTAGGGTCAATACGACCGTGGTTTCCCACTACACGGACTGCGTGCTTCCGGACAACATCACGCTCGAAAAGGGTCAGTCGTACACCTATGATTTTCCCGATGTTGAGGGTGGCATGCCGGATGAGCCGCTCTGCGAACTTGTCGAAACCAAGTACTACCGGGCCGATGCTGTTTCGGGCACCCTGGCTGAAGTCCAGGACACATCTATGTCCGATGTGACGGCTCACTTTGAGCCTGTTGACGATCACATGAGGCTGACGCTGACCTTTACGGGTGGCGCGGCAGGCGGCTCGTATCGACTCACGCGCAATGAGGTTCTTTATATTGGCGCGGCACTGACGTATACCGGAACTGACTATGGCACCGACTATGAAGGTGACAACAGCTACGCGGGCAGCTCGATTACCGTCAACGAAACCAGGGACGACTATCACCTCCGCTATGCCATCAATAGCGAAATTACGCTTGTTGCATCGGAAAACGAAGTCCTCCATAACCTGGACGTCAACGACGTGAAGACCGACTACGCGCCCGGCGAGGCGCCCCGCGCGACCGCGACGATTCCCGCTGCTGACGCCGACAAGTACGAGATCGCCTACGAGTGCTGGGAGGAGATGGATGGCAGCGACCCCGCGGAGCTCACGCCCGTTGCCTTCTGGTATTCCGACCCCGCCAAGTATCCGACGGGCGCGAGGAGGATCGAACACTTCGAAGAGGGCAAGTTCTACATGTATTCCGTCGAGCTGAGGCTCAAGGGCGACAATACCGTGGGCAATGACTGCATGATGTACGTCAACGGTCATTGGACGCACCACATCAAGACCGTCAACGGCGTCTTCGCGCCAAACGCTGACAATATGCTGTGCGAGCAGCCGATCGACGAATGGCGGGCCATCGACGTTATCGAGATCAACGGCGCCACGACCACCTTCAAGGCAGGCGATAAGCCGGTCTTTACGGCGAATGTTCCGACGGGCTCCAACTCCCTTCCTCAGTGTGAGTTCTGGACGGGCAGCGATGGCAGCGAAGTGAACTCTCAGAAGTTCTGGGATCAGAACATCACGAATCACATCGACGTCTTTAAGCCCGGCGTGACCTATCGCTACGGCATCTACCTCAAGTCCGCGCGCGGCTTCTACTTCACGTCCGACACCAAGCTGGTGATCAACGGCCAGGAGTGCGGCTACCAGGTCGCGGATAGCGTATCCGATGAGGACAGCGGCTGGATCTACACCCTGTGGCTCAACACCGATTTGACCTTTACGCCTGAAGCCACGCCGACTCCCGATCCGCAGCCTACGCCGGATCCCAAGCCGACGCCGCAGCCTGGGGTGAAGCCCGACACGAAGCCCGAGCAGAAACCGGAGGCTAAACCTGAGGTGGAACCCGAGGCCAAGCCTGAAGCTAAGCCCGCGGCCAAGCCGACCACGACAACCACAACGACCAAGACGGTTGAGAAAACCATGCCGGCCAAGAAGAGCGATGCTGTCCTGGTGGCCACGGGCGATGCCACCGCGATGACGGTCGCCGCCCTGGGTATCGCCGGTGCAACCGTTGCCGCCGCCGGTGTCGCCGCGACCAAGCGCCGCAAGCGCTAAGTTTTGGTGACAGCTTCTATTCTCGGCTTCAGCAAAATCTCAATCTGTAACACCTAGCCAGCCAAAACGGCCTTAGATGTTACAGGTTTAGATGAATCGTCTGACCGCCGGCGCAATGTCTCGATCTGTAACACGTAGCAAGGAATTTGGGCTCTTACTGTTACAGATTGAGATGAACAGGCGGATGTTCGCACAATATCTTGATCTGTAACAACTACGAGGCTCAACAGGGTCTTACTGTTACAGATTGAGACAAAACGACCGGGCAAGTCCCCAAACCACCACAAAGGTGCCTGTCCCCTTTGTGGTGGTTGGGCGGCCGGCATAGAAAAAGTCCCCGCCGGGCGTGTGCTCGACGGGGACTTTGCCGTTTGATGGCTAGCGCTGCAGGTGATTACTCGCCCAGCAGGCTCTTGGTGATGGAGGCAGCGGCCTTCTTGCCGGCGCCCATCGCCAGAATGACCGTAGCGGCACCGGTGACGATGTCGCCGCCGGCCCAGATGCGGGGATCGGTGGTCTGGCCGGTCTCCTCGTCGGCGACGATGTAGCCCCACTTGTTGAGCTCCATCTTGCCGCCGATCTTCTTTGCGAAGGGGTTGGCGTTGGTGCCGATAGCCGAGATCGCGACGTCGCAGGGGATCTCCTCGATGGCACCCTCGATGGGCACCGGGCGACGACGGCCGGACTCGTCGGGCTCGCCGAGCTCCATCTTCTGGACCTTGACAGCGCACACGGAGCCGTCCTCGCCAGCGACAAACTCGAGCGGGGAGACGAGCGGCAGAACCTCGACGCCCTCGGCCTTAGCATGGTGCAGCTCGGCGCGACGGCAGGGCATCTCGTCCTCGGTACGGCGGTAAGCGATGATGGCGTGCTCGGCGCCCAGACGCTTGGCGGTACGGACGGCGTCCATAGCCACGTTGCCGCCGCCAAAGACGACGACGTTCTTGCCGTGCTTGGTGGGGGTGTCGTACTCGGGGAACTTGTTGGCCTTCATCAGGTTCACGCGGGTGAGGTACTCGTTCGCGAAGAAGACGTTGGGCAGGTTCTCGCCGGGGACGTTGAGGAACTTGGGCAGGCCAGCGCCGGTCGCCACGTAGATGGCGTCGAAGCCCTGCTCGAACAGCTCCTCGGCCGTGGCCATGTTGCCCACGACGGAGTTGTACTCAAACTTGACGCCCATGTCCTCCAGGCCGTCAATCTCGCGCTTGACGACCGCCTTGGGCAGACGGAACTCGGGGATGCCGTAGACCAGCACGCCGCCGCCGGTAAAGAAGGCCTCAAAGACGGTGACGTCAAAGCCGTTGCGGGCGAGCTCGCCGGCGCAGGTGATGCCGGACGGGCCGGAACCGACGACGGCGACCTTCTTGCCGTTCTTGGGGGCCATCTTGGGCGTGGAGGCGAGCTCGGGGCGGTCACCCAGGAAGCGCTCGAGCTGGCCGATGGCCACGGGCTCGGACTTCTTGCCGCGGATGCACTTGCCCTCGCACTGGTTCTCCTGCGGGCAGACGCGGCCGCAGATAGCGGGAAGCATGGAGTCCTCGCGGATGGTATCGAGAGCGCCGCCGAAGTCCTTCTCGCGGATCTGCTCGATAAAGCGGGGGATGTTGATGTTGACGGGGCAGCCCTCAACACAGAACGGCTTCTTGCAGTTGAGGCAGCGCTCGGCCTCGGCCAGCGCCATCTCCTCGGTGAAGCCCTTGTCGACGGGGCGGAAGTCGCAGGCGCGCTCGGCAGCCGGCTCCTCGTTATCGGGGGTGCGGGGCGACTTCATATCGGCAACGAAACGACCGTTAACTAGTGGCATGCGCAGCTCTTTTCCTCATAGGCCTTGAGGGACTCGCCCTCTTCGGAACGGTAAGCGGCCTGGCGGGCACGAAGGTCATCCCAGTCGACCAGAGTGGCATCGAAGTCGGGGCCGTCGACGCAAGCGAACTTGGTCACGCCGCCCACCTCGACGCGGCAGCAGCCGCACATGCCGGTGCCGTCAACCATGATGGGGTTGAGCGACGCGGTGATGGGGGTGTCGTACTTCTGGGCGGTGAGGGTCGAGAACTTCATCATCGGAACGGGGCCGACGCAGAAGACCTGGCTCACGGCCTTGTCCTGCAGCAGGCGCTCCAGCGGAGCGGTGACAACGCCCTGCTCGCCGCAAGAACCGTCATCAGTGGTGATATGGATGTGGTCCTCGTCGAGGAGCTCGCGGAACTGGTCCTCCATGAGCAGGAGGTCCTTGGTGCGGGCGCCCATGATGGCGTGCACCTCGTGACCGGTCTCGACCAGGTGCTTGGCGACAGGGAAGGCAATTGCCAGACCGACGCCGCCGCCAATGACGGCGCAGGGGCCCTCGGCCATCTCGGTAGGAACGCCCAGCGGGCCCACGACGTCGCGCAGCGACTCGCCGGCCTCGTAGGTGGACAGCATCTCGGTGGTCTTGCCGATCACCATGAAGATGAACTCGACCCAGCCCTCGTCACCGTTCCAGCCGGCCAGGGTAAACGGGACACGCTCGCCCGTCTCGTTGGCGCGAACCATGAGGAACTGTCCAGCGTGCGCATGCTTGGCGATTGCGGGCGCCTCAATGCGGAACTTGAACACCTTCTCCGAGAACTGCGTCTTCTCCAGGATCTTATACATAGAACCCCTCTCTTGTTAGGGCTGCCGAACCGTGCCTCCACGGAAATGGACGGTAGCCCGAATAAAACCGTACGTGCACAGGCGTTGTGCAGACATACGGTGCAAATTATACCCTCATGGACATGTCACTTACGTGTGTCTTCGGCGGTTGGGAGCAGGGTTTATCCACTTTGGCCTACCAAATAGGGGCAGGTTTATTTTGGTCAGTCTTATCGGGTAAAACGGCAAAGGGGGCCGGCCTCGGGTTGTGATGAGGCCGGCCCCCTTTGGGGTGCTATGTGCGTATGGCGGCGCGCGGTTTATCGCGATGCCGCAACTAGGGCGTTTCCGCAGATAAAACCTGCCAAAATAAACCTGTCCCTAAATGGAAGGTTTTAGTGCTTGCCGTTAGCGGAGGCGGCGCCGTTGACATGGTCGCGGGCATAGACTACGCCGTGCACAATCGCCAGGCCGGCGGCGTCGGCCGCGCGGGCGCAGGTGTCCTGGAAGTCCTCGGCCTCGCGGGCGCGCAGCTGCTTAAGCACGTAGTCGGCGACGGCCATCTTGCCGGGAGGGTTGCCGATGCCGGTGCGGATGCGGCTGAAGTCGCGGCTGCCCATCTTGTCGATGATGGAGCGCAGGCCGTTGTGGCCAGCATGGCCGCCGCCCACCTTAACACGCACGTCGCCGGCGGGAATATCGAGCTCGTCGTGGATTACGAGCAGCTCCTCGGCCTTGATCTTGTACTCGCGGCAGAGCTTGGAGATGGGGCCGCCCGAGGTATTCATGTACGACTGCGGCTTGACCAGCACAATCTGACGCTTGCCGCCCTCTTCCTCGGGGTCGTTGATGTTGATGAGCGCGACCTCGGCGCCGGCCTGGTTTTTCCAGTACGTGACGCCGGCCTGACGGGCCAGCTCGTCGATTGCTTTGAAGCCAGCGTTGTGGCGGGTCTCGGCATATTCCTCGCCCGGGTTGCCAAGTCCGGCAACCATGCGAATCTTGAGCGGCTGTGCAGCTGCCATGTTTGTCCTCCGTTACGTAAATAGTTCAATCAACGACAAAGGCTACCACGCCCGCCGAAGGCGAGGAAAGGTTGCAGCAAAGTCATTTCAGAAAACAGCTGCCCCGAGACAGCAGGAAGCCCCGGACACGCCGGGAGGGGTTATCAAAGCGAACATCCCGCAGCCGCAAAGCGGCGAGGACGTTCGCGTGATAACCCCGCAGGCGCGTCCGGGGCTTCCGGAGGGATGTGGGGGTCGAGCGACTACAGCGCGAAGTCGCCGCCGACGAGCGTGGAGACAGGCTCCTCGTGGTAGACGGCGGAGATGGCCTGAGCGAACTCCTCGGCGACCGAGATGGTCTTGATCTTGCCGCCGACCTCGACGGGAATGGCGTCGGTGACGAGGCACTCGACGATCGGGGCGTCGTTCAGACGCTCGATGGCCGGACCGGAGAAGATGCCGTGGGTGGCGCAGACGTAGATGTCGCCAGCGCCCATAGCCTTGAGCTCCTTGACGTTGGCGCACAGGGTGCCAGCGGTGTCGATCATGTCGTCGTTGATGATGCAGGTCTTGCCCTTGATGTCACCGATGATGCCCATGACCTCGGCAGCGTTGTGGCGCGGACGGCCCTTGTGGGCGATGGCCAGGTCGCAGCCGAGCATGTCGGACAGCTTCTTGGCGGCCTTGGCGCGGCCCACATCGGGGGAGACGACAACCAGGTTGTCGGTGTCGAAGTGCATGTCGTTGTAGTACTGGCCAAACAGCGGCAGCGCGGACAGGTGGTTAACCGGGATATCGAAGAAGCCCTGAATCTGGCCCTGGTGCAGGTCGAGGGTGATGATGCGGTTGACGCCAGCGCGCTCGAGCAGGTTGGCGACGAGGCGGGCGGTGATGGGCTCGCGCGGGCCGGCCTTGCGGTCCTGGCGGGCATAGCCGTAGTGGGTGATGACGGCGGTGATGGAGCGGGCGGATGCGCGCTTGGCAGCGTCGGTGGCGATGAGCAGCTCCATGAGCATGTCGTTGACGTTGCCGCCAGCCACGGACTGAATCAGGAAGACGTCGGCGCCGCGGACGGTCTCGTCGTAGCGGGCGTAAATCTCACCGTTGGCGAACTGCTTTAGCGTAAGGCCCGAAAGCTCGACCCCAAGGTACTCAGCAATCTTCTGAGCGAGGGGACGGTTGGAGGAACCGGAATACACGCGGATGGACTTGCGCATATTCTCCGACTTCTCGGGATCATTAATCGGCATTACCCTTCTCCTTTATATCGAATGCCATATAGATGCCTTGTTGCATTGTAACCGCGCGACGGGGTTAATCGGGTCTTGATAACGTCTTTACCGTCAACGGACACGAACCGACCACTCATCCTGTCGCGCAGGTCACGATAGAAAAAGGAGCCGCCCCCATGGGAACAGCTCCTTAGATGCTTGGTAAAACGTTATACCTCGTCGTCCTCGTGCAGACGGCGGCGATAATCGGCGGCCCAGCCCTCAATGTTTACCTGACGGGCACGACCCAGGCCAAGTGCGTCTGCCGGGACCGGCTCGGTGATGACGGAGCCGGCGGCCACGAGCGCGCCGTCGCCGATCTGAGCGGGCGCGACCATCATGGTGTCGGAACCGATGAAGGCATCCTTGCCGATGACGGTCTTGTGCTTGTGCACGCCGTCATAGTTGCAGGTGATGGAGCCCGCGCCCACGTTGACGCCGGAGCCCATGGTGGTATCGCCGATGTAGGACAGGTGCGGCACCTTGGAGCCCTCGCCGATCGTGGACTTCTTGATCTCCACGTGCGTTCCGGCCTTGGATCCGTCGAGCATGTGGGTGCCCGGGCGCAGGTAGGCGCGTGGGCCGCAGTCGACGCCGTTCTCGATGACGGCCTCGATGGCGATAGTCTCATCGATGACGCAGCCGCTGCCGACGGTGGTGTCGGTGAGGCGGCTGTTGGGGCCAAGCTGGCACTCCTCGCCCACGGTGACGTGGCCGATCAGGTGCGTCTGCGGCCATACGACGGTGTCACGGCCGATAACGGCGTCGGGGCCGATCCAGGCCTGCGTGGGATCGATGAACGTGACGCCCTCGGCCATCCAGTGCTCGTTGATGCGGTCGCGCGCGATGGCGGTGAGCTGCGCGAGCTGAATGCGGCTGTTGACGCCCAGGCCGTCGCGGTAGTCATCGCAGTGGAAGATGGAGACCGCCTGGCCGTGACCCTTGAGGATTTCGAGCATGTCGGGCAGGTAGTACTCGGATTGCGCGTTGTCGTTGCCGATCTCGTTGATGTGGGCGGCGAGCTGCGCGCCGTCGAAGGCGTAGCAGCCGGCGTTGCACTCCAGCAGCGTGGCGGCCTGCTCGGGCGTGCAGTCCTTCTGCTCGATGATGCGCTCGATCTGGCCGTCGGCGCCCAGCTTGATGCGGCCGTAGCCGAAGGGGTCGGGCGGGGTCATGGTCATGACGGTGCAGGCGAGCTCGCCGGTGGCGACGGTCTGCGCGAACTTGGCGACGGTGTCGGCGGTGATGAGCGGCAGGTCGCCGTTGAGCACGACGACGGGGCCTTGCGTGATGCCGCAGGCCTCGAGCGCGACCTTGACGGCATGGCCGGTGCCCAGGCGCTCGGTCTGCTCGACGCACTCGACCTTGGTGGCGCTGTTGGCGTAGGCGCCATCGATGAGGGCGCGCATCTCGTCGGCGTGGCTGCCGATGACGACCACGACGCGGCTGCAGCCGGCCTTGATGGTGGCGTCGACGATCCACTGGACCATGGGCTTACCCAGGATCTTGTGCGAAACCTTGCAGTGGTTCGACTTCATGCGGGTGCCCTCGCCGGCGGCGAGGATAATTGCGGTTGCGTCCATGTGATCTCCTGTTACGTTATAGAGACGTGTGTTTGGAAACGATACACGGCGCAATATGATACCGCAGGCATATGATGAGCGCGTAACGATTGATGCGCGGCAGCTGAGGCTTGGGCCGCTGGTGTGGTGTTTGCGCTGGTTTTGTATGGCGGCGGCGCTGCGGCGTTGAGGTTTGAGCGAGGGGATGGGGGTGCCCGTGGATATCATGCGAGAGGAATCGGGCAACGAACCTGTCGCGGCATTTTCGATGTCGCATCCGGCGGTGCCGGCGCTCTACATGGTGCTGACGTTGGGGCTCACCATGTTCTCGATGCAACCGGTGCTGATCGCGCTGTCGCTTGCGGGCGGGCTGGCGTACGGGCTTGCGACGCGCGGTGCTGCGCGCACGTTGGGGGCGCTTCGCTGGCAGCTGCCGGTGATTTTGATCATCGCGGTGCTCAATCCGCTGTTTAGCGCCTCGGGCTCGACGGAGCTGTTCCGTATTGGCGTGCGCGCGGTGTATCTGGAGAGCATGGTATACGGCCTGTGCATGGGCGGGCTGTTTGTGGCGAGCGTGCTGTGGTTTGAGGCCGCGGCATCGATGCTCGAATACGACAAGGTGCTTGCGCTTTTGGGCAACGCCGCGCCGGTGCTCGCGCTCATGATCTCGATGTGCATGCGGCTTATCCCACAGTTTTTGCGCCGCGGCCGCACGGTACTGGCGGTGCAGGATGCGATTGATGTACCGGGGCGTGCGCCCACCGATCCCGTGCGATCGCGCCTGCGGGCGTCGAGCGTGCTGATGGGTTGGGGCATGGAAGATTCGCTTGAGCGCGCGGACGCCATGCGCTCGCGCGGGTGGGGTGCTGCGTCGCGCCGTACGACGTATGCGCGGTATCGGCTGGGGCGCGGCGACGCTGCCGCGCTGGTCGGGCTCGCGGTGTTTGGTGCCGCCGCGGTGGCGGTGGCATGGACCGCGACAACGCAGTATTCGTTTTACCCGCAGCTCTCGGTGCCCGCGCCGTGGCTGGGCTATGCCGTGTACGCTGCCTGGATGGTGCTGCCCTGCGTGTTGCATACGATCGATGAGAAGAGGTTCGGCTGATGGCTCGGTTGGATAGTGGCCCGGTGTCGGGCGCGGCGTGCGGCCCGGATGTGCCGGCAATTGAGGTGCGGAGCCTGAGCTTTGCCTACCCCGGGGCTGATGCTACGGTGCTCGAGGGGCTCGACTGGTCTGTTCCCCAAGGTGCATTTGCGCTGCTTGTTGGCGGTACCGGATCGGGTAAGTCGACGCTGCTGTCGCTGCTCAAGCCCGAGATTGCTCCGGCGGGCGAGCGCACTGGCGATGCGCGCGTGCTGGGCGAGAACGTTGCCGACATGGACGTGCGCGCGTCTGCGGAGCGCGTGGGCTACGTGTTCCAGGATCCCGAGAACCAGATTGTGTGCGAGACCGTGTGGCACGAGATGGCGTTTGGCCTGGAAAACTTAGGCATGTCGCGCGACGAGATGCGTCGCCGTGTTGCCGAGACCAGCTATTTCTTTGGTCTGGAGGACTGGCTTCATCGCGATACCGATACGCTTTCGGGCGGCCGCAAGCAGCTGCTGTCGCTTGCCGCCGTCCTGGCGCTGCGCCCGCGTGTGCTGCTACTCGACGAGCCCACGTCTCAGCTTGATCCCGTTGCCGAGAAGAATTTTCTGCACGCGCTGTTTCGCGTGAACCGTGAGCTGGGCTGCACGGTTGTTGTAGCCACGCATCAACCGCGGCCGATGCTCGAGTATGCGACGTGTGCGTACCGGATTGAGAGCGGTCGCGTGCGCGAGGTGGCGGATATGGCTTCTTTGGGACGCCGAGAATCGCTGTTTTCCGATGACATGTTGGGGTGGGGTGCCATCCGATGTGCAAAAAACGGAGTATTCAGCAGGCGTGAGGACAATTTGGGCTCTCTGGAGCCGCCCGGGGACGTATCGAGCGCGAAAAAAAGTTTGGAATTGGACAAATCGTCCGAATTTGTGGCGCAAACGTCGCTCGAGAACGGCTTGGAAGCCTTCTCGCGCACGGATGGAAGCAGAATACTCCAAAAAATGCACGCTGGGTCGGCTACCACCCTGTCGGAAGGTTGGTTTCGCTACGATCGAGCGTCCGGCTGGGTGTTGCGTGGGCTCGATGCGTCGTTTTCGGCCGGTGCGGTGCATGCGATCGTGGGCGGCAACGGATGCGGTAAGTCGACGATGCTCTCGGTGCTGGCGAAGACCGCCAAGCTGCAGCGCGGCCGCATGGTGCGCGGAGCGGCCTCGGCGGCGTTGCTGCCTCAGAATCCCAAAGCATTGCTGGTTGCCGAGACGGTGTGCGTCGAGCTGATGGAATGGGCTTCAGCCTGCGGATATGACGAGACCGTGGCGCGGGAGCGCGCGGCGAGCTTGGGGCTGGACGGCCTGGAGACGCGCCACCCCTACGACCTCTCGGGCGGACAGCGCCAGCTGCTCGCACTGGCAAAGCTGCTGCTGATCGGCCCCGAGCTGCTGCTGCTTGACGAGCCCACGAAGGGCTTGGACCTGGAGAGTCGCCGCGCCATCGCCCGCGCCCTGCGTGACCATGCGAAGGCTGGCGGCACCGTCATCATGGCTACGCACGATTTGGACTTTGCCGAGCAGGTAGCCGACGACGTCGCCATGATGTTTGACGGCGAGATTGCCTGCATGGAGTCCCCGGCCGACTTCTTTGCCGACAACGTGTTCTATAGGGCGTGATGGGATGACGGACTGTCGTTTCTCGCGTTTGCTTGCAAAACTGGAGATCCCGCTGTTGTTGGCGGTGCCGGCGGTGATGGCTGCCGCGTTGCTGGCGGGTGTTGAGCAGGCAGCGTTGGCCATGCTGGTTGTGGTGGCGTTGGTGCTTGCGCTGTTCTTTGCGGGCTATGAGGCATCGCGTCCAGGCCTGCGTCAGATTATGCCCACGCTGGTGCTGGCGGCGCTGGCGGCGGCGGGGCGCATCCTGTTTGGACCCATTCCCGACTTTAAACCGGTGAGTGCCATCGCCATTATCGCCGGGGCGACACTCGGTCGTCGTAACGGCTTTATGGTCGGTGCGTTGGCGGCGCTGACCAGCAATTTCTTTTTTGGGCAGGGCATGTGGACGCCGTGGCAGATGTATGCCTGGGGGCTCGTGGGATACGTTGGCGGTGCGCTGGCGTATGCGGGTGCGTTCGACCGCGCCGATGGCACCGTGCGTATGCCGGCGCTGCTGACCTACGGCTTTGCGTCGGGCCTGCTCTATGGCGTCGTGATCAACGCGTATGACATCATTGGTTTTGTACAGCCGCTTACTTGGGCGGGTGCCGCGGCGCGTCTTGCCACGGCAGTGCCGTTCGATATTACGCACGGCCTTGCGACCTGCGTGTTTTTGGCCGCCTTGTACAAGCCTTGGTGTCGCCGCATTGACCGTGTCGTCGTGAAATACGGGCTGTAAGGCATTTCGCGTTCCCTCACGAACTTGCGGTGGAATAGTTCTCGTTTTTGGCTATTTGCTGCCCAAACAGGAACTATTCCACCGCAACTTATAGGGGGGAGGGGGGGTCACATGATCTGTTTTTCTCTGTCCCCCAGGAATTACTTGGGGCTAGAGCTCTAGCGTGAGGGTGACGGGGCAGTGGTCGCTGCCGAAGATATCGCCGCGGATACCGGTGTCGCGCACGGTATTGGCGATTGAATCACTTACCAAGAAGTAATCGATGCGCCAGCCGGCGTTGTTCTTGCGGGCATTAAAGCGGTAGCTCCACCAGCTGTAAACGCTCTCGACGTCGGGGTTTGCCGCGCGCCAGGTATCGGTAAAGCCGGCGTTGAGCAGTTCGGTAAACTTGCCGCGCTCCTCGTCCGAAAAGCCTGCGTTGCCGCGGTTGGACTTGGGGTTCTTAAGGTCGATCTCCTCGTGCGCAACGTTAAAGTCGCCGCAGGTCACGACGGGTTTGCCGGTCTCGCGCTCGAGCGCGCTCAAAAAGCCGCGATAGGCATCATCCCAGGCCATGCGCACGTCGATGCGGGCGAGTTCGTTTTGCGCGTTGGGAGTGTAGACATCCACAAACCAGAACTTGTCGAACTCCAACGCGCAGACGCGGCCCTCGGTTGCGGCTTGGGCGACGAGCTCGGCCGCCTCGCCCTCGCCGGCGTAGGGTAACAGCGCGTCGGCGTGCAGCACGCGCAGCGGTTCCTGGCGGCTAAAGACCGCAGTGCCCGAATAGCCTTTACGCTCGGCGTAGCTCCAGGTTTGGTGATAGCCGGGCAGGTCAATATCAACCTGGCCTTCTTGCAGCTTGGTCTCTTGCAACGCCAGGATATCGACGTCGAGTTCTTGCGCGATCTGGATAAAGTTCGGGTCCTTTTTGAGCACGGCGCGCAGGCCGTTAACGTTCCACGAGGCAAAGGTGTAAGTCTGAGGCATGGTGTCCTTTCGACGGGGTTGGCAGGCTTAAGATTAACGCAACAAGAGCGGGGCGGAGTCCGCGAGTGATAGTGCGAACGCCGCCGTCCCGGAGACACGGACGGAGGACATATATGACGCAGGAAATATCAAACCCCAAACAGGCCTCCGCCGCGCTGGCGGAGCTTTTTGATACCCACAAGCGCGTGGTCTTCTTTGGCGGCGCGGGCGTTTCCACGGCGAGTGGCATCCCCGATTTCCGCAGCATGGACGGCCTGTATCACCAGCAGTTTGCCTATCCGCCCGAGACCATACTGTCGCATAGCTTTTACGAGGCGCATCCTGCGGAGTTCTTCGACTTTTACCGCACCAAGATGATCGCGCTTAACGCTAAGCCCAACCGCTGCCACATCAAGCTGGCCGAGCTGGAGCGCGCCGGCAAGCTTGATGCCGTGGTGACGCAAAATATCGACGGCCTGCATCAGGTGGCCGGCTCGCAACGCGTGTTCGAGCTGCACGGATCGGTCCATCGCAACATTTGCCAGTCGTGCGGCGCGGTCTATAGCGCCGAGTGGATTTGCTCGCGCGAGCACGAGGACGCCGCGGGTGCGCCTGTGTGTCCTGCGTGCGGCGGCCGCATCAAGCCCGATGTAGTGCTCTACGAGGAGCCGCTCGACGAGCACGTGCTGACCGGTGCCGTTGCCGCCATCGCCGCGGCCGATGCCCTCATTGTGGGCGGGACCTCGCTCGTGGTGTATCCGGCGGCAGGCCTTACGCGTTACTTTACCGGCGATACGCTGGCCATATGCAACCTTGCTCCCACCGATCAGGATGCAAATGCCGACCTGCTGATTTCTTGCGACATCGCGGCCGCGTTTGCGTTCTAGCCCGCGCGCGCGGATACAATAGAAAGACTGAGTGCAAAGCGACCCCGCCGCCAGCTCCCCAAGCTCGGCGGCGTGGGCATTTTAGGAGGATGTTCATGGCGAACGACAGCAAGACATGGCGGTGCGGAAAGTATGAGCTCAGCTTTGACCGTCCGCGCATCATGGGCGTCCTCAACGTGACGCCCGATTCGTTTAGCGATGGCGGGGAGCACTTCGACCCGGATGCCGCCATCGAGTACGGCCTGGCGATGCTCGACGCCGGCGCCGACATCATCGACGTGGGCGGCGAGTCCACGCGCCCCGGTTTTACCCCGGTCAACCCCGACGAGGAGGCTCGCCGCGTGCTGCCCGTGGTGCGCGCGCTGGCCAAGGAGGGCGCCATCGTCTCGATCGACACGCGTCATGTGGCGGTTGCCAAGGCGGCCGTGCGCTGCGGCGCCTCGATTGTCAACGACGTGACCGGCTTCACCGATCCCAAGATGGTCGAGTTTGTTAAGACGAGCACCTGCGGCGTCATCGTGATGCATGCCGGCGAGGTCGCCGCGCCCACCCGCACGCACGCAACGGTGCAGCTCGATACCTCGGCAGCGGCGTTTGTTGCCGAGAAGGCGCGCGAGGCGGCTGCCGAGGCCGCGCGTGAGGCCGAGAAGCCGGCTCGCCGCCGTCGCGGCAAGTTGCTGGGCGAGCCTAAGCCGGAGGCCAAGCTTCCGGGCGGCGTGGTGCAGCCCTCGTTGCCGTTTGGCGAACCGGAGCCCACGTCCGAGCCTGCAAGCGAGCAGGAGACGCCGGCCGCCGAGCAGGTTGCTGCCGCCGAGACCGTCGCGCCCGCGCCCGAGGCCGCGCCCGCAGCCACCGAGGTCGCATCGGAGTCCAATGACCACCTGGCAGCCATGATGCGCCGCAGCGCCCGCCGCGAGGAAGCCTACGTGCCCACCTCGCAGCTCCGCCGCTTCACCCTGCCCGATTCGGCGCCCATCATGCGCCGCGTTATGGGCTTTCTGTCCGACCAGGCCCGCACGCTCATCCATGCCGGCGTGTCGCGCGACCGCATCTGCATTGATCCTGGCCCGGGCTTTGGTAAGTCGGCTAACGAGGACATCGTCATCCAGCGCGAGACTGCCAAGATGGCGTCACTGGGCTATCCGCTCATGTGCGCCGTGTCGCGCAAGCGCTTTGTGGGCGCCGTCTCGGGTGTGACCGAGGCCGCCGAGCGCGATGCCGCTACGTTTGGCGTGTGCCTGGGCGCCATCCAGGCCGGTGCCAACATCGTGCGCGTGCACGACGCCGCGGGTTTTGCGCAGTTCCTGAACGGTTACTGGGCGGTTGCCAAGCCGCAGCCGCGCCGCGCGTTTGTGGCTGTGGGCTCCAACCTGGGGCATCGCTGCGACAACATCCGCGCTGCACGCGAGATGATCGCCGAGATTCCACTCACCTGCGTGTCCAACTCCTCCAAGATCTACGAGAGCGAGCCTGCCTACGAGACGCGCCAGGACGCGTTTGCCAACGCCGTCATCGAGATCAAGACCGAGCTGGCGCCGTTGGTGCTGCTCGACGAGCTTATGAAGATCGAGGCCGAGCTGGGGCGCGACCGCTCCAAAAAGGCCAAGGCCAACGGCCCGCGCACCATCGACCTGGACCTGCTGTGGATGGACGGCGAGACCCACGGCGGCAAAAAGCTGCGCCTGCCGCATCCGCTGATCGGCGAACGCGATTTTGTGCTGGTGCCGCTCGAGGACCTGATGCACGACCCGGCGCGGTTCTTCCGCTACAACGGCGTCGAGGTCAAGGAGCCCGAGGACCGCGTGGGCCATATCGTGGGCGAATTGGGGCGTATGTAGATGATCGAGATGAATGCTGTTGCCGCTGGCACCGAGCTCGACGCGGCGCGCGACGCGGGCCGCGAGGGCATGTCCGCGGGCTGGTGCGCGTGGAGCGCGGGCGATGCATCGCTGATGTTTTCGCTGGTCGTGCGCCCCGATGTGAACATGCACGCCTTCCACGGCCTGCCGTTTGTGGCCGCAATGGGTATGATGGACGTGCTCGCGGGCACGGCCGCAACGCCGGGCCTGGGGCTTGCCGGCAAAGTGGGCATCCAGTGGCCGAGTGACATCGTGTGCGGCGCGCCCGCGTTTGAGACGTCGCTCGCGCGCGTCGCCGTCAACGGCGGTGCCGGTGCCGCGGGCATGTTCGGTGCCGTGACGGTGGATATTGAGCGTTCGGCACTGAGCGAGCTTGGCGTGGATATGGCTGACGAAGCGCTGGTCGAGGCGCTGGCCGCCGCCGTGTTGACCCGCGTGGGCGCCTGGGCGGTTGCCGCCAACACGCCGCAGGGCGCCGCGGGCCCGCTGGCTCCGGTGCTGGGCGAGTACTTTGACATGGTGCCACTGCTGGGTCGTCAGGTCGCGGCGGTGTCGCCCAACGGTCTGCCGCTCGCGGTGGGCGTGTTTGCGGGCCTGGACATCTGGGGCCGCGCGACCATCAAGACCGATGCCGGCGAGCAGGAGTTTCCGCCCGAGGCCGTACGAATTCGCGGGCTGTAGCGCGAGGCACCAGCGCTCAAAGACAACGATGACAACAAGACCCTCCTCGGCCTGTGTGAACTGCGCCCCAAATCTTGGACGCCCTAAATAGCGACTAGGCCGCAAGGGCCT
>OLNS01000556.1_pt1 | contig 33410 bp, 20 predicted proteins | sample 1673031 | NCBI WGS metagenome assembly OLNS01 (sample SAMEA3136748, study PRJEB25190) | human gut metagenome | biome: human gut; feature: human-associated habitat; material: faeces | place: Austria | collected 2013
TACTATTAAAGCGATTCTAAAACACCAGTATTAATTCAATAACCAACAATAACTTGTCCGCTTTAGCCAAGCATGCTAAAATGAAGTAAAATCAATAGTAGGTTTTGTTATGTTAAAGATTTGGTATAGAAGTGGTAACATTAAGGCTTTAGCCAAGTACCCAATTCACTAAAGCTTTAGCCAAGATTTTAAATCTTTAGCTATACAAAAAAGCTCGTTCTTGGACGATTGTAAAACCAAGTTCATAGAGTTGTAAATTATAAAAATTTAGAATTACAGGTAAACAAAAACTTGTAATTCATTGGCTACCTTCTTTAGTTAATCTAAAAGATTTTTTAGAATTCAGTAGCGTCAAAGCTACTGAATTCTTTTGGCTAATTCTCTTTAGCTTGGAATAAGTTCGAAATTACGAAAGAAATGAGAAGCTTGTGAGTTAGCCAAGAACGTTGACTAATAACGATAAGTGTGCTACACTAAGGATAGCTTAAGCGAAACCTTGGCTAAAGTGGAATCATTTAAGCTTGAAAGTAATCATAGCCATTTGGCAAACGAAAACCCGGAAGTCAGCACACTTCCGGGTTTTCTAGCTTTTTAAAGAAAAAGCTTAAACTACGTTATTTTCTTCCGTCTAGCCATTTACAAATGTAATGTACAGCTATTCCAGACAGAATGGTTTTTACGAAAGTAATCATTTCTGCCATTTGGTTTACCTCCCATCTGCGGAAGGTTTCACGCAATTTTAGTATAGCACATTTGTCGTATTGTGTCGACATAGAATTAGAATCCAGAAGTGTCATAACTTCCGGATTCTTTTGGTTAAAACTAAGGGAGCGAGTATAGTTTTAACCACAAAAGAAGACTATCTAAAAATGGTCTTCTTAAGATTATCGTATTACGACAACGACAACAATGTATTCTTTTTTCGGTGTAATCAGTTTTGTGACAATATTTGCACCCGTTTTAAACAACTTAAACATAAAACTTGGTGCAATCAGTTTTGTGATAATGATTGCGACCATTTTAAATAATTTAAGTGTAAAACTCGCTCCCTTCTTTTAAAATTGTAATCGAGAACATAAGAGTTTTTCGACATTCGAGGCCTCTAATGGATAGTAGATTTGCAATAGAGTAAAAGCTGTAGTTGGCAACTCAGACGACGTTGACAAATTCTTTCCCTTATGAGGTTTAAGTGTCATAGCTTATTTTTCTTTTTGGCTAATCACTGTTAAAGTGCTAGAACTGAGATGGAAGTCACGTCAGGTGTGAACCCCAGGCTTTAGCCAAGAACAGTAGACAGTAACTTGACTGCTTTAACCAAGTGTGCTGCACTAAGGACAGTTTAAAGATCCGATTTAGCCAAGGTTCTTTTAAACTGAGAGAACTGTAACTGTGATGACATTTTCTCATCACAAAAGAAAACCCAGGATGGTGGTGTCTCCTGGGTTTTTGATTTTAAAAAAAGGAAATCTAACCTTGATGCCATTTCTGTAATGCTGTATGAATTAAACACAGTAACAATAAAAACTGTAACTGCGTCTGGCATTAGGTTCATCTTCTTTTAATCTTCTGTGCCTCATGAAAACCAAAAAGATGTAGCACATTTGGTTAAGACAGTCAAGACATGATAAGCTTTAGCCAAAAACAAGTCCGAAATTATGATAAGGACGAGGTACTTGTGATTTAGCTAAGAACTTTATTTTAATAGAATGGAGATATTGCAATGTATAGTTTTGAGGAATATAAAAATGAACTTTTACAAAATCCTGAATTAAAAAGGAGTGGGATGCTTTAGATCCTGAATTTAATGAAATACGTAGAATTATGAAAGCAAAGGATTTAGCCCAGATAAGTCTACCAAAGGTACTGCATTAAGGAAATTAAACTTTTGAATTTGCACTAAAAGAAAAAAGTAGGGATTGCCGTCGCAATCCTTGTGGAGACCCTTCCTCTGTAAGTAAAGGTTAGTAGGCAAAGGGAGCTTGTCTTACTTTTTTGCGTTGCGTAAAACGCTACTTGTAGAGCTTGCTATTTGCAAACTATTGCATTACCACAATTGAGGAAATCAAAAATTAACTAGTATTAATTTGACTCCAGAACAGAATCAGAGAATTTCACTCTATTAGCGACTCGGCTCTGGAAGGTCTAGGTATCATTTTAAGGATTGTTTTTAAAACCATGATACCGCCTCCCTTCCGCACACCGTAGTGTACTAGGCAAGGTTTTTAGCGAATCTTACCTTGTTATAGTATGACAAATTTTCTTAATAGAGTCAAGATTCAATCTAGAGTGATTGAAAATTTCTTTTAGTGTAAATTCAAGAGTTTAATTTAAAGAATATTTTAATCAGTAGTTAATACTTTAGCCAAGTTCGGATTACCAGAGGTATTGACTGCTTTAACCAAGTGTGCTACACTAAGGATAGTTTAAAAGGTTTACTGGGCTAAAAGGAAATCTAACCTTCAAGGGCGTTGCTGTTGCGCTTTGAATGTATCCAATCTAAAATTAGACCAGATACAATGTTACCAAGCACAGTAACAACAAAAACTGCAAGCAGTTCTGGCATCTCCTCACCTCCTTTTACCTTCTGTAACTTCGTGGAAACCAAGTAGGTAGTACAGAAGTGGAAGATGTATCAAAAAGAGTGTAGCACATTTGGTTAAGGCAGTCAAGATAGGTCAAGCTTTGACTAATCCCTATTAAAGTGCTTTAGTCTAGCACTGTTAAAGTGATAGAACCGAGATGGAAGTCACGTCAGGGGTGAACCCAGGCTTTAGCCCAGAACCCTATTTTAATAGGAAGTAATCCACACTTTACCGCCACTACATTAGTAGAATTGTAAACGATACTATTGTCAAATGTGAGTTTACCAATTTAATTAAGTGTGTTAAAATGGAAATTGTAAAACCCACTTTTAAAGAGAGGTAATTATAAAATTTAAAATCAAGGAGGAGAAGAGATGCTCCTTCATCTATCAAAAAGAAAGAGGTGTTTAAAATGAAAAAAACAAGAAAGAAAGGTATTAGAAGTTTAGCTTTACTGTTAGCTTTGATCTTAGCTATTGGCTTTAGCCCAGTAACTAACGTGGAAGCGAAAGCTGCTCCTAGACTTAACTACAAGAAAGTAACTTTAGTACAGGGAAAGAAAAAGAGACTTAAAGTTAGAAATCTTAGTAGAAGGAGAAGAAGAAAGGTAAAATGGTATTCTACTAGAAAGTCAGTAGCTACGGTTAACCGAAAAGGTGTAGTAAAAGCTAAGAGAAAAGGTAAAGCTTACATCGTAGCCAAAGTAGGTAGGAAAAAGTACCGTTGTAAAGTAATAGTTAAGAAAAAAGTTAGAAGGAAGAAGAAATCCAGCAAGAAAGTAAAAATCAACAAGAGCATTAAGAGACAGCTTCCTTACGATACAGATTCTGTTCATTTTAGATTTAAAGACACAACTACTCTTAATTCTGTAGTCGATTTATTTGAACATTTTACAAATTGTGGAGATTCTTATGTAAAAACTTCTAACGTAGTACGAGCTAAATATTATAGATGGTATTCATCAAACACAAGTGTTTTAAAGATTAATAGATATGGAATAGGTACTGCTAAAGCTGTCGGAAAATCAACAGTATACTGTAAATACATGACAAGTACAGGAAAGTGGAAAAAGACTGAAACAGCAGTAGTTAAAGTTGTTGATGGTGGTAATGTTGATTTTTCTTATTCTCTTGGTTTAGAAGAGTCGCCATTTAATCAGAAAACTTACAAAGTGTGGGATTTCTACAAGCACGATACATACGATGAATCTTTACCTAAGTTTAACACAATAACTTTGAAGATTCAGAATAATTCTTCTAAAGCTATTATCATTCGAGGTGTAGGTGTTGATACATCTACATCACAGCCAACTTCTATTGATTTTAACACTAGCGATAAAGTTAAAGCTGTAATACCGGCTTATTGTACTAAAGAAATCAAGTATTTTTCTTATTCGGCTTTTGGTAGTTTAGATACTTTGATTTATCGCAATTATATTATAGACAAAGAAGTACTTTCAGATCTTGTTATTGGTTATAATTATAACGGTTTGGAACTTCATGCTAAAAATACGTTCAAATCATCAAATTGGAAATACTATTAAACACATAAGAACCCAGAGTGTAAAAGCCCTGGGTTCTTTTCGTTTTTACAAATCACTTTTATTTTAAAATAAAGGTCACTTTAGCCAAGTCAATTCATGCTAGTTGATTTAGCCAAGGTAATCACAGAACAAAAGTCTAGAGTTTCAAAGCTCTAGACTTTTTTAATTGCTCAGTACTTTAGCCAAGAAAAGCAACTTTAGCCAAAGAGCTATTTAGCTTAGTAAAACTAAAATACTAAAACACGCAATTAAGAAAGGGGTGTTGCCTATCAACACGAGACCTCCTCCATTTTCTAAAAATCCTATCCAAAATACGAATGAGAGGAGAGAAAAGAAAATGGTTAGGAAAATAATTAACAAGGCAATTTCTGCCGTAACTACTACGCTGTTGGCTTTTACAACTTTAGCCTCAGCTATCCCAGTAACTACCTACGCAGCTGCAGCAAAAGATTCAATTCAGAAAAGTACAACTAAAATCACAAGTAAAAATAAAGATAAAGCTGCTGGTTATGGTACTTTTGATTTTGAAGCAGATTCCAGTGGATACACTTTTAGTCATTCGTCCAATTTGAAAAAAGCAGTAAAAACTGGGCCTAATAAAGATTGGATTTGGGAAGATAGAGATCAAGGCTCTGCAGATGACAAGCTTAAAAAGCTTATTGGAAACGCATACATAGCAAAACTTAACCCAGATAAAAGTTTTTGGGTAGAATACAGTAATGTAAAAAAAGTTGATGATGAAGGTAATCAGCTTGGTAACTATGATGTAAAAGTTGTCTTTGATAATGCCGGCGGTTCTATTAGCGGAGCAGAAGGACATGACATTGCTATCTTTGATGGACAATTGGGTGCTGTAAGATTCAGAGGTTACAAACACATTCGGTGCACAATCTATGTTTACAAACATGGAACAAAAACTTTGATTTCTGGTGCAGACGATAAGCTTCATTTCAGATTTCTTGATATCGATTGTAACCAGGCTGTAGAAAGTATGTGTCCTGGAAGAACTGATTGGTACATGATGGGTTCTAAAGTTTCATGGTCAGGTGAACCAAGGTGCACTAAAATTGGTGCAGAACAGGGAAATACTGTAACTTATAATGGTGATACCAATACTCCAGATAGTGGAATTTTATCACCACATGGTGCAACAGCATCGAAATCTGAAAAAGATGCTTACAGAACAGCATGCCGTTACACTTGGTCTGTAGGTTTTACACCTATTGCAAGTTCTCCTTTTACTTACAGAGTAAGATACTTCTCTGGTGGTGTTGAGAATATTGGAACGCAGACTAATGGAGCTTTCTTTAGTTTTGATGGAGGATTAACACTTCCACCAATACCAGATGAAGCTGAATTAAGCATTGATAAAGTTTCAGACAAGTACGTTCACAAAGTAGGAGACTCTTGGGATTACACTATCAAAGTCAAAAATGTGACTGACGAATCTCAGGCTGTAACAGCAGAAAATGTTGTTGTCACAGATACAATTCCTTCTGGATTAAAAGTTAATTCTGTTACAACTTCAAAAGGTACAGCAAGCCACAAAGGCAATGCCGTTACAGTCAATGTGGGAGATTTAGCCCAGGACGCTACCGCAACGGTAAAAGTTAACGTTACAGCTCTTGAAACCTCCAATGGTACACGACCATACAACACAGCTAAAGTTGTTGCTGAAAATGGAAGTGTTGATGGGGGATGGCATGACGACGACGGTAACTACATTAATTCCGCTAATGTCCAGGTGGACAAGGTGGTAGACAAGTACGAGTACGCAGTAGGAGACAAGGCTAACTTTACTGTTAAGGTAAAGAACACCAAAGGAATCGCTACTAATGTAACAGTGGCAGACACACTTCCTTCTGGAATGAAGTTAGACTACGACTCTGTTAAAATCAGTGGAGTACCTGCTAACGTCTCTGTACCAGTAGCACCTAAAGATGTTACCAACCAGCTTAACAAAACTCTCTTTGAGAAATCAGAGACCAAAACTATCACAACTACCAAATCCAAGAGCGGTGATAACGGATGGGCTTACAAGATTAATTACTTGCCAGCCAACGCAACCGCTACCATTACATTCTCTGCCACAGCAGCAGAAGCAGGAAATGGTAAGGAACAGCAGAACGTAGTTACAGTCACAGGCGATAACTTTAGCAAAGCTGAAGACGATGCAGAGTACTATGTGAACACACCTAAGCTCTCACTCAGCAAAAAGTATGTTAACCCATACAAAGACAAGAAGAAAGACAATCGTTGTGATAACGAGTTCAGAGTCTTCGAGAAGGAAACTGGTTACGAAAAGGTTCAGTACGAAGTTTTAGCTAAGAACACTGCTCCAGCAGGAACAGTTGCTAAAGACGTAGTAGTAGAAGACGTAACACTTCCAGAAGGTCTCGCACTCAACTACGATTCCATTGAAATCTCTGAAGTGAGCGACAGCGGCACTAAAACCTTTAGCAAAGCCAGCGGTGGAAATGGAAACATCATTAAGTACCACGTAGCAGGCACAGCTGACGTGACTAACAAACTCAACCCAGAACACTACAATGAAACACAGGACAAAACACCTGTAATCACAGTAGAAAAGAAGGGTAATGGTTTTGTAGTCAAAGATAGTCTCATGGCAGGAGGAGCAAGCCTCAAGATTAGCTACAATGCCAATGCACTTGAGAATGACAAAGTAGACGTTAATGGTTCTGAGATTAGAAACGAAGCCACAGCAACCGCAAGCAATTTAGCCAAGGTTGATGGCAAAGTTCCAACCATCAAGGCCGACACTACTGTCTACATTAACTCCCCACGTCTTAAGATCGAAAAGAAAGCAGACTCCGGAGATTACGAAGTTGGTGACAACGTTAGCTACACAATTAACGTAGTAAACACACACAAGGGAACAATCGCACGTAACCTTGTTTACACAGATGAACTTAAGACAAAAGGCGTACAGATCCTCACAGGCACAATCGCACTGTATGATACAGAAGGCTATGAGCTTCGTGAAGGCGGTACTTTAGCCGGGGAAGTTGACTACAAGAAACAGGCAAAGACAGATGGCTTTACTCTTACTACTCGTAAACATTTAGTAGTAGATGGCAATTACGATAAGTATGATTTAGCCCAGGGAAAGAATCCTGAGACTCAGAATTCTTGGAACCCGTCTTATGTCAACACAAAGAAAGAAACTCTCATGTCAATTAAGTACGACATGAAGATTACTGACAAAGCTCTTGCAGGCAAAGATATTCTCAACGTGGCTACTGCAGTCTCTGACGAAGCACTCAAGGTAACTACAGACGAGACCGTTAAACCAAAAGGTCCAGAACCTACTCCAGAGAAGTCCGTTGATAGAACTAATCCAGCAGTAGGAGAAGATGTGACCTTCACACTTCGCTTTACAAACAACAATGCAGGAACAGTCGCAAAAGACGTTAAGATCAAAGACTTCATGAATGAGTCCAACATGGTTAAGATTCGTGAAGACAGTCTTAAGGTAACTCTTGACAACAAGGACATTACAAAAGAGTGTAAGATTACTTACAACGACAGTAAAGATGGATTCGAGATCGAGACCGGTAAAGATTTAGCCCAGTCACAGGCAATCGTAGTTAGCTACAAGGCAGAAGTACTTCTCGCAGCAGCCGGAAAGGATTTAGTTAACACAACAGGAGTTAACTGCACAAACAATCCTGAGTGGAAGTATGCGGAAACACCTTTTAACCCAGTAGACCCAACACCTGACTTAAAGATCGAGAAGAAGTCCGACAAGACAAACTACTCTGTAGGAGACAAAGGTCACTACACTGTTAAAGTTACACAGACAGCCGACAACGCTACTGCACGTAACGTAGTAATCGAAGATGCCTTCGACAATGAGAAAGCTATTCTTGACACCAAGACAATTAAGCTTACAGACAGCAAAGGCAAAGACATTACTAAAGAAGTCTCTATTGCTGGAACTCCATCTGGCTACAAGATTGAGACTGGTAAGAATTTAGCTCAGAACGAATTCTTCACAGTAACCTACGATGTTCTGTTCACTGACCAGACACTCGGTGGTGAAGAAGTAACCAACGTGGCTAAGACACATGCCGACAATGTCCCAGAAAAGACAACAACTGTAACCGTTAGAATTGAGAAGCCAGAACTTGAAGTTACAAAAACTTCTGACAAAAAGGTTTACTCCTACGAGGACACAGCACACTACACCGTTAAGACCGAAGAAGTCAAAGAGAACGCTACAGCGTACAACGTTGTAATCGATGACCAGTTACAGGTTAGCGGGGCTAAAGTTTTAGCCGAGACCATCAAGATTAGTGATAAGGACGGCAAAGACTTTACAGACAAGTGTGAGATCGAGTGCAAAGGAACTGGTTACACAATCAAGACTAAGAGAGATTTAACCAAGGGAGAAACCTTCACGGTTAACTACGATGTAGTATTCGAGGACAGATCTCTCATTGACAACTACGTACCTAACGTAGTTAAAGTAACTGCTGACAACGCCTCCGCACAAACAGAGAACGAAGTCACACCTAAGACAGTTAAGACAGAAGACGGTGCTGAGTACCAGATTCTGAAATCCTGCCAGCCAGCTAGTGGTAGTGTTGTAAATGTTGGTGACGAGATTGAGTACACCATTACAGTTAACAACACAGGCAAGAAAGATCTTAAGGATGTTAAGATTAAGGATGCTATTCCTACTCACACACAGTATGTAAGTGGTGGCACTTTAACCAAGGCAGACGACAAAGACACTGTAGTCTTCAAGGTAGACGAAATCAAAGCTGGTGCTAAGGCAGACGTTACCTTCAAAGTAAAGGTAATTGATGAAGGACTTTGTGAAATCGTCAATGTTGGATACGTTAAGGCTAACACTGCTAGCGGTGCTTTAGCCCCGTCTGACTCCTCAGAGAAGAAGGACGACTCTACAACAGAATCTAAAGACGAGAACAGCTCAGAGTCTACAACAGAGGATTCCACTTCCACACCATCCGACTCTTCAGAATCTACTACAGAGAAGAAAGATGATGGATGGGCAGATGCAACAACAGGAGTAGAACTCGACACAACTGAAGCGACAACCGAAGCTCCTTCCAGCGAAGCTACAACAACGACTAAAGATGAAGCTAGTGAAGCAACAACAGCGGCTAAAGATGAAGCCAGCGAAGCTACAACAACATCTAAGGACGACACCACTTCTACAGACAAGAGCGATTCCAAGTCCGATTCCAATGGTTCAATCCTTGACAAAATCAAAGACACTCTTAACGGAGCAAAGGACACAATCACAGGAAACGATCCAGAATTCTCTGGTGATGATTTCTACGCTACAAATCAGGTTGTACACTTTGTACCATACAGAGTGCAGGTAATTGCACCTGAGTTAGCTATCAATAAAACTTCAGATAAGAAGGAATACACAGTTGGCGAAACAGGTCATTACAATGTAGAAGTAGTACAGACTAAAGACGACGCTATTGCTAAAAACATCCATGTTATTGATAAACTGGACAAAGTTGGTGCAGAGATCCAGAAAGACAGCATCAAAGTTTACGATGGTGAAGGAAAGTTAGTCACAGGAGATTGCACAATTAAGTGTGATGGACAGAGCTATGATATTCAGTCTAAGGTAACTTTAGCCAAGGGACAGACCATGAAGATTAAGTACGATGTACTCTTCAAGTCCTCAGACTTAAGCGGCCAGAAAGTACTTAACTCTGCTAAAGCACAGGCAAGCAATCAGAAGAATCCAGAAGACTGGGTAGAAGATAACAATGAAGTTTCTTTAGACAAGCCAAAACTTGCTATTAAGAAATCTTCCAACAGAGTTACCTTTAAACCAGGAGAAACTGGAGAATACACCATCACAGTTACAAACAAATCTACAACAGCTACAGCTAAGAACGTAGTTGTTAAAGACAACTTTAACAAAGATGGAGTTAAAATTCAGAAAAGTTCTATCAAGATCGAGAATGACGGTAAGGTAGTTAAGGGAGCAGAAATCGAAGCTAAGGACAATTCTTTTGTCATCAAGACTAAACAGGATTTAGCCCCGAACGCTGACATGGTAATTACCTACAAAGCTAAGTTCTCCAAGAAAGGAACTTACAAGAACACAGCGGTAGCAACGTCTGACAACACTGACCCAGTTAAAGCGAACAACAAAGTTAAAGTAACTAAGACTGGAGTTAGTCCAAAGAACGTTACACCTAAGAACGTAATCAAAACAGTAACAAAAGGAACTAAAGATGTTAAGACAGGAGATGTTCTTGGTTTAGCAGTTCTGGTAGTTCTTGTAGCTGGAATTGGTTACTTAGGATTCGTTGTTGTAAAACGTAAGAAATCCAAATAATTAAAATTGAGTGACTTCGGTCACTAGTAAATCATTCAGGCCGATTTAGTCAAGCACACTGTACCATCTTCAGATCTGACCGAATGTAATGAGGGATTGTCAAAGGTATGGTGTGCTCTCGGGGAAGAAATCCCTGATCTAAAGTACTCTGAACCCTAACAGGTAAGGAGACTTTAATAAAAGTAATTTTGATACAAGTAATTCGGGCTGATTTAGCTCAGCACTACTGTCCTTCATCGGCGGTAGCGCTTTAGCAAATCACGCAGGCTAGGGAGACATAGCTTTAGTTTGTAATTTAAAAATGAATTTCAATTAAAGAAAAGAAAGGAACTTTGATATGAAAAAACATAATTTGATGGGGAAATTCCTCACAGCTACTTTAGTGGCTTCCATGGCAATCAGCCCAGCAACGGTATTTGCTGCAACAAACCAGACATATAAATATAATAATAATGTAAATTATAAACAAATGTATGATGGTTATAAACAAAAATATGGGGATTATATGAATCAGTTTTTTAAAGCTCCAGAAAATGTAGATGCTTATTTCGACCACGGCTTTCCTATTGATATAAATGAATTATGTGTAACTTTCAAGAAAGTTGATTATGCTAAATCATATGACGTTATGGTCAGTAAAGATAATAACTTCAAAGTGACAAAAACATACACTACAGACAAGAATTCACTTAGGGTAAAAGCAGCTAATGATGATTTTATTACACCACATTGGCATGGAAGATATGTGAAAGTTCGTGCTAATTATGGATACGGAATGCATAGTAAATGGAGCGAACCAGAAATGGTCGGATGTGGCAAATTACATCTAGATCAAGATTTTGATAATGTTCCAGAATAAGTTTAATCACCCAAGCACTCAGGCTAAATTAGCTAAGCTAGATTAGCTAAGCTATGTTGTTCTATCCTGAGTGATTTGCTAAGGCTAGTTTAGCCAAGCACTACTGTCCTTCATCGGTAGTAGTGCTTTAGCCCAGAACTTCTGAGCAAAAGAAAAAGAGACCACAAAGGAGAACAAGGTGGTCTCTTACTGGTTTGGTTGTCAACTTATTCTCTCGAAGAGATAAGGTGCTAACGTAAAATTCCTATAATGACAAATGGAATAATCGCAAATATCATTATACCAATTAACCCGATTATTTTATCTTTAATTGGGTTCATTATGAACACCTCCCTTCTAAATAAAGGAGATAAAGAATGACTAACCACGACCCAAACACAGGTTAACACAACAACTTAGCTGTGTCAAGCACACTGTACTGCCAAAGGTATGGTGTGCTCTTGGGGAAGATACTCCAACCAAAAAAGAGACCAGAATGAGAGAAACGGTCCCTTTTTCTTACAGTTATTTTCTTAAGTTAATAACAATGATGTTCACGTTAATTTTCACTAAAGAAAATAACTGTGGTAACTTAACAATTGTTTGCTTTGACTTAGTAAAAATTTTGTTAAGTGCTTTCATGTTATCACTCCTCTCTTTGTAAGAGGAGATTAAAAAATGGTAAGGTAAATTAATTTTAGCATGACAGTTTAGTTGTGCCAAGTACTGCTATCCTATCTTTAGATCTGACTGAATGCAATGAGGGATTTTCATTGGCAGCACTTTAATTCAAATCTATGAATTGACAGTTATTAAATCTTTACCTGTTATTCTATCTAAATAATCGACATTTTCGATAATAAATTTCCGTATAATAATAAAAGAAAAAATAGTATACTTTACCATCAAAAGTACCGTACACTTTAGCCAAGTTGTGGCATCATGCTTGGCTAGCATTTTAAACATCTCAGCACTGTTAGCTTTCATCGGCTACAGTGCCTTAGCCAAGTAATTCGGCTAAATAAAAAGAGACCAGAATGGGGTGGTCTCTTAACTGGGTATGCTAAATAACTTAAGCTACGAGAAAAAATGGTATTAAAGAATTCTTGTGATAACAAACGGTGTTAGAAAGAAAATAATAATTCCAATCAAACCAATTAATTTATCGAAATTAGAATTCATTGATAACACATCCTTTCTATTTTAAGCTTTTACTCATGAGAAAGGAAATAATTTAGTTTAACCCAATTACAAATTAACATAACAATTTAGTTGTGTCAAGCACCGTTAGCTTTCATCAGCTACAGTGCTTTAGCCAAGCTCGTCACTTGGCTCATTGCAGACTGTAAATTAAATTACTAAGTGAGAGAGCGGAAAAGGTAAAGCTAAGGGAAGCTTAGTAGTTAAGAAGTTTACCTTCTGCCAGCGATGTACTTTTGTTTTCTTTCCTTTCATTCGGCAAAACTGCATTACTGTTCTAACAAAAGCACACTACAAGCAGGGGAGTGCTAGGCGTAATACTGCCAAAGGTATTACGCCTTTTTGTTTGCAAAAAATTACGCTTCGGCTTTAGCACAGTTACTACGCTTTAGCAAAGCCAATGTAAACACAACCATGGCAGTGGGGAACTCACTTAACACAGTTCTTGTCCTACAACATTTCTAAAACAGGTGATTTGCTAAATTACCGTTTGACTTTCGTGGTCACTTTAGCACAGGCACCACATTATAACATTTCAATAAGATTTGGTGAACAATTAAGTTCACTTAGTCTTAGTGTCAATTACTGGCACTCAAACAAATTGCTTGTGCTTTAGCCAAGCCTCAATTAAAGCTTTAGCAAAGCGGGATTTCCAAACAACTCAAGACTTCTAAATAATTTATAGCTTTCAGAATTGTGAAGTTTCGTCGCTTATAATTCTTTTGCGTGAAATACGCTAAAAAACAAAGAGAGGAGGCGCTCTATGAAAGGAAGAGGGCAGCGTTTGGATACTTTTGTATCCTACAGTAATTTAAAATCACCACCAACTGTGGGTACTAGAAGAAACGCAACGCTTAAATAAGAAAGGAAAAAGTTATGAGAAAAAATGAAGTAATGGGAAAATTTCTCGCAGCTGCTTTAGCAGCTTCTATGGCAGTTAGCCCAGCAATGGCATTCGCTGCAACTACTAATGGTGCATTAGAAGGATCTGATGCAACAGACAATCCAACATCTGTAGTTGGTGACCTTAATGATTTTGACATTCAGAACAAAGCTGATCATGGTAGCCTTACCATTCACAAGTACGATGTAACATCTGCTACCCAGGACGGTTTTGAATTCAATTGGTCTGACACAGATCACGACAGTGGCGGAGTTGATTCCACTGTAACACCTAAAGGTGGTCAGCCAATCAAAATTACCAGTGATGGTAAAAACAACGAAGAGCTTAAAAATGCCCTTGGCGACTACGCTATTAAAGGTGTTGAGTTTACATACCTTAAAGTCGGTGATGTTAAAACACTTAGTGACATTAACGAAGATGGTACTAATGGAGACATTGAGTTAATCTACGGAATGGACACAGACTTAATGGCTATTCTTGGTCTTAAAGTTTACGACGCCGCAAAGAAAGGAACTGATGGTGTTGCCGTAACACAGGTAGACAACATCAACTACTTTACAGCAGAACAGATTAGAGTAGCACTTAAAAACGTTTTAGACGTTGACACTTACAATGGTGCTTCCAAGAAAGACAGCGATGCTGCATACGCAACTGGTGAAGGCGTTGGTACTAAAGGTACAGGCGGATCAACTACAAACGAAGGACACCGTACAGACAACAAGAAAGGTGTTACAGCAGTTGACAGACTTGAAGATTACATTGTAACAGCTAATGACAAGCATGCTGCAGGTACAGCAATGGCACTTACTGACAAAAATGGTATGACAACAAAAGACAACTTAGATTTAGGTCTGTACTTAGTTGTTGAAACTAAAGTTCCTGAGAACGTAACAGAAACAGTAAACCCTTGGTTTGTTCAGATTCCTATGACAGACATTGAAGGAAGTCAGTGGTTCTACAACATTAACTGTTTCCCTAAGAATCAGACAGGACATCCAACACTGGAGAAAAAAGTACGTAATGAGTATGGTACAGCAGGTCTTAACTATGATTCCGCAGGAACAAACAACACAGCTGGAGATTTAAAGATTAACAAGCAGAACTCTTTAGCAAGTGGTGCTCCTGGTATCGTTACTAACGATGATGGAAAGAAAGGCGACGATTTAGCAGGTTGGTTAACAGAAGATAAGAAAGCAGCAGATTACCAGTGGAACACAACTACAACAGCCAGCGAAGGCGATAGACTTGGTTTCATGCTGGAATCCAAACTTCCTAACATCACAAGTAAAGCAACAAGACTTCAGAGATTTGAGTACATTGATACTCTGAGCAAAGGTCTTGTTTACAACGATGATGCTAAGATCGCTATCTACAATAACAAAGCAGCTGCAGATGTTAACGACACAACTCAGGCTATCGACGTTTGGGAAGCAGCAGGAGAAAACGCTAACTACAAATTCACAACAAGCAAAGCTACAAACAAAAAGAATGACTCTCAGGCAGTTGACATTACAGTACAGACAGCAGGTCTTAAAGAAATCGCAGAGAAATACTACGATGGACAGCATTACTTAGTAGTTTACTACACAGCTACTTTAGCATCCAGCGCTGATACTGTACTCGGTGACAATGGTAACCCTAATGACGTTTCCCTGATTTGGAAAAGAACTGCTGAAGGTTACTACAATGTACTTGAAGACAGAAGTATCGTATACTCCTACGGTGTTGATTTAACCAAGTTATTCTCCGACGGAAATACAAAAGCTGACGACTTCAAAGACGTTCAGTTCGTTCTTTACAATGAAACAGAAGATTACTATGTAACAGCAACAAAGAGTGCTGATGGACTTTACTACGTTTCCGGTAAGACTAAAGATAAGAAAGATGCTACAATCTTTAGCCCAGAAGGAACAGGTAAATTACTTGTTAACGGTATCGAAGGTGATGACTACAAGCTTACTGAGGTACACACTGCAAAAGGTTACACAATTGGACAGAACCAGATTCATTTCACAATTAATCAGGCTTCCAGAGAAATCACAGCTTCTGCAGTATACCACATGACAGCAAAGAAAGATCATGACGAAGAGCACGTTAAAGATGACTCTACAAGTCTCACACTCTCCAATGGAGATACATTACCAACAGCTAATGAAGGTACAACTGACAAAGATGCTATGGTAATTGGAGCACTTAACCCAACAACATCCACAATTGATGGTGCTCAGGCAGCTATGTGCAAGTATGGTGAATCCGATCTTAGCAACGCAACAGTAGTAGCTTTAGCAGACAAGACAGCTAAAGATTCCGAAAACGCTAACATTAAGATGAGCATTACTAACCACAAAGGATTCAGCTTACCTAAGACAGGTGGTAAAGGAGTTTACTTCTTAACAATCGTAGGTGTTGTAGGTGCTGTAATCGGATTCTACATCATTTCCGAAGACAAAAAGAAAAAAGCTAAAGCTAACTAGGCAAACAAAGCAGTAAATTAAGATAGTCACTGAAACTGTAAAGTGCTTTAGCCAAGTTAAAGCACTTTAGCTAAGTAAGCTACAAAGTAAGCTTTAGTAGAATAAAAAGTCACATCTATTAGTTTAGGTGTGACTTTTTGCATTTAAAGGAAAAGGTGAGAAATGGTAAAAAAGATACTAGTAACACTATTCATTGGTGCCAGTCTTGTTATGATGTTCTATCCTTGGATTTCAAATTTCGTAAACCAACATCAGGCTGACATTACTGTAGACAACTACAAAAAGAAAGAAAAATCTCTTTCGGAAGAACAGAAAGAAGAAATGTGGAAAAAGGCACAGATGTACAATGCAGATTTAGCACAGAATCAGGTAGAACTTACTGACCCTTTCGTTGAATCCAAAAGTGCTATTAAAAGTGGTTTGATTTACAACAATCTGCTAAACATTGATAATAGTGGTATGATGTGCTATTTGGAAATTCCATGCATTAATGTTAATTTACCAGTATTTCACGGAACAGCAGCCAGTACTCTTGAAAGAGGAATTGGTCACCTTGAAGGTTCATCGCTACCAGTTGGTGGCAAATCAACCCATGCGGTTTTAACAGGTCACACGGGTCTTAACAACGCAAAGCTATTCACAGATTTAACCGAGGTAAAAGAGGGAGATTTGTTTTTCCTCCACACTTTAGGCAAGGACTTAGCCTACAGGGTAATTGGAACAGAAGTTGTTTTACCAGAAGAAACGCAAGACTTGTTAATCAGAAAAGGAAAAGATTTAGTAACGTTAATCACGTGTACTCCGTATGGTGTTAACTCTCATCGTTTGTTTGTAACTGGAATAAGAACTAAATACACTCCAGAAGAAAAAGAAAATGCAAAAGACGATAGAAGCAAAGACTCGCAATGGATGAATGCTTACAAGAAAGCAGCAATCATTGGTCTTGCTATTGCTTTAGCCATGATAGTTTTACTCAAAGGCCTTAGCAAAGTGAAAGAGCATCTGGCTAAGTAAGAGAACATTTAGCTAAGTAGTCCCAATACCGCCAACACAAAACCAAAGGAGTGATTGATTGAAAATAATAGTAAAACTTTTTGGACTGCTGTGCATTGCTGGAGGAATTGCATTGTTTTCATCTCCGATGATTGCAACAGAAAACATTAAGCAAGAAACAAAACAATACATTACACAGTTCAAACAAAAAGAAAAAAAGAACAAGGTAAGCAAAGAGGATGACTCTCGTTACCAAGAGATAGAAGAGTACAATGAAAAGATTTACGAAAATCACCAAAAGAATTTCAGAGATGTCAGCAGTTACCAATCGTCCCCAATCTCTCTCAAAGGTTTTAAAGATGGTAAATTCGGCTACATTAAGATACCAAAGATGAAAGTTGAGTTGCCGTTGTATGTTGGTGCAAGCAATGAACATTTAGCAAAGGGAGCTGCCATTTTAGGACAGACCTCAATTCCAGTCGGAGAGATAGATACCAATAGTGTCATTGCAGGTCACAGGGGGTATCAAGGTGCTCCATTCTTTAGAGAGATTGAAAAGCTAAACAAAGGCGACACAGTAACAATAGTAAATCCATGGGACACCTTAGAGTATGAAGTAACAGGAATTAATGTAATAAGCCCATTCGACACCGATGCCGTTATGATTCAAGATGGGAGGGACATGATTACATTAGTCACGTGCCACCCTTACCGTAGCGGAGGTAAGTACAGATACATTGTTTACTGTACAAGAAAAGGAACAAAGCCTTCAAAAGAGGGAAATGAAAGTTATCAGTTATTAAAGACCTCGACCCAAGACATTAACAATGAAGATAATGTCAGACGTGGTGGAGCTTTGTTGTTAGCTTTTCTTTTCCTTAGCACTTTAGCCCAGAGTATTAAATCTTTCTGGCAAAAGAGAAGAAGGAAGAAGAGACGTTATTAACGAATGGTTTAGCTAAGGAATTCTAAAAAGGTTTGACGAAGGAATTTCAAATAAAAAGAACATCAGAAAAAAGAAAAACAGAAGAGGTAGGCTCAACACCTACCTCTTCTTTTGGCTGATTTAATCAGCTCCTCTGACATAGTTGAATTAACCAAAGATAATTGCACTTACTAATGCAAATACTGCTGTTAAGTAAACTAAGCCAATTAATTTGTCTTTAATTGGGTTCATGACAATTACCTCCTTCTTAGTTTTAGGGGACTAAGCTAGTGAAGTCAATTCAACATGCAATTTAATAATAACATGGATCCAATTAAAACACAAGCTAAGTGAGTACAACAACTCTCTTCCCTTTAGCTCTAACTAAGCTTACAACCAAGAGCCGGGCTATCGTCAAAGCTTTAGCCAAGACAAGCTACGTTGAAGTTAATTAGGGACTAAAAAGGAAAGGAGTGATCACTATGAAAAGAGCGATAGTAGTGCTGTGCTCCGATGGTTCTTAGTACAGCAATGCACACCGCAGCTTTAGCAAAGTTTAAGTATTAGATGAAAGCACAACTAGATACAAAAAAGAGTGGTGTGTAAAGGTTCAACACAAAACTGTAACTCACAAGAAACAATAGGAGGAAATAGTCATGAAGAAATTAGTAGTAGCCATGATGTGCTTAATGATGTGCTTTAGCACAGTAGTACCTATTCAGGTACATGCATGTTCTGATTTAGTTGCATCAATGTGTCCAAACAGTCCAAGCTCTTACCCAACTTGTGGCGATTGGGAACCAACGTTCATTGGACACCGTACAAGTTCCAAAAAAGCCACAAAGACATACGTTCACGAAACAGCTTGGAAGACTATTCACACAGAATACCTTTACAAGACAAGCAAAAAAGGTTCTAAAACAACTTACACAAAGTACAAAAGAACACACATTTGTAAATACAGAACACATTATGTAAAAGGTTCTAAGAAGTACACAAGAGACGAAATAAACAAAGTTACTTTAGCAAAAGTTGGTACTTCTAAGAAAAAACCTTCAAGTCCTTACAAAAAATGGTAGGTGATTTAAATGAAAAAGTTAATGACATGGGTACTGTGCTTAATGATGTGCTTTAGCACAGTAGTAGGCTTTGGCACACCCGTTACTGCTTTAGCCAAGTCTAAGTGTGCTCACAAGCACACTCAATGGGTATCTTTAGTTAAAACTACCTGTACTAAAGATGGTAAAACTGCGTGTGTGTGCAAAGACTGTAATAAAACATTAAAAGTAGTGAAAACGCATCGTTATGGACATAGTTTTGTAAACTACTATGTAGCTCCTACTTGTAAAAAAGGAGGGGCTAGAGGGCAATACTGTAAACGTTGTAGAAAAAGAACTATAACAAAATCTTACCCAGCAAAAGGTCATAATTGCAAAATTCAGACTTCTCCTGCTACGTGTACAAATCCTAAAATTGAGATTAAGACGTGTATTCGCTGCGGTGCTAAGTGGGGTTTTACTAAAGGGAAAGCTTTAGGACACAAGTGGCGTAAGTGGACAATTGATCCAAAATCATTGTTAAGAGGTCACAAAGCGAGATTAATAAGAACGTGTACCCGGTGTGGTAAGAAAGATTATAAGTATAAGTAAAAGTGTAAAGGAGAGATTACTATGAAGAAGTTAGTAACAGCGTTGCTGTGTGCGTTGATGGTATTTAGTTCAGTAGTATCTATTGCTCCTACAACAGCTTTAGCCAAGTCTAAATGTTCCCACAAAAAGACTAAATGGGTAACTTTAGTTAAAGCTGATTGTACACAAGAAGGTAAACGAGCTAAAATGTGCACTAATTGTGGAAAAACTTTAAAGACTGTGAAAGTTAAAAAAACTTCCCACAACCTTAGAAGACAGGTGCGTAAAAAGCCAACCTGCTCTTCCCCAGGCGAAGTAGCTTGGTATTGTACTAATCCAGACTGTATCTACGGTTACAGAAAATACTACAAAACTAAACAAATCAGACCATTAAATCATAAATGGAAATCTAAGACTTATGCAGCTACATGCACAACGCCAAAGGTTGAAATCTCTATTTGTAGTAGGTGTCATGCACAGGATTCTTTTGTTCAAGGAAAGGCTTTAGGACACAAATGGAGTAAGTGGAAGCTAAGTGCAACAAGTATGGTAAAAAAGAAACCTAAGAAAACAAGAGTGTGCAGTAGGTGTCACAAAAAAGAAACGGTTTACATTAAATAGTAAATTATGGCATTGGGGTATCGCAGCCCCTTTGCTCCTTAGCAAAGAGATCCTAATAAATCTTTAGCAAAGAGATCCTAATAAATCTTTTTCCTTTAGCTCCGATAAGCTATTAACAAAGAACTTTGGCTAAGAACTTTAACCAAGTTGTATCTACGTTGAAGCTGAATTGAGGACTAAAAAGGAAAGGAGGAAATCACTATGAAGAAATTAGCGACATTAGTATTGTGTGCATTAATACTCTTTAGCACAGTGATGCCAGTAACCACTTTAGCAAAGACTAAAAAGTGTACACATCCAAAAGAAGTTGTAAAAGTAGTGAAAAAAGCTACTTGTACTGAAGATGGTAAAGTAACCTACACGTGTAAAAAGTGTGGTAAGCTACTTCAGACTTCTAAGGTGAAAAAGCTAGGTCACAAATGGAGTGATTGGAAAATTACTTCAAAGGCGAAAAACAAAATGGTTAACATCAGAAGAAGCTGCAAACGGTGTAAGAAAGTGCAGAAACAGACTTGCCCAGACGTTGGATACTGGGGATGGTATTAAGCAACAAGATGGTATTAATTAAATAAAATTCTAGTAAAAGAAGTTTAAAGAATTAACAAAGGAACTCCAGAGGGTTTAAACGCCCACTGGAGTTTTTGGAATGCACAAGCAAATGCAAAGATTAATGCACAATTAAATGCATTTAATCACAGCTATAGCAAATGCAACTATGAATGCTCCGTAAAGAAAGCCGACAACTTTATCAAACTTTTGGAACATACCAGTCACCTCCTTATTTAAATGAAAATGGTTAATGGGTAAATAAGGAAGTAGTTTAGGCTTGCTGATAGCATCTCGAAAAGTAATTTGATTATAACACATTTAAAGAATTAATCAAGCAGTTTGTGCATTTCAACACTTCTCCAAGTTGGCAATACGCCAAACTATTGCCAACTTTAGCCAAGAGGCTCACAGACATAAGAAAAGCTCTAGCTAAATAAGCAAAAGGAGAAGAACGCATGAATTTTAAATTAATACGGAAAAGAGTAATGGTCACTTTAGCCAAGATCTCAGAGCTGAGCACACAGTCTCCGGAATTCACGATTTAGACAATAGAAGAATTGTAGTTAGCGACACAAGTGCAATGATTGTCATTCACGAAGTAGGTCACTTTGTTTCCTGTAGTTTCCAGATGGTTAATGGAAAAAATCTAACACAAACAAAAGAATGGAAAAAGATCTACAAAAGTGAGAAAAGAAAGTACGTTTCAGAAGCAGGCTTTGAACAGACAGAAGATGTCTACGCAGCTACAAGTGCAAACGAGTTCTTTGCAGAGTGCTTTCAACAATACTATTTAGCACCGGGAACTTTAGCCAAGAATTGTCCAAAAGCCTACAAGTTCATTAAAAGAACAGTACAGATTGATTTTCCTAAAATCGCAGGGATTGTTTGGTAAAAGTATTGCTTTTACAAATTAAGTCTGGTAAAATTTCTTTAGATTTCAACTAAATAATGGACTTTTACAAAACAGTGTTTTTAATTTAGTGAATTATAAATTATTAAAGAAAAAGAAAGGAGAAGAGGGGAAACCCTAACAAAAATTCAAAACAAAATAAGAAACAAAAACAAAATAAAAAGGAGAAATTACAATGAGAAAAAGATTTAACAAAACAGTTAACAAAATCGTAACAGGTGCATTGTTAGCAACCATGGCATTTTCTTTCGTACCGGCTTTTGGCTCAGCTTTAGCCCCGGTAACTGTACACGCAGCCGAAACAGGAACAGTTGACCCTGCAACGTGTCCACATGAGAATACAGAAGATATTTGTGATAAAGTTGCAACGTGTACCGAAAAAGGGCATTATCGGGAAGTGTGCCAGGATTGCGGAACAGTAGTAGATGAATGGGATTCACCAAAACTTAAACACATGTTTGACGAAGAACATTACAAAATAACGAAAAAACCAACGTGTACAGAAGATGGGGAAAAAGTCTACTACTGCACACGTAAATCTTGCACTACAGGAACAAAAACAGTAACCCTTCCAGCAACAGGACATGACGACGGAGTTCTCAAAGTAACAAAAGAACCAACATGTGCAGAGCCTGGTCTTAAAGAGACTGTATGCTCTAAGTGTGGAACTGTTCTTGAAGGAAAACCAACGGAAACTGTTCCAGCTACAGGTCAGCACACATGGGACAATGGTAAGATCACTTTAGCCCCGACAACTACCAAAGAGGGTGTAAAGACTTTTACGTGTACAGTGTGTAAAGCAACCAAAACAGAAGCAGTAGCAAAACTTCCAGCAAAGCCAAAGAAACCTACCACTTCAAAACCAAAAGCAGGAACTAAAGTAACAGTTGGTGGAAATCAGTACGCAGTAACAAAGGTTGGTTCTGAGGTTCGCTTTAGCAAAGCAAAAGCTGGTATTAAGGCACTCTCCATCCCAGCAACAATTAAGTACAAAGGAGTTACATACAAAGTAACCGCAATCAGTGCAAACGCAGTTAAAGGCAATAAAAAGATTAAGAGTGTTACCATTGGAGCTAACGTTAAGAGCATAGCGGCAAAAGCTTTCAACAACTGCCCTAAACTCAAAACAGTCACAATCAAGAGCACTAAGCTTACAAAGAAAACTGCAAGCAAGAAATCTTTTAGCAAAGTAAACAAAAAGATGGTAATTAAAGTACCAAAGAAAGTTAAGAAAACTTATGCTAAAATCTTCAAAGGCTACAAAGTAAAATAGCGTAGCAAACGGCTTAATGCAGTAAGTAGTTTAGCACAGCAACAATTGGGAAGACATAATTCCAGTGGATAAAATTAATCCCAGAGAGTATCTTTAAATCCAGTATGGTTTCATCGCTCTCTTGGATTTTTGGTGGGCAGCTTTAGCACAGATTATTTTCAATTTAGCAAAGTAAGTACTTGACTTTATTGGATAGTGAAGTTAAACTAAAGATAGTGATAATGTTGAACAAAGAAGTTATAACAAAAATCATTGTAACTTAATAACACTAAAAAAGTCAGGAGAGATTGCGCCTCTCCTGACTTTTTTCTTTTAGAAAATTATTTTTTGTAGTTATTGAAATTGTCGAATAGTTTGATTAGTATGTAAACTAATAGTCCGGCAATAACTTGTTCTACAATGTTAGTAATAATGCTGAACACAATAACACCTCCTTTGTAATAAATTAACACGAAGGTGTCACTGCAAATCATAGCACCACTATTGAATTTTGTCACGTATGATTTTGCAGAATTGAAATGAAATAGTCCCAAAAAGTTTCATCGCTTTCTGGGATTTTTGCTGGGCAACTTTAGTCCAGCCACTGTATTTTCACAAAAAAGAAAAGTGTACCCCGGCGTGCATTTTAATCAGGGTACACTTTTCTTTAACTTACAATAATTGGTAATGCGAACCAAATAATTGCAGTAATTGAAATAAAGATTAATACTTTTTTCATTGTTAAGCTATTCCACATGCAGGACCTTAACAAAAAACAGTTTAACAACAATTTGTGAAAATACAGTGAAAAGTTCTGAAGAATTTCAAAGTCCTTCAGAACTTTTGGTGAAGTAAATACACTTCACCTTGATTTAGTCACTGTATTTTCACATCACAACAATTGGGAACGTAAACCAAATGATTGAAATAAAGATTAATACTTTTTTCATTAAAATGTCTCCTTTCTTCTGGAGCACATTTTAATCAGAGTATACTTCGCCTTAATCAAAGTACACTTTTCTTTACATCACAGTAATTGGTAACGCAAACCAAATGATTGCAGTAATTAAAATAAAAATTAAAGTCTTTCCTTACACCACAGCAATTGAAAATGTAAACCAAATTATTGCAGTAATTGAAATAAAGATTAATACTTTTTTCATTGTTAAGCTATTCCGTATGCAGGATTTTAACAAAAATAGTTTAACAACAGTTTGTGAAAATACAGTAAACAGTTCTGGGTTGCTTTAGCCCAGTTTGAAATCTCCATACTACATAACATTTATGTACTGAGTTAAAAATAATACTACAGCAATTAAAATGGAAATTAAAGCGGATCTTAATGTCAGGAGGAGTTTAAGTTCTTGTCATTAAGATAAAACCACAAGAGACTATTACATCGTTAGAACTGCTAAGACACAGCATTACACTCACGTAAAACCTAACGATGTTTTTAATTGGGAACATTTTAATAAATGTTTGTGTACATTTTGTGAAGATTTCTAAACAGTATAGCTTATTAAAAATAGGCATTAAAAAACCACCTCGGTTGTGACGAGATGGTTTAAATTACTTTCCTCATTTTGAAATTCCTCGTTTTTGATTTGATTAAAGTACTGTTACTGGCCATGCAGATTTAATAGTAATAATTAAAACTGCACATACGAAAAGTATTTTAAAAAGTTTTGAATTTAAAATTCTTTTCATCTTAATCACCTCCTTTACTTTGGTGATTACATTGTAACATAAAACGATACTAAAAATCTCTTAAATTTTCTTAAGCAGGAAAGTAATTTACTGGGTTGCTTTAGCCCAGAAACGTGGGTGAACACCTCACTTTATTTTAGTTTATCCCAATTCCACTTTCATCGGTGAATTGGGATTTCTGTGTACTTTAGCACAGCATTCATTCTAACAACTCTTTAGAGAATTAAATCGAAAAGAAATACAATAGAGCCTACATGGATTTTCCATGTAGGCTTTTTATTCTAGAAAGAAGGAAAGGAGAAATAAAGCGATGGGTAATAACTCACCACCAATCAGAGAATTTTCTACCAGAAAATTTAAGTATGGATTCTCTGCTAGACTATTTTATTGGGAACCGCCTCCAGGCGAATCAAAACCTCCTCCATAGTTTTACAAAAAACCTTAACTAAGAAAACTATGAGAGGAGTTTAGAATGAAAAAACCAATAAAAATTTCTATTACAATTTTACTAGCTTTCACAATGGTGTTCACCAACCTCTTTAGCTCAGTACCAGAAGGTTTAATTAAAGATCTTTTTGGAAATACAGCAACAGAGGTACAAGCAGCTTCCAAAGATGATGAGAAACATGCAACAGGTCACAAGTTACATTCAAACACTGACATGGGAAAAACAGCAGTTGAAATTTTGGGACATAGTTCTTCAACACCATTCAGAAAATTCTACATGCATGACGACGGTTTAGATGCAAACAAACGTGTAATTTGTGGTTACTCCGAGGGTAGAGGTCATCCCGGAGATAAATACAAAAAGACAATAGTTTTAGCAAAGAACTGGAAGAACGCTAAAAATGATAATGCTCTTTGGGGACATAATACTAAAAAAGTAGCAAAAGCCCTCAAATGGTTTTTCCACGATGTAGGTCCAGGAAATGCTTCTGCAAAACAGGCTTATTTTATTCAGACTTATGTTTGGGCAAAAACAATGGGTAGAAATTCTGACACTGCTTTAGAACAGCTTGCACGTAGTAAGAATTGGAAGCTTTCTGATTTGCATAAAATGGAAGACAAAGTGGAAGCACAGACTATTGATGGATGGATTGCTATTTATGAAAAAACTGGTGCGTGCGTTGCCGGCGATACTAAAAACGTTCACCAGCCTTACTTCAGATGGTTTAGCGTGAGTCCTGAGCAAGGCAGTGTTACTTCCAGCAAACAAAAAACTATTAAACGAAGTATTCCAATTGTTGTTAACAAAGTTGACAGTAGTACTGGTAATAAAACTGCTGTGAATGGTGTAGAAGTTAAGGCAACTCTTGCAGGAAAAAATTACTATGGTGTTACTGGGCAAAATGGTGGTAGGCTCTCTGATGGTAATACAAATGTTAATACCACAAATGAGCAAGGTAAGATTAAGTTTTCGACAAGCCGACAGTTTATCGGTGAAGGTAAGGGAAGTGCTAAGTACATTGAAAACTGGGATGAACTTACAAAAGAGCAGCAGAACGATTACAAGAGTAAAGGCTACTGGTCTAGCAAAGCTTTAGCCAAGTCTGATGCAGATAAGCAAGCTGAAGACAATGCAAAAAAAGCAGCTAAAGCCAAATTAGACAAGCTTAAAGAAACGTGGACTTTTACAGAGATCAAAGCCCCTGGTTACTTTTACAAAGTAGGTAACAAACCAAAATCAATTACCAAAACTGTAAATAAAGGGACTACAGAAATTAACATTACTTTTGATAACCATCCAAAGTATGGTAAGATTAAACTTCAAAAGGTAGTCGCTGAAGAGAATGGTAAGGAACATCCTTATTCAAAATCCTTTAGCCTAGAAAATGCTGTATACACAGTTAAAAAGGGCAGTAGCTACGATAGAGGGGAAGTAGTAGGCACAATTACTACTTCTAAAATTACCAAAGATGGTAAAACTGTTTATGCAGGTTCATTAGGAAATTTAACAATAGGTAAATACTTTGTTAAAGAGACTAAAGCACCAAATGGTTTTAACGTGGATGGTGATACACATTCTTTTGAACTGGTAGACAACGGTGGAGATGCCCTTGTAACCAAAGTTACAAGCAGCAATAAGATTGACAATACTACAATCAAGTCTGTAGAAACGCCAAAGGTTGGAACTGTTTCTCTTAAAAAGTGGTTAAAGACTTTAGCCACGGGTGAGGGTAGTGAAGAAACTATTGGCGGTGAGCGAGACATTAAGTTTACATTAAAAGCGGTAAATGGCATTAATGGTGATTCTGAGTATGCGAAGGGTGTTTCTAAAACCACAGGAAAGGGTACAGATGGTACTAAACTTGGTGAAATTACATGGAGCAAAGTGCCATACGGTACATACACCATTACAATGGACAAAGATCAGACTTTAGCCAAGAACATCACATTCATTGGTCCAATCACTGTTTACGTTCAAGACGATGCAACTGACAAGTATCATGGCAACAACATTCAGCTTGGTTACGGGGTTGATGCTGCTGGAAAACCAACTGACAGCTTAACTGTCGATGAAGAAACTCCAGCAGGAACAGTTGTAGTTCACAAATCTAAAAGTAGTATAAGCAAAGACGGTGCAAAGGAATATCACCCAGAAAAGGGTGCTAGATTCCAGATCCTGGACGAGAATTGGCAGGAAATTAGTGATGATTTTGGTAAACCTTTTAAAACCGATACAAATGGTTTTGCGAGAAGTAATCCAATCGACAAAGCAGGAACTTATTACTTAACACAGGTAAAAGGTAGCGCAAATCACGCTATCATGGAAGACCAGAAGTTTGTCGTAACAGAAGCTGATCTTAACGTGGATTTCAAAGTCTTTGAATTCAACGTAGTCAATGAGTACGTGGGAGATCATATTCATATCAGTAAAAAGAAATTACCTTACGATGACAGCATTTCTAGCTACGTAGAAGAACAAAAGACACCAGAAGAAGGTGCAGTCTTCACAGTACTTGATGTTGCCAGAATGGGAGATGCAGCCTTAAAACAGCTCACGGACAATGGTAAAAATTGGAACTCTGACAAACGTCAGGAGTTTATAGACTCTGTAGGTGATGCAGCTTTAGCCACGTTAACCACAAATGAGAATGGTGAAGCAGACGTGGACCTCGAAGCTACCTTAAACGATGACAATGAACCTATCTATAAGATTGGTGAAAAAGGATATGTTTTGTTACAGACAAAAGGGGAAGACGGTTACGAGTTAAGTAATCCTTTACGTTCCCCAGAAAAACTCCCTAAACCATTAGAAGGTGAAGGAGAAGCTACGACTTCTGAAAATGGTATTTCCGAATCCACCAATGGGTACTATTTCACTTGGAGTGCAAATTTAACTAACAGGCAGAAACACCCAATGGCAATCGCTAAGTTTACAAAGTTAAAAACGACTATTGACGATAAAGGTCAAACATCGACAGAGCCTGAAGTTGGTGCAAAGTTTAAAGTTGTAAAGGCTGATGGTACTTACTTAAAGTACCAAGACGACAATGGGGTTTCCAAAGACGTTGAGTGTACAGCCAACAACAGTGGCGTGGTTTATGTACCATACCTGTCACGAGGAGTGTACAGTTTAGAACAGATTTCTGGCTCTGGTGTACATCAGAAAATTACTTTTGACATGGATGAAGGAACATTCGCTGTTAATCAGGAAGATTTATTTTATTCAGGCAATCAGATCGAAGCTTTAGCAAAGAACAACTACGATGGCATTGATAATAACCACGTTGTAACGATTGCAAGTGAGAATAATGGTGAGATTACTGATGAAGAGTTACCAGTTTCCGTTAAGTTACTTAAGACTTCTTCAGACACTGGTGTACCTTTAGCCAAGGCAGAGTTCACTCTGTACAAAAAGATTGATGGTGAATACTATGAAGTTGATCAATACTACACCGATGAGAATGGAGAACTTACAATTCAGGACTTACAATTTGGTAAGTACAAGATTAGGGAAACGAAAGCTCCTGATGGCTATTTAGCCACGGAAACCGACACAGGTAAAGAAACAGTGGACGAGGACTTTCCTTGGCAGGAAGTTGAATTTACTATTGACGAAAACCACGTTGTAGACGATGGTGGCGTACTTTATTTCACAAATAAGAAGGCTGATGGTGCAACTACTTTCACTTTTAAAGATTCACCTATCTTTGGTAAGATTGCTGTAAACAAGAGTGGTACAGTAATGACTGGGTTCTCAGAAAACGATGGTGGCTTTAACTATGCGAAGCAGAATTTAGCCGGAGCTAAATACGGACTGTACGCTAAGGAAGACATTATGGACGATAGTGGTAAACTAATCTGGGCAAAAGATACTTTGATTGATGAAAAGACAACTACAGGTACTGATGCAGTTTGGTTTACTAACGATGTATTAACACCTAGCGATAATTTCTACATGGGAAGTTATTACGTGAAGGAGTTGGAAGCACCAGCTGGTTTCGACATTGATGAAACTAAGCACGATGTTAATTTAACATGGCAGGCAGGCGCTAAAGATTCTGAAATCGGTGCATGGGAACCTGACGATGATGCAGAGTTCTCAGAACAAGGAAGTAAAGGTAAGAACTTTTTAGCACAGGGTTCAAAACTAAATCCTTACATTGTTAATGCTAAGAAAGTAGTTTTCACTTATGAGAAAGCACCAGAGGGAGTTGATGTGTGGGACGTTTCGGCTGATGGTATCAGTGATGATGTTAATAGTCCTAACGACGCTACCAGTGCTAGTACAGTTGTTCTCTGGCATGATCCAGACGATTCAAATACCATTTACATTTCTAGTCAGAAGGCTGAGCAGGAGATTAAGTTTAATAAGCTTTCTTCTGAAATGTTTTACAAGTGTGCAAATCTGACAAGCGTTATTTTCTTCAATGTAGACACATCATACATTGTTAATGCAGATAAGATGTTTGCATACTGCACCTCTTTAACCAAGCTTGATTTGTCCAACTGGGACACACACAGATTGAATTCTACCGTACAGATGTTTGCAAACAGTTCTGTGCTTGAGAAGATTTACGTTGGTAATACAGACATGCACTATGAGGACGAAGCAGAAGCAGCAATAAGTTCTATCTATGTAACTCCAAAATACAATGGCTATCTTTACTATGATCCTGCGACAGACCAGACAACTCTGAAAGACCTAGAAGCAGAAATCACAGCTAAGGAAGAAGCACTCAAAGATAACAGTCTTAGTGAAGATGAGAAGACAAAGCTTAACGAAGAAAAGACCTTGCTTGAAGAGAACAAAGCGAGTGTAGAAGCAACACTTACTTCTAACAGATTTTCTATCGACAGTTTTAGCTACTCATTAATGTATGACAATGGTAATGCTCAGCAGCTCTCTACTACTGATGGTGTGGGTGTCCTTAATGATTTTACTATTTCCAACGGGGACATTGAGAGCTTTAGCCCAGAATACCCGAATTTCGGTGACCAATCTAATCGCTCTGGAGAACTTAAAGTAACAATTAAGTTAAAAGAAAGTTCTGAGTATTATAAGTACACTGACAAGGATGGTAATGGTAATCCGACAGGACTTCTTACTGTCACCGTTAATGTATTAGACCCTAACGATTTAAAATTTAATGTTGACGAGCACCCTTCTGCAACAGTAGAAGCAGAAGATGAGAGCTGGGGAATGTATCTGTCAGTTTTAAAGGCTGATTCTGGAGAAGCTGTGACACAAGCAGACGATAGCGAAACAGCAGACCCAACTGTAATGAATGATCTGGAAACCGGTTTAGGTAAAGCAGAGTTTACGGTATACGCTGCAACAGATTTGAAGAGTTACAACACTGATGAAAATGGTAATCCAATTACTGTTATCAAAGCAGGAACTAAGATTAAAACTATTCAGAGTATTGCCAAAGACGAGGACGATGGTGGTAGAGCAGGTACAGACTTGTTACCATTTGATTACTATGCCGCTGACAAGAATGCTGAAAATCTTTACAGAATTATTGAGACCAAAGCACCTGACGGTTATGCTATTGATAGTGCAGAAGCATACGTACCAAACATCAACTATCGGGGACTCAGTGCTGATGACATTTTAGCCAAGCTTCAGAAAACGAATGGTGATAAGATAAAAGTAAAATACAGTGCAGAGGATAAATCTTTTGCAATTGCATTTACTTTCTTCGACACGAAAGCTCCAACCATTACAAAGGACTGGGGTAGAGAAAATACTAATGAGTTCGTAAAAGAGGAGAACCGTCCTGATCATTTAACAATTAGGATGTACAAGGACAAGGCTAAGACACAGCTCTACAAAGAGATTACTCTAACCAAAAATGGGCACTGGTCATACACTTTTGATGAGGATGTTGACCTTAGTAAGTTCTACTACGAGGAGGACACTTCTAACTTCCCAGAGAATGTTAAGATTGACAAGAGTGATTACGAAGAAGGTTACTATGTTGACAAAGAGAACAATGCAGTGAAGTTCTACAACATTTGGGATGAACCAGTTAAGAAACCAGTAGTTCTTTCAATCCACAAAACGTGGAAGGACAACGACAATGCTTCTGGCAAACGACCAAGAGAGATTAAAGTAACACTGTATCAGAATGGTGTAGCTCTAAAAAATTATACAGAAAAGCGGCTTAATGAATCCAACAACTGGACATACGAAATGCCAGAAAACGAAGCACTTTCACAGTACGATGACTTCGGTGTCAAGAATGTCTACAGGTGGGAGGAGGACAGCGATTCACTTGGTGAAGACTACGAGTTAGTTTCTCAAGAAACAACTACAACAGAGTCCACACAGTACATTTATATGACAACAGAGTTAGTAAATGCATACTCGAAATACACAACAGCTTCTGTCAGAAAGAGCTGGGACGACGAGAAGAATCTGTATGGACAAAGACCTAAGGACATTAAAGTGCATTTACTTGCAGATGGTAAACAGGTTGATAAGTTCACTCTCGAAGTCGCTAACGCAGATGGAACTGTTTCAAACAAAGATGTCACTAATGGAGAAGTTACACTGAATGAGAAAAATGCATGGAGTGCTAAGGCTATCAATTTAGACAAGTACAAGGGCAAAGACAAAATTCAGTACACTTGGGAAGAGGTAGATGTTGGAGATGGCTACAAGTTAGCTGCCAACACCACAACGCTTGAGAACGAGGATGAAGCAAACGAGACTTTCATTACAAACCTTACTAACAAGTACACACCTGCGTATGGTAGCGTAAAGGTTTCAAAAGTAATCCCAGTTTCTTCCTTAGACTTTAGACACGGTGACATTACCTTTAAGTTCGACTTGACCGGTGAAACCATTCATGGAACGCAGGCTAAAGACAGTAAGTCTGTGACCTTTAGCCAAGATACCCTCTCTGACAAGGAAAGTGTTGTTACCATTAATGGAAAGCAGTACTTGAAGTTAAGTGTTACTTTCAATAACCTCGATTGGGGTGACTACAGAGTAACAGAATCAGGATCTGAAAGCCGTTACCAGTTCGATTCAATTGATGGTCTGAAGAATGCCACAATAGGAAAAGATGTAAAAGGTAACTCTTACATTAGCTTCACAGTAAACAAAGATTTGCACGAGTTTACAGGAACATTCCACAACCGAACAATTCCTGCTTCGGTTAAGATTGTGAAGTACGGTAAGAGCGGTATTAAGAAGCTCAAAGGCGTAACCTTCAAGATTGAAAAGATCAAAGGAGACAGCAGAGAGCTAATCAAGTCAGCTACAACTGGAGATGAGGGTGAGATTCTCTTTGACGATTTAGCCCCGGGTGATTACGAGATTACCGAGACGAAAACACTTAAGGGATACACTCTCCTGAAAGAGCCTATCAAAGTCACATTACCTTTAACAATGACAAAAGAAAGGGCAGAACAATTAAAGGCAGACACAAGTAAGGCAGTCTATGACAGTGAAAAGAAACTTTACTATTTCTATAGTGTTTCCTACAAGGTTGACAACGATGCCGGTTTTGAAGTACCACATACAGGTTTCAAAGACAATCTAAAGACATACCTGCCACTAATCGCAGCTATGATGATGATAGTTGGAACAGAGATTTGGGTGTGCATTGGTAGAAAGAAACCAAAGAAAAGAGCTTAAGAGAAAACCTAAAAATCAAAGAAGAGAGCTTAATTAATTTTCTTGGCTTTAGCAAAGACAGAAGTGTCAGAACTTTAGCCAAGAGAAAATCCCGAAGAGTTTCATCGCTCTCCGGGATTTTAGGAGTGATAAGAATTTAAAGAAGATTTAGCAGACGAAAGCTAAAACTCCTGCAAATAGGTGATTTAATTATGATAGGGCTAAGACTATTCTACATTATAATGTACTTATCTAGCTTGGCTTAATATTTATTGTTTACTTTTATGTATGTTTTTACTATTGCATAAATTAAGTTTACCGTTGCTGCTATTATTTTTATTGTGTTATAAAAATTCATATTATCACTCCTATTCTTGGATATAGAATAGGAATTATTTTTTGCATTAAATTTAGATATATTATAACATAGTTTACCGAAGTGTCTGAACTTTAACCAAGAAATAATCCCGAAGAGTTTCATCGCTCTTCGGGATTTTTGGGAATGTTGAAAATGTTTTTTTGTAAAAGGGAAATTTGACTTTTACATCTAATTTCCCTGTGTTAAATGATTTAGTAAATGTGGCTAAAACCCATTCTGTATTTACATTTTATTAGCTTAGCTTATCATGTTTATTTCTTTTTAATTTAAACTTTTTATCATAATATGCTTTAATATATAATGCAGTTTTTGTTATGTTGCTAAATGTGTTTAATATTTCTATTAGTACTCTGAAATCTTCTCTCATTTTCAACCTCCCATTCTATAATTTCATAAATACAGAATAGGAGTACATTTAATACTAAATCTTTTATATTATAGCATATTAAATTTGTTATTGCAAGTTTACTCTTGAC
>OLNS01000558.1_pt1 | contig 33154 bp, 29 predicted proteins | sample 1673031 | NCBI WGS metagenome assembly OLNS01 (sample SAMEA3136748, study PRJEB25190) | human gut metagenome | biome: human gut; feature: human-associated habitat; material: faeces | place: Austria | collected 2013
GTTATTTAGTACACTTTTAGTACACTTTGAAGTCTCATTTTCTTTTGTACCTTTGCAATATCGGAAAACAAAAGAAAATCAACTATTTAGTGTAATTACCCGGTTACGGTACCTAAATCGGGATAAAACCTCTAAACAATGGCAAAGTTAGAAAATAAAACGAAAGAGAACCCCAAGTTGGAGCAAAATAAGCTCTCGGACGGTAGAATAAGCCTTTACTTAGAGTATTATTTAGGTAGAGAGGAAAAGCCCGTATTGGATGAAAACGGTAATCAGGTGTATTACGATAGTGGGAAAATGCAAGGCAAGCCCAAGTTTGCAGTAAAGCATAACAGGCGAAAAGAAAACCTTAGCCTGTATCTGATAGACAAACCCCGTACTCCTGCGGAACGGCAACAGAACAAGGAAACTTTGGAACTCGCCATGCGCATACGTGCAGAGCGTGAACAGGAGTTTAAAGAAAGCATGTTGGGTTACCGCTTAAAGAAAGACAGGGCTGTTAATTTCTTGGACTACTTTCAAGCCTATATCAACAGCTATACCAAGAAAGATATTCGCATGGTGCAAATTGCGCTGAGCCGTTTCAAAGACTTCTTAAAAGAAAAGTACCCCATGAATGAGTGTAGCATTAAACCGGAACTCATCACCAAAGAAATGATGGAACAGTTTGTAGCTTATCTGCAATCCCGAAGCGTTGGCGAAGGTGCTAAAAGCATTTTCCAGCGTTTCAAGAAAGTCATTCGATATGCGATAGACCATGATGTTATGTTGAAAGACCCCTGCAAAGGCGTTACCTGTAAAGTGGATAGCCAAATTCTTCGGAAAGATGTACTTTCTCCCGAAGAAATACAAAAGCTGGTGGCTTGCCATTACGACAATGAAAATCCGACAGTCAGACGGGCTTTCATCTTTTGCCTGTATTGCGGTCTGCGCTTCTGCGATGTGAAAGACCTTACTTATAAGAACGTGGACTATGCCAATCGGTTATTGAAGTTCGAGCAAAGCAAGACTAAGGGACATTCTGCCAGCAGCGGTGTAGTTATTCCTCTAAACGATGGCTTACTGTCTATTATTGGCGAATCTCCGGCAGATAAGAATTGTCTGATATTCGATTTACCATCATACGAGAGTTGCTGTAAATCAGTAAAGCGTTGGGTAAAAAGAGCCGGAATAGATAAGCACATAAGCTGGCATTGTGCAAGACATTCGTTTGCCGTGAACATTCTGAATAATGGTGCGAATATTAAGACTGTAGCCAGTCTTTTAGGACATAGCGGATTGAAGCACACAGAGAAATACACCCGTGCGGTGGATAAACTGAAAGAAGAAGCGATAAACAGCTTGCCGGAACTAAAGTTTTAACCATAAAAGACTTATCTTTGTAACTATGAACTTTGAATCATTAGTAAAACATATCAGCACGATACAGAACACGTTGCAGGCACAAGCTGCACACGCTGTAAACCTTGCCCTTACTTCCCGTAACTGGCTTATGGGTTGCTATATCGTGGAATTTGAGCAGAACGGAGAAGACCATGCTGCATACGGAGAGCAACTGTTGAAGAAATTGGAACAACGACTGAAAACAAAAGGTCTGAATGAACGTAGATTCCGTGAATTTAGGCGGCTGTACCTCGTTTATCCACAACTAAAAGAACCTGTTACACAATACATTGCATCACAAATTCAAATTCGGCAGTCAGTGTGTGCCGAATTCATAGAACCAATTCGGCGGTTGCCATCCGCCGAATCTGCAATGAACATTCGGCGGATGCCGTCCGCCGAATTGGAAACTGCAAAAGAGTGGATAATTCCGGCAGATAGACTCTTTAATAAACTCACATATTCTAATTTAATGCTCATCTCCGCTATTGACAACCCTGTAAAACGAGCTTTCTATGAAATGGAAACCATTCGTGGCTGTTGGTCATACAAGGAGTTGGAACGGCAAATAGCATCTTTATATTACGAACGTAGCGGACTGTCCAAAAACAAAGAAGCCCTTTCCACTTTAGTTCAACAACAAGCAACCTTATTACAGCCCAAAGATGTTATCAACACCCCTATTACTTTGGAGTTCTTAGGATTGAATGAACGTGCATTAGTAACGGAAAACGATTTGGAACAATCCATTCTTGACAACCTGCAACGCTTCCTATTGGAAATGGGACATGGCTTCTGCTTTGAAGCCCGGCAAAAACGCATCTTGATTGATGAAGATTATTTCTTTGCCGACCTTGTGTTCTATCATCGTATTTTGAAATGTCATGTTATTGTAGAATTGAAGATAGACAAGTTCCACCATGAGTATGCTTCGCAACTAAATATGTATCTGAACTATTTCAAAGCGGAAGTGATGCAGCCGGATGATAATCCACCTATCGGTATTCTGCTTTGCACTGAAAAGGGAGATACATTAGTAAAGTATGCCACTGCCGGATTAGACCCAAATATCTTTGTACAGAAGTATAGGATAGAACTTCCAACAGAAGAAGAAATTAAGGAGTTCATAGCTTCCTCAAATTATTAAAACAAGACACTCTATCATAAAAGCAACACTGGCGAAAAAAAAATAGAACTCTGTTTCTTTTCGCCAGCATACATACTTTGTTGTCAATAGAAATAGGTTTAGTCCGTTTTGGATATATAGACAAAAGAATAAACTAAACTCATTCAACTAATCTTTTAATGTCCCTGTATCCTATATTCATTGGGCGTTTTTCCTTCCATTTTTTTGAACCAATTATTAAAGTGTTGCGGAGAAGAGAAGCCTAACTCTTCTGAAATCTGATTAATAGATTTGGACTGGTCATCTAATCGCAACTTTACTATTTCCAATGTTTTGCGATGAATATGTTTCAAAGCTGAGACTCCGGTCTCTTTTCGGACAAGGTCGCCCAAATAATTAGCGGAAAGGCATAGCTTATCGGCACAGTATTGCACGGTAGGCAATCCCTTCTGCACAGGCAAGGAAGAAAGGAAATAATCATCAAGCAATTTTTCCATCCGAGCCAAGACATTATGATTCTCTATTGTCCGTGTCTTGAATTGCCTGTCGTAAAAGCGAACGCAAAAATCAAGAACCAACTTAATGTAGTCAGTAATCAAATATTTGCTTTGCTCATCATAATGCTGCAATTCGTTTTGTATGTGTATCAGGCAATCTACAAGAATCAGCCTTTCCTGTTCCGTCAGGTGCAATGCTTCGTGAATGTCGTAAGAGAAATAAGAATAACGCCTCATGTTCTGTGCCAATTCAGTTCCTTGCAGCAAATCAGGGTGGAACAGTAACGCATACCCTTTTACTTGATGATATTCACCATCTTCTTCTGAACCGACCACCTGACCGGGAGCTATGAAAACGAGTGTACCTTCTTCATAGTCGTACACGCTATGCCCATACCTTAAAGCCGTATGCTTGCTTTCTTTTAAATAAATGGCATAATACTCTGCTCTCCGATGCAAATTGATATAACGGATAGGTGGAAGTGCTGCGAAATCCACGACATTGACCAATGGATGTAATGTTTCCGCCCCAATCATATCACAATATTGCCGTATATTTTTTATTTCTGTTATTTTCATCATCGTTTATTGCAAAATTCTAAAGCAAAGGTATTTATTTCCAGTCAATACAGGTATTGAAATACAGAATTTCCACCTTGTACCGATAAAATTTATAATTCTATCCGTAGTATTTGCACCGACCACAAGCCTGATACATCCTAATTTTGCACCCGAAAAAAGAATAAGAAGATGGAGATAAAAAAGAAATTTATATTGACCATTGTATTGTTAAGCTATTTGGCAACTGCCATCAATGGGGCGATAGTCATTACAGGATTGGAGAACATGGCTAAAGATTTGGATTTAAACCAATCTGTATTGTCATGGGTGCAGAATTCATATGTATTGGCTTGGGGATGTTTCATGTTATTGGGCGGGCGATTGAGTGATGTTTTCGGCAGGCGAGGTATCTTGAACCTGTCTCTTTTACTTTTTGGAATTGGTTCATTATTTGCAGGAATCGCTACATCTGCAACAATATTGATTTTCTCCCGATTTATTCAAGGCGTGGGGGCTTCTATTCTCGCACCTACTTCACTGGCTTTGATTATGGACTACTTCACTGGCGAAGAACGTATAAAAGCAATAGCGTGGTACAGTTCTATTTCTGGTTTGGGCATGTGCATAGGTTTGGTTATAGGCGGAACTTTAGCCAGTTTCTTTTCTTGGAGATATGGATTTTTTATTTATCTTCCACTTATTGTGTTCATGCTTATTGTTTCAATGAAAGTGCTTAACAAAAATAAGCAAAAACATTCCAAGGGGTATTTTGACATTTGTGGAACGATTGCTTCCGTCATAGGCATTTTCAGCTTTGTCTATGCCGTTAATGGGGCGAGCAATATATGGCTATGGCTGATAGTTTCCTGCATTTCCCTTTTTCTGTTCATGCGGATTGAATCAAAAGCCACAGCCCCCATTATGCCTTTGCGCCTGTTCAACAAGTCCCGCACTCGTGCCAACATAGCCCGCATATTATTTGCCGGAGCTATGATGGGATTTTATTTCTTCGTGTCTGAATATCTACAAGAGGTTTTTATGTTCTCGCCCTTATGGGCGGGCGTCGCATTTTTCCCATTGACCCTATTTACGTTTTGGGGAGCCATAGAAGTTCCACGGGCAGTAAGACGCTGGGGAGATAAAAAAACTCTGTTTTGGGGATTCGTACTGATGCTAACTGGATTTACAGGTATGCTTCATTTAAATGCGACAAGCAGTTACTGGCTGGGAATAGGAATACCGATGGCGTTGATCGGGTTTGGGCAGGGATTGGTGATGAGCCCTCTTACAAATCTTGGAATACAAGAAGTACGACCTGAAGATTCAGGAGCGGCATCCGGGGTGGTCAATGCGGCACATCAGATAGGATGCTCTGTCGGGCTTTCTGTAATGGTGGCTTGTACAACTTATACAGCAGATATGGTTGCTATTTGCCACACAGCCATGCTAATCGGCTTCATCTTCACATTATTATCGTTTATCACCATTTTTTTCAAGTAATTACAAATCAAATAATTAATAATTATGGAGTTTACAAAATTAAACAACGGGATTGAAATGCCTTTATTGGGATTCGGTGTCTATCAGATTGCCCCCGAAGATTGCGAAAGATGTGTTACGGATGCCCTAAAAGTCGGTTATCGGCTGATTGATACTGCTGCGGCATATATGAATGAAAAAGCTGTTGGAGAAGCTATCAGGAATAGTGATATTCCACGCAAAGAACTGTTTATAACTACCAAACTTTGGATTCAAGACGCCGGCTATGAGAGTGCGAAACGTGCATTCCACCGTTCGCTCGAACGATTGGGGTTAGATTATCTCGACCTTTACCTTATCCATAAGCCACTGGGTGATTATTATGGTGCATGGAGAGCTTTAGAGGAACTTTATGAAGATGGTAAAATACGTGCCATCGGAGTATGCAACTTCTTCCCCGACCGCCTTGTGGATTTGATTCAGCATAACAGAATAGTTCCTGCCGTCAACCAAATAGAAACACATATATTTTGGCAGCACAACGAATATCAGAAACTAATGCTGAGCAAAGGTGTACAGCTTCAATCTTGGGGAGCATTTGTAGAAGGAAAAAACGGCTTCTTCCAAAACGACATTCTAAAAAACATAGGAGAGAAATATGGAAAATCAATACCTCAAGTTACCTTACGCTGGCTTATCCAAAGGGGGATTGTCTGTATTCCCAAATCCTTGCACAAGGAACGTATGCAACAGAATTTCGACATTTTCGATTTCCGGCTTTCCGATGATGACATGAACCTAATCAAGTCACTGGATAAAGGTCAAACGGCTTTCTATTCTCACTACGACCCTGAAGCAATTGAGCGTTTGAACAATATTGTATATGACATTTAGCCTCGATAAAACAAATCAAACTTTCAATCCAAATTCAAAAAGACAATGAGACTTATTAATACAATTATTTTGCTACTCCTGTTTTTCTCTTGTGGGATATATGCACAAAAGAATGTAAAAAAAGCACTGACAATACAAGAACAGGGCAGTTTTGCCATAGGCGGTACAATTACAACCGATGAAAATGGCAATCAATTTCATGGCGACCACGGGTATGTATTTTATCAGAAGCCCATACACCCCCATAAATATCCATTGGTATTTCTTCATGGAATTTACCAATCTTCAAAGACATGGGAAAGTACACCCGATGGACGGGAAGGATTTCAAAACATCTTCATCAGACATAATTTCTCGACTTATAACCTGACACACCCGCGTCGTGGAAATGCCGGACGCGGACAAACGGGAATCAACATACAACCTATATATGATGAACAGACATGGTACACAAAATGGCGTATTGGCATATATCCTGACTATTTTAAGAATGTACAATTTCCACATGACCAAGAAAGCCTGAATCAATTTATGCGGCAAATAACACCGGATACGGGTCCAATAGACTTTGACGTAAATACGGACGCCATAGCCGCATTATTTGACAAGTTAGAGGGTGCCATTATGATGGCACATTCGCAAGGTGTAATGCACACATGGAAAACAATGCCTAAAACAAAGAATATCAAAGCTGTAATAGCATTGGAAGGTGGCGGATTCTTCTCTTTCCCAACCAATGAACCGCATCCTATAACCGAAGCGTCAGAAGGGATTGAGTATATTATGGTATCTCCTGATACTTTTAAAGTTTTTACTCAAACTCCCATACTTCTGATTTATGGTGATAATATTCCTACAGAGCATTCGAATATACCCGAGTTGGATATTTGGAGAATACGTTTGGACTTAGCTTATCAATGGGCAAATACTGTAAATAAGCATGGGGGTAATGTTACTATCATTCACCTACCGAAAATAGGCATTTATGGAAACACCCATTTCCCGATGTCTGATTTAAACAACATAGATATAGCTAATGTCATATTAGAATGGTTGCATGAACAAAAATTAGATTGAAACAATAAATTTGAAATTATTTTAAGCATACAAAATAATGTTTCTGTACAAAGTTATATGATAAAACAATTATTACAACAGAGATTTTTCCGGTTATTATCGGAATACTCACAGCGTAAAGTTTCTGCATCTGAACAGACAGAAGCTATCGAAGAATTAGCTACCCATGTAGCCAATTTTAGTATCAACAAACAGGATTATAGCGTATTATTACGTTATTTCTCCTTTGGTTTGCACCGCCTTAAATCATATCGTACACGGTTTGAGCAAGAAAAAAATACCCTATTTGTATTTAATCGATGAAGCGATAGGACTTTTAAACACCGAAATACGCCTTATCGAATGGCGCATCAAGTATCCGGAACAACTCAAACAACGGCTTGAAAGACAAAACATTTCCCCTCTCTATCTCGCTGATAAAACAACCCTTATCAACATTATGGAAATGGCAAGCGGTCTGTTCCTCTCCAAGAGCATCGACTATGCTACTCCAGTTCGAGAAAGGACACTGTACGAAAAAAACCGGAACGATGAATGTGCTTCATTCGTTCCGGTTTTCCCTGTTTATGGTTTAACCAATTTATCAGCTTCTTCTTTTAGTTGTTCGGCTTGCTCGTTCAACAACCTTGCACGCTCCATCGCTTCCGCTTGTTTCCGCAAGCGGTATTCAAAATCAATCACCGAATCCGTCAGGCTTCGGATAAAACGCTCATTCCTCTGCCATTTGAAATTGTTTTCCAGCAAATCAAGTGTTTCTCCGTCTGCCTGTCCCTGCATCAGGAGGTAGCGGTATTTTATATCGCTTTCCTGTAACTGCTGCATCCGTGTAACCAAACGGACATTCAGGAACACAGAAGCGGAACAGATAACCAATACCGCCAAAAAAAGGAACAATCCCGGACGAATCCAAGAAGCGACCTTGTTGTAAATCCGTTGATAGAACGGTAAGGGTGCAGCTTCCTCTTTGTCCGTCTTGCAAGAGCCCAAAGCGTCAATCATTACCTTAAAACAACGGTAGGTTTCCAATACTATTTTCTTGGTGTCCTCGATATGTTTCTGCTGACCTTGCATCCTGTTCCTTATCTCGTCAAGCTGGCTTCGGATAGCCTGCAAATCCTTTTCGGGAACAGCCGGGTTACTGTGCAGTTCCGACAATGCCTGTTCGATTGCGTTCAGCCTTTCAAGAGTTTCCTCCCGACTGGCTGGCGTTACCTGTGCTTCCTGTTTCTCTTTCAGTTCTGTAACCATTGAGAGAAGCCCCTCTAAAATCAAATTTTCCTCCATGCTTTTACAGTTTAAGTTGTTTCTTCTTTTTCTTCTTCTTTCTCAAAAAGGAATCATCGGGCATTTCATCAGCCGGGGCTGACAAACCGGAAAACAGACCGCCTAAACCTGTTATAAAAGAATTATCCGCTTTGTCGGGTGCTGATACTGATTTCTGAACAGGTGCGGTAACCGTCTGCTTATTGCTTCCGACTGTCGTCTGCCCTACATCCCCAAAACATTTATCCAGTTTGGAGAAACTGAAACTGCGGTCTATCTCCGAACCCTTGAATGTGTATTCACCTTTGGAAAAGGATATGCCCTGCACTTCGTTTGTCTGCCCTTTGTACTTGAACTGGATAGTAATACCCTTTTCCGCTAACCGCCCCTGTAACTGCTGCCAGTTTCGGGATTTGCCGATTTCATTCTTTACAGCGTTGTAAATCTCGTATTTCGATTTGTCCGGCTCTTTCAAGCGGTGCTGCTTTACCTGTTCTTTCCCACCAGCAAAATAAAGCCCGTGTTTGGCTTTCAGCTTCTTGCATACCTGCTCGTTGCGGTACATATCGTTCCTGTCCGAAATGGTCTTGCCGTTGTTGTCTATACGGTTGAACACGATATGTACGTGCGGATGCTCCCGGTCTTGATGGCGCACGATGATATACTGCGTATCGGTGATTTTCATCTCACGCATATATTCCTGCGCAAGCTGTATCATCTTCTCGTCTGTCAATTTGGGCGCATCCACTGCCGAATAGCTTAGCGCAATATGTCCGACTGGCTTTTTCAAGTCGGGATTCATTCCGGTCTGCATACAGAAGCTGCGGATTATATCTCCCCGGCTTTCTGTCAGTACCCCGTCCGCATGGAGCAAAGCCGCCTGTTCCTTGCCAAGCACATAGTTCACGCAGCCCTTAAACCCGCTTCCCTTTTTTATTTTTCCAATCATCCGACAACTGGTTTATAATTTCGACAATCCTGTTTTTGAGTTTTACCAGTTCCACCGCCACCAGTGCGAAACCTCCTGCATTTGCCCGGTGTGCCAACTGGTTGAGGTTGTTGGCTTCCCCTGCCAGCTTGCGGATGGTGTCCGCATCCTGCCTGTTCAGCCGGGGTATGACCTCTGCCGAAACAACCGCCTGCCTTACATACTCACTGACACGCAACCCGGCTTCCCCGGCTCGCTTCCTGATGGCGTAATACTGCAACTCGGTCAGTTTCGTACTGACAACCCGTTGCTGCTTCTCTATCCGTTTCTTTGCCGGACGTCCCCCCGGCTTGTCCTTTATACTCGTCATGGTTTTTTACGTTTGAATGGTGTCTTAAAAATTGCGACCAACGGGAGAAATTTTCTTTGCGGTGAGCAAAGCAAGGTAGTTTCGGTTTACCGAAACATAACCTTGCTCTCCAAATAAACCGCCAGCCGTTGATAGTCCTGCCGGATTAAATGCCCCTGCCTCTCTTTTGTCTTGAGGCGGCACGTTGTCCGGTTTCCTGCTTCGTTTCCTGCACTTGGCTGGCTTCGTTTTTCTGTTCCTGCTTCCTGCCGCACAGATAATCGTTCAAGTCCGAATATCCCCTATAATTGTGCGAGAAGTCACGCACACGGTAGGAGTATTCCAATTCGATAGCCCGTGTCGCTTCATATCCAGCCTTGTCATTGTCAAGCATACAGTGGATGCGTTCATACGGGTACAGCACGTCAATGGCTTTCGGCACGTTGACAGTCGAATTAAGAATGACATAGTCCTGTCTGTCAAGGTCGGGCATGGTCGGGCAGTTCTTCATCCGGAGCGTGAGGAAAGAAAGATAGTCCATAAACCCCTCGAATACCAAACACTTCTCTCTCGGCTCTCCCTGCTGCCGTATATGGGTGATGTCTTTCGGGGCAATGCAGCCTTTGAAAAAGGAATTGCGAACCTCGTAACCTCCTGCCATGTTCGGGAAACCGATAGCAAAGAACGGTCTGCCGTTATTGGTAAAATGGAGTTCCTTACATTCTCTTTTTGCCAGTTCGACATTGATACCCCGTCCCTGCAAATAACGGAGCAATGCCGGATGGATAAGGTCACGGACTTCCAAATGCTGGAAGCTCGGTTCTGTCCTACGCTGGGGAAAAGAAAAACTGACCGGACGGACGTGCGGTGTCTGTTCCGCTATCCGGTTTAAAAGGTATGGCAAGCTGTCTGAACAATAGAGTTCCTTTGCCAGTGCGATGATGTTGCCGCCCTTGCCTGCGCCAAAGTCATACCAAAGGTTGCGGTCAGTGTTCACCTTGAAAGACGGTTCGTGTTCCTCCCTTAACGGTGATTTGTACCATAAACCGTTACCCTGCTGCTTGACAGGAGAGTAACCTAAACTGTGCAGATAGTCTGCGATGGGTATTTGTTTCACATCTTCGATGTTCATAACATTTTCTTTTTGGGGATTAAAAAATAGTTGAAAAGTGCACCAGTCCTGTTTAGTCCGTTATATATACACCCGTACCATACTAAACCTGCCTGTTCCGATACTGGGAAATAGTAAGTCCGTTCCTCTTGTATATACACCCGGACTAAACCAAACTGACTTTTAATAATGGAAATCGGGATTATAGCGGTAGCCCTTGCCCTCTTTCACAATCATGCGCTTGTTCACAAGAAACTTGTTAAGCGACACAAGAACATTGCGTCCACGCTCGTAACCGATACTCGCATAACCCTGTTTCAATGCCGCTATGACATTGGAATAGCCTTGTACCACCTGCTTGCCGAAACCGTTCTCCAACGCTTCCCGGTGTTGCTGTTCAGTCAGTTCCGTAAGCGAAAAGTTCCTGTCCTGCTTAGGTTGTTGGAATACATAATCATCCACGATTTCGGGTAAAGCGTTGTCATTGATACGGAATGCGAACGGGTCAAATTCCCGGTCACGTATGTGCATCGCCTTTACCTCGCTTATGTTGCCGTCCTGCTGGCTTTTCGTGATTTGCAGGACGGTTTCAGCCTTGTTGTTCAGTTCCGTACCGATATGCCCCCTTGTGTTGTCATCCCCCTTATTCAAATGCAGAACAGTGTGGATATGCAGGTTATATCCGCTTGACCAGCGCATCAAGAGGTTGATTAGGTCGGTTGATTCGCTGGGGCTGTTGATGTCATACATCAAGTCACGGATTCCGTCAATGATGAGCAACCCCACATCGGGCATATTTTCAAGCATATAGCCGATAATCTGTTTCCGCTTGTCGGGGGTCTGCTCCCTTAGCACGATGAAAACAAAATCGTCCCTGTCCTTGTCGGTAGGCAGTCCGGCAAGTCGCAAAATACGCTCCATGACCTTATGGCAATGGTATTTGCTCTGCTCGGTATCTACATAGAGGATTTTCCGCTTGTTCGGTGGCAGATATGCCGAATACTTCAGTACCTCGTCATTCTTCAACGCCGCCGCAACGATGGCGGAAATGTTGAATGTCTTTTTGCTCTTGGCTTTTCCTGTGGATGCGCTGAAATTACCCAGCGTGCCAATGGTAGAGCCGTTCACCCAGAGTATTTCGGGCGGCACTTCGTAAGTGTCCGTCACCTTTAGATGGATGGTTTTCCAAAGGGCTGCAAAATCCTCTTTCTGCATGGTGACATCCTGCCCGGCTTCTGTCGCTTTTCTATTTTCCATAGCCGCTATATCTTTAAGGGACGGTTAAGGATATATTTCTGCGCTTCCTGCTCTATCTGCGCCTGCGTCTTCACCGGGTTCTGACGCAACCACGCTTCTAATTCCGCTTTCTCAAAATAAAGCATTTTGCCCTGCGGCTTGTAATGGGGTATCAAGTTACCCGAAGTCAGCTTGTACAGGTAACTTTTTGAAAGGTTCAAGAACTTGCTCGCTTCATCAAAACTAAGCACATTCTTTGAAAGGAACACTAAATTTTCGAGTTCTGCAACTCGCTTCTCAATACTTGTTTCCATATAACAAAAGTATTTGCGTTAGACAATATGGAGTGCATGCCCTCCAGTTTCTTGTAATCGATTACGGGGGCAAAAGTATTGAGGAATAGCTTGATAGTGAATTAAGCTATGTTTGAGGTATTAACCTATTCTTAAAGTTTTTTCAGTTGTTTGATATAATTGCTGATGGTTACATAATCTTTTTCATGTTCCACCCCTTTTACATAATTGGCGGCTGTGGCTAAATCACCTTGATTCAGATATTTATCTTTCTTTATATTCTTCGTAACAAACAACTTATTCTTTGCTATAACAGATTGCCAGTTAGGTGTTATCAAACCACGATTGCTTAATTCCGAAAAAAGAAAAGCTACCTGCCTGTTGTTATTAGACCTAAATATAACTTTTGGCTTACAGGAAAGTATTGCTTTCAAATCTTCAAAAGTCATAGGAGCATTGAAAATTTCCACTTCATTGATACAATCCACCAACAATGCTATTTGTCTGTCGTTTAAAATAGACTTAAACGGATTTTCTGTTTCAGCAATATGGGAGATAATTTTAGGCTCTTGGCATTTATCTTGAATTGGTTGCGGCTCTTTCTGTTGTGGCTGCATTTCCGCTTGCACCTTACTTTCTTTCTTTTTTCGCAAGTACGCAGAATATTTTTCCAATACAACAGTTTTAACTATTACGGAAAAATAAGGCAGTTCTTCATCATAAACCGTATTATCTTGCTCATACCGGGAATAATCAAATGAAAGAGGATTAAACGACATGTATTTTCTTTTCTCATCGGATTTCAAGGATTCATAAAAACCGCTTTCCCAAAAGAAATCAGATACAGAATAAAAATATTGAATATCATTCAACACAGAATAACGAATATATAACTGCACCAACTCATCAGCGGTACGAACATATTCTTGCTGTTCCAGTTTATCTGCCTGTTCTTCGTCGAAATATAAGGACTTAGAGGCAATATTATCTATCATAACTTGGCTGGCATGATTGATACAGCGATTGAATATACCTTGTATATGGTCGAATTTTATTTTCAGTTCTTCTTCTGTCATAATAATCTATGTTTCAGTTAGTAGAAACAAAGATATATTTTTCCGGCTAAACAAAGACAAAAAAAGAAAGAAAGTACGGTAACTGTGATATAACCATACTTTCTTTTTAAATCAGTCCGTCAAATTCGGTATCAAACTTATAGCTTCTTCTTTTTTCTTATCGACAATCTTCGCATAAATTTGAGTTGTGGCAATATTTTTATGTCCTAACAATTTGCTAACTGTGTACAAGTCAGCCCCCAATGTAAGCATCATGGTAGCATGGGTATGCCGGGCAACATGAAACGAGATATGCTTAATAATCCCTGCGTCTTTCGCCCATTTTTGAAGTATTTTATTTATAGTTCCCTCATGCGTCAAAGGAAAAATCAAATCATCGCCTTTTGCTTCATTTTGTTGCGGCAACCACTTTAACGCTTCATCGGATATAGGCAGATAAAGCGGTTCTTTTGTTTTCTGCATCTTTATTTCAATTCTTATTCTTTCACCGCTTTTCTGCAAATCGTTCCACTTCAATTTTCTTATATCGCTTACACGCAGCCCACACAAACAACTGAAAAGAAAGGCTTGTTTCATTATCTCATACTTGCACTCTGTCCCGATAAGCCGCTTCAATTCCTCTATTGTCAAATACTCCCTGCGGCTGACTTCCGCTTTTACCTTACTGGCAAAATCAAACTCTTTCGTTGGATTGACCGTAATAATCCCCTCTTTATAGGCTCTATTTATAGCGGTACGCAGCACCCCATAGTAAGCAATAACGGAATTATTACTTAATACACCCCCAGCCTTTAACAAACCAAACTTGCTTGCTTTCTTCGCTTGTTTCAAGAAATCCACAAAGCTATTCAAGAAGTCCTTATCTATATCACGAAAAGCGATATAATCCCCTCTGAACAATTTTAGTTCACGAATGGTATTACCAACGGTCTTTTCATAGTTCAAGCTGCCACGTTCTTTAGATTGGCTTCTCATGTTCATTAAATAATCAATCACATTCGCTTTTGACTTGTTGGTGTTCTGAAAGCCGTGTGCATCATTTTGCAACTCTACTATCCGCTTGCTTTGAATAGCTTTTGCAAGAGCCAACGTAGCTTCGTTCTTTGCCTTATCCTCTCTTGTCTTTTCGGGTATAAGGTATAATTTCAAAAATTCATATTGCCGTTTACCGCCAACATAATTTTCTTTTCTAATAACATCACCTGTATAGTAGTCCAAATAAATAGACTGGTTGCCATTGGCAAGCTGCTTGAATCTAATCCTTACAGGTTCTTTCAATTTAACTTCTTGTTTTTTCTTCGCCATAATTATGTTCTTATTTTGTTACCGATACAAATATAGCGATTTGTTTTGTTACTTCAATGAATACAGGTAACAAAATAGTAACAAAATAAAGGTATTTATTAGACTAAACAAGAAAATAAGGAAAATAAAGGAAATTACATTCAACAAATATAAAACACTAAATATCAATATCTTATGTTCAATATTTTATCTCATTTTTTCTCTTTTTCCACAACTGACAGCTGTTGATGATGTTCTGCCACACCACATAACTACCCGGACCGACAGACGATAAAGGATTAAGATACGTAACCGCCATCCAAATAGCTAGTACTGTATTTTTTTGCCCCAATGCCTGTCCTGCACTTATACGGTCATTATATGCACTACCAATTCTTTTACCAAAATAAAATTGTAAGCAACAAGTTACTAAACCGGCAAAAGCAATCAACATCTCTACCGTTACATCAGCAGTACTGTTAACCAAAGAGCGAGTAGTCTGCCCCATTACAATGGTCAATGCTACCGCCCATAAATAAAAAGCCGAAGTATGATATTTCAGTAAAAACTTGTGGAGCCGGGGAATATAATAACGGAATAATAAAGCGATAAAAAACGGTGCAAGCAACAATGGAAAAACCTTACTTAAAATCTTAAGAAAAGCAATACCAAAAGTAACATCTGTATGTGGTTCAACCAATGGAAATATCAAAGGAACTGCTATTGCAGCCAAAATATTTGAAAGCAATGTATAAGTAGTCAAACTGGAAGCACTTCCACCTAGTTTTCCCGTAATTACTGCCGCTGCCGTAGCAGTAGGACAAATAAGACAAACCATAGCCGCCTCGAATATCTCCTTATAAGATTCATCCATCGGACAAAATATTAACAACAACGCAATAATACCACAAGAAATGGCTTGAATAGCCAACAACCAGCCATGCCATACTCTAGGAACCAACTCTTTTGGTTCAATTTTACAGAATGTAAGCAACAATTGGGCAAAAATCAAGGAAGGAGTTAAAAAAGAAATCAACCCATTCATAAATGGCTTTGTCGGCTCCAGAAAAGTGAAGTTGGCAAAAACAAAATAACCGATAACTCCTGCAAGCATCGCTAGAGGTAACGTCCAATTCTTCATAAACTTAAACAAGTCCATCTTTCAATATTTATTTTAGAATACAAAATAAAAGAATTTAGTCCAAACACTCGTCTATTTTTCGGGTTTTGTGGCAAGTTTCGAATAAAAAACGCAAAACTTAAAGACAAAAGCCGAGTTTTCACTAAAAATCGCTACATTTGCAACTTAATTGATATGAAAACCGATAGACTTAAAATAATATTCCTGTTGTGTAGCCTGTGGCTGGTCTTTCCCTGTTTCTGCCTGGCGGCAAAGGGAAAGGACTTTGTAGTCGTCATTGATCCCGGTCATGGCGGACATGATCCCGGTGCTATCGGCAGACGTGGAAAAGAAAAAAACATCAATCTGAACGTAGCTTTAAAAGTAGGACAACTGATCCGAAATAACTGTAATGACGTAAAGGTAATATATACCCGGAAAACAGATGTCTTTATCCCTTTGGATCGTCGTGCACAAATAGCCAATAATGCCAAGGCCGATTTATTCATCTCTATACATACTAATTCCATAGCCCGTGGCAGAACTGTACGGGGAGCAGAGACTTATACGTTAGGACTCCACCGTACTGAAGAAAATTTAGAAGTTGCTAAAAAAGAGAACTCGGTTATTTTGATAGAGGATAATTATGAACAACGTTATGCCGGATTCAATCCAAATTCTTCTGAAAGCTATATTATTTTTGAATTTGTACAAGACAAAAATATGGAGAAGAGTGTAAAATTAGCCACTCTTATCCAAAAACAATTCAAGAATACAGCCAAACGAATAGACAAAGGAGTACATCAAGCCGGATTCCTAGTTCTACGTGCCACTTCCATGCCTAGTGTTTTGGTTGAATTAGGCTATATCTCAACACCGGATGAAGAACAATATCTTTTATCCGATGCAGGCACTACGGCGTTATCTAACAGCATTTATAAAGCATTCCTCAATTACAAGCGCGAACATGACGCCCCCATCGGCCGCAGCAGAGTACAAGAACAAGAATTACCGGAACCAGAAAACAAACCGAAAGAATCAAGAATAGAAATACAAACTGCGGAACCGGACACTGCAACGGAACCGGACAAGATTACCAAAAAGCCTGTGCCTGCCACACAAAAAAAGATCACAGGCGACCAAGCCCGAACATCTGCCAAGCCTGTATTTAAAATACAAATATTGGTATCAAACAAAATATTGCCCAAAGGAAGTAAACAACTGAAAGGTGTATCACCTGTTAGCTATTACCGCGAAAAAGGACTTTATAAATATACTTACGGAGAAAATACGGATTATAATAAAATACTACGCATGAAACGTAATATTACTCCTAAATTTAAGGACGCTTTCATTATCGCTTTCAAAAACGGAGAGAAAATGAATGTGAACGAAGCCATCAAAGAATTTAAAAAGAATAGATAATATAAAAGGTATAATTGAAATGACGAAAGAGGTAAAAATAGGATTAATAGGCATCGCTGCATTGGCTATGCTGATCTTTGGTATCAACTACCTGAAAGGAATAAATATGTTCCAATCTGCCAATTACTATTATGTAGAATATACAAATATAAACGGATTAGCCGGATCAAGCCCCGTCTTTGCCAATGGTTATAAAGTAGGTACAGTAAGAAATATCAATTACAACTATGCAAAACCGGGACATGTCACAGTAGAAGTGGAAGTGGACAAGGAAATGCGTATCCCCAAAGGAAGTACAGGAGAACTGGTTACAGAAATGCTGGGAACGGTAAAGATGAACTTACTCCTTAACTTTAATTCTACAGAATACTATCAACCGGGAGATACCCTGCCCGGCAAAACGAATGCGGGGCTCATGGGAGCCGCTGAAGAAAAGCTAGTTCCTCAAATAGAGCAGATGTTACCCAAAATGGATTCTATCCTATATTCATTAAATAAAATATTAGCTGATCCTGCATTGAGTGCAACCTTGCACAACGCAGAAAAACTGACAGCCAATCTGGATGTGACAACACGTCAATTAAACATGTTAATGCAAAAGGATCTTCCGCAACTTACTGGAAAATTAAACACAATTGCTGATAACTTCATTGCTATCAGCGACAATTTGAAAGGTATTGATTATGCTTCAACGTTCAATAAAATAGACTCCACTTTATATAATGTACAAATGCTGACAGAAAAACTCAATCGCAAGGACAACAGTATCGGATTGCTATTCAATGATCCTACTTTCTACCAAAATTTGAGTGCGACGACAGCAAACGCTGCAACCTTATTGGAGGATTTGAAAGCGCATCCTAAACGTTATGTACATTTCTCTTTGTTTGGCAAGAAAGATAAGTAACATATTTGCTAATTTAAAAATATTCTAAATAAGTCTACTCAACCATTTTTCCACTTATTTTCAGTAAATGACTGCAAATAGGGAAGAAATACCATGTAGACTTATTTCATTTAAAATAAATAAAAGCCTATTTTGACTGTTAGTCAGCTAAGAATCAGTCAATTATCAAACAACAAGAATCTTTCAAAAGCCTTTAGATAGAGGTTTTTATAAGTAACTGAAACTAAAGATATTACTCTTTAAAAATAAAAAGCAAGAAAAAAGCGATTTGTTTTTTCAGAAATTCATTTCGAAATTTGCATTGTAGAAGTTTCGCTTTTTATAATAAATGTTTCATATGATTGAAAACGATCACGTCGTTTTATGGGGTCGTTGCCTGAACCTTATCAGAGACAACGTACCAGAAACGACCTTTAAAACGTGGTTTGAGCCTATCGTACCGCTTAAATATGAGGACAAGGCACTGACAATTGGCGTCCCCAGCCCATTCTTCTATGAATTTCTAGAAGAAAAGTTTGTAGACTTGCTGCGCGCTGCCCTATATAAAGAAATTGGGGAAGGAACGCAGCTTATGTATTGTATCTTGACCGATAAGACCAACCATATAACTGTTAACATGGAGGGAAGCAAACGCTCTTCAGCACTACCCACACAAACAGTTATACGAGATGGTAACAAGGCACCTAATCCAATGCAGGCACCGGCTCCGCAGGATTTAGACCCACATTTGAATCCAAATTACAATTTTGAGAATTTCATAAAAGGAAATAGTAATGAGTTCTCACGTACAGTAGGAGAAACTGTAGCTAAAAATCCGGCAAAAACATTCAACCCTTTGTTTTTGTATGGACCATCCGGTGTGGGCAAAACTCACTTGACTAATGCTATTGGTACCCGCATCAAGGAATTATATCCTGAAAAAAGAGTATTGTACGTATCAGCACATCTGTTTCAGGTGCAATACACTGACTCTGTTCGTACCAATCATTTCAATGATTTCATTAGTTTTTATCAAACCATAGACGTTTTGATTATTGATGATATTCAAGAATTCGCCGGAGTAACCAAAACCCAGAACACATTCTTCCACATCTTTAACCATCTGCACCAGAACGGTAAGCAACTTATTCTGACTTCTGACCGTGCGCCGGTAATGCTACAAGGTATGGAAGAACGCCTTCTGACCCGCTTTAAATGGGGCTTAGTGGCCGAATTGGAAAAGCCGGACGTAGAATTGAGAAAGAATATCTTACGTAATAAAATACGTCGTGACGGTTTGAATATACCGGAAACAGTAATTAATTATATTGCTGAAAACGTAAATGAAAGTGTACGTGAATTAGAGGGCATCATTAATTCACTTTTGGCACAATCCATTATTTTCAAGCGTGATGTTGATTTGGATTTGGCTGAAAGAATTGTACGAAAAGCTGTACGCTGTTGTGAGAGCAAGCCTGTCACAGTAGAAGATATCATACAGAAAGTATGCAGCCATTACGAGATAGAAGAATCTGCCATCCATACTAAAACAAGAAAAAGAGAAGTGGTACAAGTACGTCAGGTAGCTATGTATCTGGCCAAAAAACATACAGACTCCTCTTCTTCCAAAATTGGTCAATTAATAGGTAATAAAGATCATGCAACCGTATTGCACGCTTGCAAAATAGTAAAAGACCAAGTAGAGGTTGACAAAGCATTTAAAGCGGATATTGAGGAAATTGAAGCTTCTCTCAAAAGGAAATAGAATAAAACCACAGAGGTGCGCAAAGGGCATTTTCTTTATTTCCCTCTGCGCACCTCTGTTTTAAGATTGATAGTTCCCGGCAATTCACTTCTCAAAACCCTGTTTCTTCAAGGTTTCTTTCAAAGTTACAGACATACATTCATTATCCGACTTCTTGTATCTGACCTCAGTAAATACCTGAGCCAGTGTTTCCTTATGATTTTCTTTAATAAACTGATGATTTTCCGGAAGTGACTCTTTATATCTATAAATACGATCAATATCCTCTTTGGTATAATCATGATACAATTCTTCATGCAAAATACCCTCTATAGGAAGACGATCGACTTGTGGAGGGCATTCATCCGGATATCCTACTGTAATAGTAGCCACCGGCATAACCAATTCCGGCAACTGAAGGATATCAATAATCTGATCAGGATTATAAATCGTTGTTCCCAAAAAACAAATACCTAATCCATTTTCCTCAGCCAATGTACAAAAGTTCTGAGTCACAAGCAATGCATCCGTAGCAGCATTCAAAAAAGAAATGGGATTGTCATAACCCGGTACCGCCTTACGCTCTCTGCACCATTTACTAAAACGGTTAAAATCCGCACAAAAAGTCAGTACAACCGGAGCACCTGTTACCATCGGTTGATTAAAATGGGCAGGTGCCAATCTCTCTTTCATCTGCTTGTCACGAGTCACAATCACACTATATAATTGCATATTACCCATTGTAGAAGCACGGAACGCCTTTTCAAGCAAATCATTTAACAAAGAAGCAGAAATATCTTCCTGCTTATATTTACGGATCGTCCGTCTATTATTTATCGATTCCATATATATTTTTCTTGCAAAGATAAAAAAAGAAAAGAGTAATAATGCATTTTTTGCAAAATATTATATGCTAAGAATCTGGCCTTTTCAACTAGTCAATCACTCATCCCCTCCATCAAAATTTTCAAAACAGAAAACTTCTACAAATAAGCAAGCATATATATCTTTTGATAATCAATAAATTAACAAATATTCTTGGATAACTTTCAATTTGTTGAAAACTTATCTGCTTTTTATTTTGTTAATTGAAAAAACATATATAGCTTTGCCGAAACTTTTATTATAATGAGTTGTAACTTCTACACTAAAACAACTTATTGATATTACAGTAAATCTAAAAATAAAAGTGGAAAGACAAACGTACACCTATGACGAAGCTTTTGAAGCATCTTTACAATACTTCAAAGGTGATGAACTTGCTGCAAGGGTTTGGGTAAACAAATATGCAGTAAAAGATTCTTTCGGGAACATTTTCGAAAAGTCTCCCGAAGATATGCATTGGCGCATTGCAAATGAAGTAGCCCGCATTGAAGCTAAATATAAGAACGGGTTAAACGCACAGCAGCTTTACGAATTATTGGATCACTTTAAATACATTGTTCCGCAAGGTAGCCCTATGACAGGTATCGGGAACGACTTTCAAGTGGCTTCCTTATCAAACTGCTTTGTCATTGGAATTGATGGAGCAGCCGACTCATACGGAGGTATAATCCGCATTGATGAAGAACAAGTACAATTAATGAAACGTCGTGGTGGCGTAGGACATGATTTATCTCATATACGACCAAAAGGTTCTCCGGTTAAAAATTCAGCACTGACTTCCACCGGACTGGTGCCTTTCATGGAACGTTATTCCAATTCAACACGTGAAGTAGCGCAAGACGGACGTCGTGGTGCTTTAATGTTAAGCGTATCCATCAAGCATCCAGATTCAGAAGCATTTATTGATGCCAAAATGACCGAAGGCAAAGTAACCGGTGCTAATGTATCCGTGAAACTAGATGATGCATTTATGCAGGCAGCTGTAAATGGCACTCCTTACAAACAACAATATCCGGTAGATTCCGATCAACCTGTTTTCACGAAAGACATTGATGCATCTGCGTTATGGAAAAAGATTGTCCATAACGCATGGAAGTCTGCTGAACCCGGTGTATTATTTTGGGACACCATCATCCGTGAATCCGTACCAGACTGTTATGCCGATTTAGGATATCGTACTGTTTCTACCAATCCTTGTGGTGAAATACCCCTGTGTCCCTACGATTCTTGTCGCTTATTAGCTATCAACTTATACTCATACGTAGTAAACCCTTATACAAAGGAGGCTTACTTTGATTTCGACTTATTCAAAAAGCATGTGGCATTGGCCCAGCGCATTATGGATGACATCATTGACTTGGAATTGGAAAAAATCGAGAAAATCATAGCTAAAATCGATTCCGATCCCGAAAGTGAGGAAGTAAAAGAAGCAGAGAAACATTTATGGGAAAAAATTTATAAAAAGAGCGGACAGGGAAGACGTACAGGCGTAGGTATCACAGCTGAAGGGGATATGCTTGCCGCTATGGGGTTACGCTACGGAACAGAAGAAGCAACAGAGTTTTCTGAACAAGTACATAAAACAATCGCTCTGGAAGCCTATCGTTCATCTGTTAACATGGCAAAAGAACGTGGAGCATTCGCTATCTATGACAGTGAACGAGAAAAAAACAATCCGTTCATCAACCGCTTAAAAGAAGCTGATCCAGAATTATATGAGGAGATGAAAAAATACGGACGACGTAATATCGCCTGCCTGACCATAGCTCCCACCGGAACTACCAGCCTAATGACCCAAACTACTTCCGGCATAGAGCCGGTGTTTATGCCGGTGTATAAACGTAGAAGAAAAGTCAATCCGAATGATCCTCAGACACACGTAGATTTTGTAGATGAAACAGGAGATGCATTTGAGGAATATATTGTATTCCACCATAAATTTGTGGAATGGATGACAGTAAACGGTTACGATCCCACCAAGCGTTATACACAAGAAGAAATTGACAAATTGGTAGAAAAGTCACCTTATTATAAAGCCACATCAAATGATGTAGACTGGCTGATGAAAGTAAAAATGCAAGGACGCATCCAAAAATGGGTTGACCATTCAATCAGCGTAACTATCAATTTGCCCAATGACGTAGATGAAGCATTGGTAAACCGCTTGTATGTAGAGGCATGGCGTTCAGGATGCAAAGGATGTACCGTTTATCGTGATGGCTCCCGCTCCGGAGTTTTACTTTCTACCAAAAAGGACAAGAAAGACAAAAAAGAAGAACTTCCCCCTTGCAAACCACCTACGGTAGTAGAAGTGCGCCCCAAAGTACTGGAAGCGGAAGTAGTACGTTTCCAAAACAACAAAGAAAAATGGGTTGCATTTGTAGGCTTGTTGGATGGACATCCATACGAAATCTTTACCGGTCTGCAAGATGATGAAGAAGGTATTTCATTGCCCAAATCGGTCACTACCGGACGCATCATCAAAAACATTGATGAAGAAGGCAACAAACGATATGATTTCCAGTTTGAAAACAAACGTGGATACAAAACAACCATTGAAGGTTTGTCTGAAAAGTTCAACAAAGAATATTGGAACTATGCTAAATTGATTTCGGGTGTACTTCGTTGGAGAATGCCTATTGATCGTGTTATCAAACTGGTAGATTCTCTGCAACTTGACAGTGAAAACATTAACACATGGAAAAATGGTGTAGAACGAGCACTGAAAAAATATGTAACAGATGGTACTAGTGCCGAAGGACAAAAATGTCCCAATTGCGGAAATGAAACTCTCGTATATCAAGAAGGATGCTTGATCTGCAAGACTTGTGGCACATCGAGATGTGGATAATGGTTTATTATATAATGTAACAACACAAAGGAAAAGCTCCTTCATGACTTTCGTGAAGGAGCTTTTTTATATAAACAAAATAAATCCCTTTTCTATCTTACCCCTACAATACGATGAAACCGTTCCACAATACGCCTTCCTAAATCCATACGCGTACTATCTACTTTATGAATGGCAGCAGGAGTCACATCATCTTTATATTTGGCTTTACCTACACGTATTTTCATCTTATCCAGATTACCGGAAATATTCACTCCAGCCTTAAAAGGCAAAGGCGATTTCAAAATGGATATATGATATTTAAAATTCATATCCAGTCCTTGCTCTCCCCCTATGGCAGCTTTATAACGATCTATAGACACTTGAAATGGATAAACAAGAACACTACCGTCATTAACAACTACATTAACCGAAATACTATCAAATACATTCTTCTTTTTATTTTTAAACATCAACATCTTTGAAATTTCGGCAAAGGTCTCACCATCCATCAACACCAAACTGTCCCCTTTTATATACATGGCCGAACGCAAAGTAGGTATACGAATATTCATATTTGAATCCAGACGTGCCTCTGCAGCCACATCAAACTGAACCCTTCCTTCAAAAGATCTCAGCATAGGTACAATGGTATCCATTGAAGGTATAAAATCTACCAGCTTAGCTATATTTATATCCCTAATTTTAAAGTCAAAGCCTGTATATCCTCCTCTGACTGAATCCGCACGATATACCATAACCGCCTTCATATCAGCATCCAATGCACGCATTTCCAAATTTCTTAAATATAATGTACGATTTTTCAAATCTACCTTTCCACACACATCTTCAAATTCCACCTTTTCAAACACTACTTTTTTCAAATCTGTCTGTAATTCAAAATCCAAATTACCCGGTAACACAAACAGCTTCATTTCTGTTGGAGACACTGTGTCTGTCACCGCCACAGATACTGAATCTTCAGATAAAGAGAATGAATTTATCAATTGATTACAATCAATCATCTCAGAAGAGATTGCTAAACGCGCTTTTAAAGTTTCATTTTTAGTCATCGCACGATATAATCCCATTACCTCACCGGTAGCAACCATATCTGAATGCCCTATTTTCAAAGAGGCATTTCTTAATGTTATTTTCGGACCATCTACTGTTACAGCTGTCTTACGTACTCGTAAAGGTAAACCAAATTCAGGAGTATGTACCAACAACCTATCAAAACCAACAATCCCCCGAGGTATCCATAACGAATCATTTTTCTTTTCCAATTTCGCCTTAATACCTGCCACGCCTAACGCCAACTTCGTTTCATTGGCATTAAAGAAAAGAGAATCCGTACGCATGGAAAAGCTAATCATCGGCATCGCCGAATTTTGTTCCTTCGGAGCAAGTTCGCCAGTTCCAGCAGTCTTGCCACTATATATTTTAAGCGAATCTCCTATATTCGCACGCAATTTATTCATTTCCAATTCACATTGCAAAGTGACAATCTTTGTGGTATCTTGAGGATTGGTTGAAACAACCTTCGCTTTCATCCGATCTATCTCTGAAACAAATTTCCTACTATTCAATATTATTTCTCTGATATCCAATTCGGCCTGCAAAGTTTCACTATCACTGAATTTTAAATCGGCATTACCTAAAAAATTAAAATCTTTAGCAGTGTCTTTTAACTCAAAATCCTTTAAAGCCAATCTTCCCCCTAACCTGATACGTCCAATATCCTGCTTTTTCAAAGAAGAAAGACGACATTTTAAATTTAAACCCGCATCTAATTTACCACGGATGGTTACATTTTCCTGCAAAGGGAAAGTTTTAGCTAAAGCATCCAAGTCAACTGTAGATTCAGTATGAAGTGTTATAAGTGGATCTACCAATAAATCCTCCACTTTGGCATCTGCTAGAATCTTGGTATGTGCTCCCTCAAAATGAAGAATTTTCAAGTTCAAAAATGAAGGATTGCGACGCATCAAATCAATATACGATTCAAAATCAGCCGTAAAATTATCAATACCATAAGGAAGTCCTTCATATCGGGCGGATGCATCATTAATCTTTATATTCAATGATACCGCCGGAAGCTGTTTGTTTCCATAATTACCTTCCAATGTTCCATCAACCTTAACCTCACCTTTTGCCGAAATTTGTCCACGTTTCACATAAGCCTCGGGAATCATATTCATGACTGTTTCCATGGAAGGTGCATGTAGTCCATATTTCAAGTTCACACCCACCATCTTGGTAACTGTATCACGTTTTAATTCACCGTTTACATCCAGCCGGATACCATTTATAGTCAATCCTGTATTTTTCAATGTCCACAATGCCGTAGACCTGTCTATCTCAATATCAGTCTGCAAGGAAGCCGCTACCTTATTAATCAATAATTCACCTTGCTGCCAAAAAAGAATATTTTTATTTTCAAATTCTACTCCCAATGAAGAAATTCCTTTTGTCAACGCCAGCTTTAGGCGCAAATCAACATCATCTATACGTGAATAAACCTCTGTATTACGATCATCAAAAATCAAATTGGCATGTTCTAACTCAACCTGACGGATATCTATCTCGCTATCAAATTTATTTTGTGAAATTGTATCTTTTTCCACAGCCAATGTATCCGAGGAAGTTTTCACTATCTCCCAATTCGCCTTACCTGTTTTATTTCGATAAGCATAAACAGCAACATTTTTTAAAGACAAATTATAGACACTGATCTTATTTTTCAAAAAATAATCCAAAGGATTCACTATCAACACACATTCTTTAAATGCCAATAAAGAATCGGTCTTTTGTGGAAGACTATCATTCAATACTTTAGAAACCAAGAAACCTTCGTCAACTTTTAACCCAAATTGAGGAAAGGTAGAAAAGAAAGTCAATTCTACACTTTCTACCTTCAAATCAGCATCCAATGAACGATTAGCAACATTCAACACTATCGGAGTTAATTTATCTGGTGTAAATACATAGTTAATCACAAAAGCCACTACCACAAACCCAGTAAACAGCAAGGCTCCCACTGTAATGGCACTTACCCTTATTAATTTACGAATTCTTCTTTCCATATTATGCAAAATTAATGAAAACACCCATGCCATCAACTTTATTTCGTGTTAATACTATAAAATAGACCAATAAAACAGATAAAAAAGAAAACAAGAACAATGATTTTTAATTTTGAGATATGAAGCGAAAGTTCTACTTTTGTTTCTCAAACTGAAAAAATATGAAAGCAACATCTATGTATATTTATCTGGAAGGTGCCAGGTTTTTCGCTCACCACGGAGTCGATCCACAAGAAACAATAGTAGGAGCTAATTTTATAATTGATTTAAGACTAAGAACCGATTTCACCCATGCAGCACAAACTGACGAACTGAAAGGCACCGTAAGTTATGCTGATATATATGCAGTCATCAAAAAAGAGATGAAAACTCCATCCAAACTTTTAGAGCATGTCTGTGAACGCATAGGGCAAAGACTGTTTAATGATTTTCCAACTATTCAGGAAATAATCATCCGGTTGTCAAAAGAAAATCCGCCTATGGGCAGTGATTGCAGAAATGTTGGAGTAGAAGTACATTATACACGATGAAAAAAATTATCTGACAAACATCCAGTCATTTAATTAAGTTCACCCTATTACATGCCCTCCTCTTAAAAACGTAAATATGCTATCGTGCAAATAACAACACAAACCAATAATAATGAATATACAGACCATGTTCATGACCCTACTTATTAAAATAAAGAAAGTTGTTTTCTTCCTTCAGAATGATAAAATTTCATGGTAGCACTGATTCCTAATGTTTCTATTCTGCGATAAAAAACCTCATTCAAATAGGGAGCATTAGGAGAAATGCATTCAGAACGGTCTTCAAAATAAGTTTGATATCGCTTGGCCATCTTTGGAAAAATCCGCTCTACCCTATCATAAAAATAATCACGGGAGCCCCGTCTTAAAGTTACCCCGAACAAAGGAAGCACATAGGACGCTCCTGCTTCGGCAGCCTTCTCTACTATTTCCTCAATATCTTCTATAGAATCGTTTATAAAAGGCAAAACAGGCATCAATGCCACTCCTGTATATATACCCCGATCGGACAATATCTTCATCGCCTTAAAACGCTCGGAAGATGCCGGTGCATTAGGCTCCAGTTTGCGCGCCATCTCGTCATCCGCTGTAGTGATAGTAAAACTAACGGCAGCATAAGTGCGCCCTATATCCTGCAATACATCGGCATCACGAGTCACAAGACTACTCTTTGTTATCACATGAACAGGAAAACGATGTTTGGCAATAATTTCCAACGCACCTCCAGTCAGCTTCATCTGTTTTTCCAACGGCATATAAGGATCATTCATTGAACCTGTGCCAATGGTTGCTTTTCCACGTTTCGTTCCCAGTTCATGATCCAGTAATTCCAAAGCATTCTTCTTTACAGAGATATGAGAAATATCACCAACACCATAGCAAGAACTACGTGTATCACAATAAATGCAACCATGTTGGCACCCTCTATACAAGTTCATGTTATAAGCAATTCCCCAATAATTATCTTTACTTTTCAAACGTGACAGAATAGACTTTGTTTCAATAGATTTTACCTCATGAACATTCATTTTACAGCTCCTTTTCTTTTTTGATCAAATTTCATCAAACAAAGATACAGGAATAATGCTATAAAAAGAAATATAAAGAGAAGCAATTTAAAAAAGTTTCAACTGGGAAAAATGTTTTTTGCCCAACAAATAATATTTCATAACAATGCTAAAATGAGTCCGTTCCGGAATTATCTCATCTGTAGACTTCATCATATTTTCTATACGAGAAGCGGCAAAAGAATATCTTATATCCTCAAATTCTCTCCGCGCCTGCATTACAGCACGCGCATTCGCTCTATCCTTTTTCAGATAAAAAACAAGGGCAGCCACTCTATCCAGTATACCACGTATAAAAAGTACATGTTCCAATTCCTTATCCGGCAAATTCTTATAAAGCATCAACAGATTATTTCTGAAATTCAAAAAAGTCTTTCTCGGATTCTCTTTTTTCAACGTAGCCCCTCCTACATGATATACCACACTTTGTGGAATACAGACAAGCTTTTTTCCCCTACTGCGCAAACGCCAGCACAGGTCAATTTCTTCCATGTGGGCAAAAAAATGACCATCCAAACCTCCAACTTCACGATAATCAGCCAACCGGATAAAAAGAGCAGCTCCCGTAACCCACATCACCTCCGTTACCGTATCATATTGTCCGCAATCCTTCTCAACAACATCAAAAATACGTCCTCTGCAAAAAGGATATCCATACCGGTCGATAAATCCCCCCGACGCTCCGGCATATTCAAAATATTCCTTATTATGCCAACTTAATAATTTAGGTTGGCAGGCAACTGTTCCGGAATGGGTGTCCATATAATCCAGCAAAGGTTCCAACCAATGCGGAGTAACCTCCACATCACTATTCAGTAAAACTACATATTCTGCATCAACTTGCTCCAAAGCCCGGTTATATCCTTCGGCAAAACCATAATTCTGATCCAGCTCAATCAAACGGACTACAGGAAATTCAGAACGAAGCATTTCAAGCGACCCATCAGAGGACGCATTATCAGCCACACATATTTCAATCCCCTCTCCTACTGAATTATCCATAACAGAAGGTATAAACTTACGGAGCATATCCACCCCATTCCAATTCAATATAACAACAGACACCCTTTTCATTTCTTTTCAGACTAATACCAAATGTATGGAATAATTCAGACTAAAACACCCTTCAACGCTGTACCCTCTTCATTAAAGCCTCCCATTCTTACACGAATCAACTGATTATCCAATTGATCATCGTGATCCATCTCCACCCGGATGTAATTATCAGTAAATCCATGCATAGGAGTTCCAGCCTTAGATTTTTCCATTAATACCCAAGCTTCCCTTCCTATATGAGAGGTATAGAACGCCTTTGTCTTCGCATCAGATAAAGCCAACAATCTCTGGCTACGGCGATGCTTCTCCTCAGGACTCACCACATACTCTATTTTCAAGGCCTGCGTACCGGGACGTTCCGAATAACTGAAAACATGTAACTGCGTCACATCAAGCCCTTCAATAAAACGATAAGCATCTTCAAAATATTCCTCTGTTTCACCACGTGTTCCCACAATTACATCCACGCCAATAAACGCATCCGGCATGATTTCCTTAATTTTGCGTATCTTGGAAGCAAACAATGCAGTATCATATCGACGTCTCATCAATTTCAACACATCATCGCTGCCCGACTGCAAAGGAATATGAAAATGCGGCATGAATGCACGTGAACGTGACACATATTCTATTATCTCATCCGTCAGCAAGTTGGGTTCAATAGACGAGATACGATAACGTTCAATCCCTGCCACCTGATCTAAAGTCTTTACCAGATCAAAGAAACTTTCACCGGTTGTCTTCCCGAAGTCTCCAATATTCACCCCGGTAATTACAATTTCCTTCCCTCCTTCAGCTGCGGCCTGCCGCGCCTGTTCCACAATCTCTTCAATACGTCCGTTCCGGCTACGCCCACGAGCAAACGGAATTGTACAATAAGAACAGAAATAATCGCAACCATCCTGCACTTTCAGAAAATAACGAGTGCGGTCACCCCTAGAACACGAAGGTGAAAAACTACGTATGTCTTTTGCAGCTGTCGTAATCGCCTCACCTTGAGGATGCTTTTCCAAATTTCCGAGATAATTCATCAACTCTCCCTTTTGTTCAGCTCCTAAAACAACATCCACCCCTTCTATATTAGCCACCTGGTCAGGTTTTAACTGGGCATAACATCCCGTCACTACTACATAGGCACCCGGATGCTGTTTAACCAAACGATGGATGGCCTGACGGCATTTCTTATCCGCAACCTCGGTTACAGAGCAAGTATTAATAACACAAATATCAGCTTTCTCACCCTTACGTGCTGTACGTATACCTGCTTCTTTCAGTGTTTTACCGATGGTTGAAGTTTCTGAAAAGTTTAATTTGCAGCCTAATGTATAATAAACAGCCGTTTTATCCTGGAAAATTGTCGTATCAATCATACCTTTTTATCTAATTAGCGAGCAAAGGTACATATTATTCTGCTTAAATTTTTTAGAATACCAATAATTATGCTTATTTTTGCACATTACATCAAAAATTGTGCAATGATAAAAGAAAACTTTATCAAGCTATATGAGAATAGCTTCAAAGAAAACTGGGATCTTCCCTGTTACACAGATTATGGTGAAGATACCACGTTTACATACGGACAAGTAGCGGAAGAAATAGCTAAGATACACTTGTTATTCCAATATTGCAGCCTGCGCCGTGGTGATAAAATATCTATTATAGGTAAGAATACTTCCCGTTGGTGTATCGCTTATTTGGCAACTGTTACATACGGAGCTATTGTAGTTCCTATTCTACAAGACTTCAAGCCGAATGATGTCCATCATATTGTAAATCATTCCGAATCCACATTCCTGTTTACCAGCGATAATATTTGGGAAAATTTGGAAGAAGAAGCATTAAGTGGATTACGCGCTGTATTTTCTCTAACAGATTTCAGATGCCTGCATCAACGTGACGGTGAAACTGTCCAAAAATTCATGAAAAATATGGATGCAGCAATGAAAAAGAATTTCCCCAAAGGCTTCTATAAGGAAAATATCAATTATACAGAACTCTCCAATGAGAAGGTCATGTTACTGAATTATACCTCAGGAACTACCGGATTCAGTAAGGGAGTAATGATTACGGGCAATAATCTGGCAGGAAACGTTACCTTCGGTATCCGTACAGAACTTTTAAAGAAAGGAGAAAAGGTACTTTCCTTCCTTCCCTTGGCCCATGCATACGGATGTGCTTTTGATTTTCTAACCGCTACTGCTGTCGGCACACATGTCACCTTATTAGGCAAGACACCTTCTCCCAAAATATTGATGAAAGCTTTTGAGGAAGTAAAACCCAACCTTATTATTACAGTACCATTAGTTATAGAAAAAATTTATAAGAATGTAATTCAGCCGCTCATCAACAAACGCAGCATGAAATGGGCGCTTAACATACCTTTACTAGACAACCAGATTTATGCACAGATTCGCAAAAAACTGATTGACGCATTAGGCGGACGTTTTAAAGAAGTCATTATCGGTGGAGCTGCCATGAATCCGGAAGTCACCGATTTTTTCCACAAAATAAAATTTCCGTTCACCATCGGTTACGGCATGACCGAATGCGCCCCACTGATCAGTTATGCTCCATGGAATGAATTTATACCTGGTTCTGCCGGAAAGATACTGGATATCATGAAAGTCCGTATCGACTCGGATGATCCTTATAACATAACCGGAGAAATACAGGTATGTGGTGAAAACGTAATGAAAGGTTATTATAAGAATGAAGAAGCTACCCGTGAGGTATTTACTGAAGATGGTTGGTTGAAAACAGGCGATTTAGGTACAATAGATGCTAACGGATTCATTTATATAAGAGGCCGTAGTAAAACCATGATCTTGAGTTCTAATGGACAGAATATTTTTCCTGAAGAGATAGAATCCAAGCTAAATAATATGCCATTCGTTCTAGAAAGTTTAATCATAGAGCGCAACAAGAAACTGGTAGCTTTAGTATATCCTGATTATGAAAGTCTGGACAGTCTGGGACTCAATACCCCCGAAAACCTAAAAACAGTAATGGATGAAAACTTGAAGAATCTGAATAAACTGGTAGGAAACTATGAACAAGTGAGTAAAATACAACTTTATCCCACAGAGTTCGAAAAAACTCCCAAAAAAAGCATCAAGCGATTCTTATATAACAGTATTACCGAAGAATAAATATGTTGTAAAACATGCTACTAATCAGCAAAATAGGTTGTATAACATAAAAAATTAGAAAAAAAGTTGTTCTTTTTGGTACAACGTATTAAAAAAGTGTATACCTTTGCATCGTTTTAAGAAAGCAACATTAGTATTACAGATTTAAAAAGCAAAGAAAATGAAAAAATTAGTATTTTTGTTCGTAGCCTTCGCAGCTGTTTCTTTCGCATCTTGCGGAAACAAAGCTGCTAACAACAACGCAGAAGCAACTGATTCAGTTGCAGTAGTAGAAGAAGCTGCTGTTGTAGAAGAAGTTGTAGCAGATTCAGCTGCTTGTGACTCTACAGCTGCTTGCTGTGACTCTACTAAGGCTGAATAATTCAGTACGAACTCTAGAGAGAATTGAAAGTCTGCCGTGCGAAAGCACAACAGACTTTTTTTATGTTTTTACCTCTCCCTTTCTGCCAGCATTCCATTGCTTTACAATACAAATTATCTACTTTTGTTTCTCGAACCACAAACAAAAGCAGAATATGAAAAAGACAAATCTAAAAGAGAAACTTCAAAACTGGAAGTTGGGAAATTATTTCCGCGAATTATCAATTGTCACTGCCGGAGTATTTATCACTCTTGCCGGAACTGATTTTATAAACAGTGCCTCACAAGAGAAGCAGATAAATAAAAGTGATAGTATCGGCGAAACGGTACCATCATAGCGCATGAATCGGTACCGCTATAGCGGAGGAATCGGTACCACCTCAGCGCTCCAATCGGTACCAACGTAGCGCATGAATCGGTACCAGCAAAAAGATTGACAATTCAGTTCTGTAGTTTAGT
>OLNS01000569.1_pt1 | contig 32813 bp, 23 predicted proteins | sample 1673031 | NCBI WGS metagenome assembly OLNS01 (sample SAMEA3136748, study PRJEB25190) | human gut metagenome | biome: human gut; feature: human-associated habitat; material: faeces | place: Austria | collected 2013
TATGCCGATTCTATGTTTAATTTTAATTTATCGGTAAAAATTTACCGAAGTATTGTTATGAAGAAAAGAACAAAAATCATTTTTTCAGTGCTGGTGGTAGCTGCGGTATTGGCCGCAACCTATCGGGTGGTGAACCGTCCTCCTTCAGCCAGTTTGGAAAGCAGTGCTCAGATGGAAGAAATCATTGCGAGCAGCGGATGTATGGCCTGTCATACTGCCAATCCGGAATTGCCGTTTTATGCCAGTCTGCCGGTTGCCGGAAAACTGGTCAAGGAAGATGCTCGTCTGGCCTACCGCTCTTTCGATATGACTCCGATGTTAGAAGCCTTGAAAAAAGGAGAGAAAGTCAGCGAGGTAGATTTGGCAAAAGTAGAGAAGGTGATATTAGACGGCACCATGCCTATGGCCAAATATTATCTGGTACATTGGGGAGCTTCGTTGAACGATACAGAAAAGCAGATGGCACTTTCGTGGGTGAAGTCACAGCGTGCAGCCTTCTATCCGAATCAGCTGGCTCATGCACAGTGGAGCAATGAGACTATTCGTCCGGTTCAGGACTCTGTACCGGTAGATATGCGGAAAGTGATTTTAGGAAATCTGCTGTTTCACGACGTACGTCTGTCGGCCGATAATACCGTATCTTGTTCCTCTTGTCACGGATTGAATACCGGTGGAGTAGACAACAAACAGTTCTCTGAAGGAGTAGGAGGTCAGTTTGGTGGAGTAAATGCTCATTCTGTATATAACGCACATTATAATTTCGTGCAGTTCTGGGACGGACGTGCTGCAACGTTGGCCGATCAGGCAGCTGGTCCTCCTTTGAATCCGGTAGAAATGGCTTGTAAGTCGTTTGATGAGATTTGCGAGAAATTGAATGCGGATGCAGCTTTCAGCAAGGCGTTCAAGGAAGTGTATCCCGACGGTTTCAATCAGGCAAACATTACAGATGCCATTCAGGAGTTTGAAAGAACCTTGCTTACACCGAACTCACGTTTCGATAAGTACCTGAAAGGGGATAATGCAGCTCTGACAGCTGAAGAACTGGCCGGATATGATTTGTTCAAGAAATACAACTGTGCTACTTGCCATGTAGGTGAGAACATGGGTGGACAGTCGTACGAACTGCTCGGCATCAAGCATGATTACTTTGCCGACCGTGGTACGGAACTGACCATAGAAGACAATGGCCGTTTCAAGGAAACAAAAGACGAAAGAGACCGTCATCGCTTTAAAGTGCCCGGATTGCGTAATGTGGCATTGACTGCACCTTATTTCCATGATGGAACACAGGCTACGCTGGAAGATGCCGTGATAGCCATGGCCAAGTACGAGGTAGGCGTCGATTTGTCAAAACAGGAAGTCGCACAGATGGTATCCTTCCTGCGCACATTGACCGGAGAATATCAGGGTAAGTTGCTGGTGAACGAGAATGACTTGCAGAAATAAGTAAGTACATCTTTTTATTCTATATAAGCCGTTTCAGTCGTAAAGATTGGAACGGCTTTTTTTCTGTTATTTTCCTGCTGTCTTATTTGGTTTATAAAATAAACTTATTTATATTTGCATTAAAGCAAGAGAGAAGCGCGCCTCCTTGCCTTTATTTTTCGCTTTATGGTTTATAAAATAAACCATATTGAGTTTAAAACCTAAAACTGATTGCCTTATGGAAGAAAAGAAATTATCAGAACAAGAAAGTCTGGAACTGATTTCACAAATGATCCGTTCTACCCGGAAGAATATGGAAGTGGGCAGTGGAAACCAGTTTCTTTACTGGGGATATTTTACTGCGGCGCTTTCAGTACTGTTGTTTTTATTGGTGTACTATACGGGAGATGCCCGTTGGAGTATCGGCTGGTTCAGTATGTTTCTGTTCTGGGGCTTTATGCTTCGTATGCAGCGCAAGGAAACTCCTTCGGTAATTACGTATACCGACCGTGCCATTCTGCAGGTCTGGAAAGTGATAGGCAGCCTGTTTGTGCTGACCGTAGTCATCATGTCTTTGCTGGCATTCCACTACGGAGGAGTCAATTTTTCCTTGATGCTACCCCTTTCTCTGCTTTATAGCGGCATCGGAGTTTCCATTACGGGAATCATTATCCGTAGCCGGCTGGTGATGTGGTCACCGCTGGTAGGCTTTTGTTTTGCCATTTACATGCTGATGGCCTATACACTTCATCAGGCTGTTACCATTGACTGGTATCTGTATTTTGGATTGTCGTTTGTGGTCATGATGGTGTTGCCCGGCCATTATTTAAACCGAAAGGCCCGTAACGTATGTTGAAAGAACTGAATCCGTTGCTTCATTCCCAGCTCCGTCTGGCTGTGATGTCGATACTCTTGTCTGTGGACGAGGCTGATTTTGTGTACCTGAAAGAGCAGACCAATGCTACGGCAGGTAATCTCAGTGTGCAGCTTGACAAGTTGAGCGAAGCCGGTTATATCGAGGTGGAAAAAAGTTTTGTGGGCAAGAAGCCTCGTACCGTTTGCCGGATGACCTCAACAGGGCGGGAGGCTATGGCTGAATATGTGGAAGCATTGAAAGGGTATTTGTCTGGTATTTAGGGAATTTCATCCTTTTTTTAAGACCTGGATTTTTACCCTGAGAAAACGCCTTTGCGTTTGAACTAAAACGCAAGTGCGTTTAACTTGAAACGCAAGTGCATTTAAGATAAAACGCAAGTACGTTTTACATCAAACGCACTTGCGTTTTTTGAAAATGTTTTTGTGTTTCGAAACGTAATTTTAAAATTTGATTTGGCGTGGTATGTTGGTTATTGAAAACTCACGAAATGAATAGTGTAATAGATTGAGCAGAAGAACGTATGTCTTCTATATAATGCCAGATATTACAATGAAATATTGATGGATTTTGCTGTAAATATTTCAAAGTTTTAAGCATATCTAATCCATATATTTTAATTGCTTGAACTTGTTTGGTTAGCTTATCATAAACGGCGATAAACTGAAGTATAGGAGCATCACAATCGCCAATGTATTGTGGCTTTTCAAAGATGACAAGAGTCTTTCCTGGGATATCATCTCGAATTTCACTAATATCTCTTTGGTCGAATTGAAGAAGAAGGTTGTGTATAGTCATATTTATGGAATTATACATTGAAAATTAAGACTCCAGGAGTGTCTTCTATTTGTTTAAAGTCAAATTGATGCATATCTTTTATTGTAAACCAAAGATAACATTTATTTAAGTATGCATAGCCAATTATCTGCACCAAATTGCTACCGATAATTGTAATTTTATTGATATTATGAGTCATAGGATTAAAACTTAACGTGAGAGAATCAATACTCTCACTTCCATCTCCCCATCTAAAAGGCATTGGAAAAGATATAAATAATTCTGAATCCGAAGGGGTTTGTTTTAAGGAAAAGCAAGTTTGGGTTTTGAGCTTCTCAAGAAACTGCTCTACTGTGAGAGTATTATTTTTGATATATTGCATATTTAATATGAACTAATTTAAATTTATTGTATAATTTGTAGGAATATAGCGTACGTCTACTTGGCTATATTCTTGAGTGTTGATAAAAATGAGCGATTTTCGTGATATATTAGGATAAAGCCTAAACGAACGCCTTTAATTTTTTATAAGTTTCTGCTTCGCATCCTGTCAGGGAAAACGCTCGACATGATTCTATTGGCAAAAATACAAAATATTCTAAAATACTAGTCATACAGTTTATGAATTTAAGAAATGTAGAATTTGTACAAAATAGCAGATATAACCTTTTTATTTTAATAGCCCCCAAAGATTTAGAAAAAGGAATAATCTGATTAATTGTTAGACTATTCCTTTCTTATTAGGTTTAAGTAAATTAGCTTTTATCATTTGAATCCTTTTTAGTTTTGATGTAACATAACATTTTTTCGTATGGATGTGAACTGCTTGTTGAACTGCTCTTTGAACTATTCACCAATTAGTTGTCCATTGATTACAAGTGCAAGTTTCGATTTGTTTTTCAGGTTTTTACCACTTGGAAGTCTACCCTTTCGGTTAGAAACTTCCGTTTGTGTTTTTTATAATAGAGTTTACTTCCGTAGAATAATGGTTTGTCTCTGATAATCGTGGCGGTCTGTCTTTCGTTTAAGTAACTTCTCTATATCATCAATTCTTGAAACAGTGGAAATTTAAGATAACTTCGGCCTTCTTTTTGCTTCCGTTTTGCATAAAAACAGTCTTGTAAGTGTTCTTCATAATCTTACTTTTTGCTTGGTGCAAGATTAGTTTATGGGAGTTTTATGGTAAAATGTAAAACGATGCAGAACAAAGAAATAGAGATTATTAGCGTCAAATATGTATTTGGAGTTGGATAATGGTTGGGAATGCATTCTTTATTGTATTTTTTCTTCTCTTGTGGCATTCTGTGGCAATCGAATTCAACTCCCTGACTGTCAGTAAGAATACTCAAATATGTTTTATTCTGTGTTTTATCCTATTATTTTTTATAAAAAAAGCAGTTGAAGTGCCTGTTATCCCGAAAAAAGTTTGTAGACTTGTGTCCGTTATTGTAAAAAACAATGTGATTTAAGAATTATGATTATAGGAATTGATGTAGGAGGAAGCACCACCAAGATTGTCGGGGTGAAAGACGGTGAAATCAGAAATCCGATGTTTGTCACAGCCAAGGACCCTGTCACTTCACTGTTTGGTGCATTCGGAAAATATATATACGACCATTCTATCCAGCTTTCGGAGGTGGAGCAGGTAATGCTGACCGGAGTAGGAAGTTCATACATTCAGCAGCCTTTGTACGGTCTGCCTACGGCTCGTACGGATGAGTTTATTGCCAACGGTCTGAGTGCCCAGTATGCCACGGGGCTGGACCGGCTCATGGTGGTGAGTATGGGGACGGGCACTTCCTTTGTGAAGGTGGAACATGAAAAGATTCGCCATGTGGGCGGAATCGGTATCGGGGGAGGCACACTGATGGGATTGTCGCGTCTGTTATTGCATACGCAGGACATTCTGTGGGTGTCAGAACTGGCTGGAAAGGGTAATTTGCGGAATGTGGACTTGCAGATTCAAGATATTTGCCAGACTTCCTTGCCCGGATTGCCACTTGATGCCACGGCTTCCTTATTGGGTAAGTTGGATAACAATGTGTCTCCCGAAGATTTGGCGTTGGGCTTGATGCACATGGTACTGCAGTCCATCGGACAGGCAGCCGTACTTTCAGCGTTGGAAATGGGAATCCGTGATTTTGTGTTGATTGGAAATCTGACCCAGTTGCCCCAGTGTCGTCCGGTTTTCGATACCATTGCACAGATGTACGATGTGCGTTTTATCATTCCGGCAAATGCGGAATATCAGACGGCCATAGGAGCCGCATTGGCTTATATCAAAAAAATAGAAACAACTCCGGTAAGGTGATGGGCCTTATCGGACTTGTTTCTATTGGTGAATCTTGTGTTTCCGTTATTTCTGCCGCAGGATGTCAGCCATCAGGTAAACCTGACTTTCCGACAGGCCTTGTGCCGTCAGTGCATCCTTGTCAGCCAAGAACTGTGAGATGAACTCCTCATCCGATTTGCAGGCCGTTTCCGCTTTCCGGTAGTGGGTTAACGCCTGAGGTATGTTTCCCATAGCCAGATACACGTGACCTGAGTTCAGCCAGTCGTTGGCTTGTGGATTTTCCAGAGCGAGCAACTTATCATACATTCGGACGGCTTCTTCGTATTTTCCGGACATGAAATAGCACCAGCCGATGGCGCGTCGTGCCTTTTCCGGATGTGTTTCCAGGAATTCTACCTTATAGAATACCTTAATGGCCTCCGGATAATTCTTCAGTGCCGCAAGGCATTGACCGGTTTGCATCAGGATGTGCAGGTTGTCAGGGTCAAACTCAAGCACTTTCTGGAAGCAGAAGGCTGCCTGAGAATAATCACCCGACAGCTTGTGGCATTGAGCCAGATGCTTGAGCGTCCATAAATGATTGGGTTTTATCGTATCTGCCTGCAGGTAAGCTTTAACCGCCTTGTCATAAAGTTTGCTTTTCTGGTAGGCAAATCCTAATTTCTGCCAGGTTTCTGCGTTGGCCGGATTCTGTTGGGCCAGACTTTCATAAAGTTCGGCGGCTTCTTTCATGTATCCCTTTGAGAAGAGGTAGTCTGCAATCTGACCGTGATACGTTCCTTTCAGTATCAAAGGACGGAGCAGAGGATTGTTCCAGAAATCCAGTTTCTCACGGAAAATGTCTTGCATTTCCTGTTTGAATTTCCACAGTTTATAGAAGCGGTATAAATTGTGGATGTATTGCCGTTGTATGTAGTTGATTTTCTGTTCTGTCGGATTTTCGCTGATCTTAAGATCATTGAATATCGAGTCTTCTCCATTTAATTTGGAGCGCATGAAGGTCTGCTGGTCGGCAGGAAGTGACTGCATGGCCAGGCAGAAAGAATATTTGTCCGAGTCGCAGAACATTTGAGAGTTGACAACCATACCTAACAACGATTTCTCATCGAATGCCTTGTCTTTATAAATCTGGTACAAGTCGGGCACTTTCATGCTGAACAGATAGAACCAGTGGGCTGCTTCCTGAAAGAACGGGAAGGTCTTGAGTTGTGAAAAGGCAGTCATGTAGGTGTCGGCCCCTTCCAGTTGCAACTCTCCCAGTTCACGGATGTGGCTGTTTATCTGTTCCAGGTCTTTCTGCCATTCCGGGTTGAGGTCTTCTATGTCTTCTATTTCGATGATTTTTGATTCCGGATTTTTGAGATTGGGATTGCGCATCATTTGAGGAATGATTTCTTCCTTCATTTTCTTGTCTATCTTCTCTGTTTCGCGTGAAAGGAGGAAGATGATTTGTATGTCGTGCAACTGTTTCAAGGCAGCAGGGTCATCTTCCATCAGCTTCAATGCAGAGACCAATTCCGGATACAGATTTATCCGGTCAGCCTGGAAGTAAGCAGCAAGGGCAATCCCCGTCAATGCCCGTTGGGTCACGGTCGGTTCCTTGGTTTGCTGATAAGCTATGAGCAACAGCAGAAATTTCCGGCTGTCAAAAAGCTGGAGCAGATTGAGGGTGACGGCACTTATCATTACGGCTTTATCGTTGGCAGCCATGGATGGTGAGAACAGAAGTTCACGTGCTTCCTGGTAGTCTTCTTCACTCCATTGTGTAGAGACCCATATCTTGTTGAACAGCTCATCGATGGTGTGCTCATGCAACCTATAACTGTGCATTCTCTGCGCTTCTTCTTTGTTGATTTGCGACATGTCGAATGTGCGTTTAGCTGCTTCCAGCATGAAATCGAGTTCCTTGAATGAGTGTGGAGGAGTTTGAGCGAACTTGCGGAATGTGTCGGCAAAATAGCCATACGCCTTATCCCATTCTTTCAGGAAATACGTCTTGTCTGCCAGTTCATATCCCTTGCAAAGCAACTGATTGTAAATCGCTTCGCGCTGCGGGTCTTGTGTGCCCATTGCCATGTATTGAAGCATGTACTCATAAGTCGTTTGTTGGCTTTCAATCTGCGACTTTAAATCCCAGTTGTTAAGTGTGCCTGCGGCTTCCTTAATTTGGGTAAATGCTTCTTTCAATCTTTTCTCGTTTAACAGTTGAATGATTTCCTTATGCATGATGTTGTTTCAGAAGTCTTAAAAATACAATCAGAAAAATACCTTATTAAAAAACTTTTTCTTGTAGGCAAAAGTAATAATTATTTCTTACTTTTTATCCGTCGTATGTCTGCAAATGAAAAAAATATAGCCAAAAATGTTTCTGTTTCTTTCTCATTTTTAGAGTCTTAATGTTGGCTGGAGATTTTTTTTTCAAAAAAAATGGTTTTTCGAATAGGGGTTTTACCAAAGATGTGCGTTATGAAAATTCAATTGATTGCTTTATCTTTGTGTGTGTTAGCAAGTACAAATCTGGTAAAAGGACAGGAACATAGTAAAGGCTTTACTCCTTCTGAAAATAAACACGAAATACGTTTGTCTGTCAGTGACGGATTGACACAAGGATCGGTAGATATATTGGGAATGGGATTGGCAGATGCCGTGACAGGAAGCAAACGTACGGATGAAAACTACAGTTTGGTGTATGGATTTGGTTACCGCTATTCGTTAGGCCGTTTCAAGGTAGGAACAGATTTGGGCTTTTCTACTTCCAACAGTAAACTGGCATTGGCTGGTGAACAGGCCCCTTCATTGAAAGAAAGTAATGTGAATTTCATGATTCTTCCGGCCGCAGAATTTGTATATTATAAAAGAGGTTTGTTTGAATTGTATGGAACGGCTGCTGCCGGTGTTAACCTGAGTCGTCACAAAGAAACAGCTTTGACGGATGCAGGAAAGAAGGCTGCAAAGAAAGCAGATTTGAGCACTTCGTTCGCTTATCAGGTAAATCCGATTGCCTTGAGGGTAGGAAATGACCGGATTGGCGGTTTTGTAGAAGCCGGATTAGGAAATAAAGGCTTCTTGACAGCTGGTGTAAGTTTGAAATTCTGATAATACGTATTGACGGAATCATGATAATGAGAGCCGATAGAAAGGACATATTCAAATCCCGGTTTCAGGAACATTATTCAAGGCTGTGCCGTATAGCCTATGGATATGTTTCTGACCAGGACGACGCGGAAGATATTGTGCAGGAACTGTTTATCAGCGTATGGAACAAACGACTGGATGACATGCCTGAGAAGGAGTTTGCTGCCTATATGACTACCTCCGTGAGAAACAGTTGCGTATCCTTTCTACGGAAACGTAAAGATACGGTGTCGATAGATGATCATCCGGCTTCTGCCAGTTGTATGCCGGATGAAACCCCTGAAGAAGGTAAGACGCTTCAGGATATATTGGACTCGGCACTGGAGACTCTTCCTCCCAGATGCAAGGACGTTTTTTTACTGGCCAAGCTTCAGGGGTTGAAATATCGTGAAATAGCTGAGAAGTTGTAGGTCGGCACGGACGATTCGGTACTGATTTTTGAGCAGGCGCCCATTACGGAAGTGGTGAAGGTGATTCGGGAAAAGACAGGCATACAGATTGATTTGGCCGAAGGGTTGGAGAAAAACCTGATTACAACCCGGATAAACAGCAATGAGCCGGACATAGCCGGAGAACTGGCTTTTCTTTGTGGATGTAAATGCGAGACATTGGTGAAAGGAAAACATTACAGGTTATATGAAAAGTAAATGGCTGCTTCTCTTGCTGTGGATGTGCATGGTTGCACGACCGGAAGCATGGGGGCAGGAAGTCAAATCAGCGAATACGGTAGCGGAAGAGTGGATACAAGTGAACTCCTCTTCCGCTACCGTATTGCAGTGGTTTGAATGGATTGAAAAAAGTACGGGAATCGTGCTTTCATATAATCCTGCACAGATGGAGTTAGGTGAGGTGCGTCGGATAGAGCCGGGAGGGAGAATGACGGTAGAAGAACTTTTGCATCGCATCCTCTCCGGTTATCAGGTGAAAATTGCTTTCGTACCTCCCCGCAAACTGGTGGTTCATGCACGGAAGATTGAAAGTTATGATGTCAGCGGTACGGTGTCCGAAGTGGACAGCGAAGAACGTTTGTATGGTGCGGTCGTGACACTGGAGGATAAGGATGGAAAGCAATGGAATACCATTTCGAATGGAAAAGGGATTTTCCGCTTGCATGTACCCGAAGGAACATACACAGTGAAAACTTCTTACATGGGCTACACTCCGCAGGTGCAGTCGGTCCGGGTGACGAGAGACTGTTTTATCCGTACCCGTATGAAACCATTGTTGTTTGAGATAGAAGAAATTACCGTGGAGTCGGGTAAACGGGAAAATGAACTGGGAGAACTGACTCCGTCTAATTTGCTGGCTTTTAGTGGGGGAGACTTGTTCTCGCAGATATGGATTCTGCCGGGGGTGACTTCTTCTTTGGCCGGACAGAATTTTATGGTCGACGGGGGCGGATACGATGAGAACTTGCTGTTGCTGGATGGCGTACCCGTGTTTCATCCCGGACATTTCAGTTCGCTTTTACCCGTGTTCAACGGGGATGCCGTGAAGAACATGGTCTTTCATAAAGGTTTCTTTCCAACTCCTTTGGAGGGACGGATTTCGTCGGTTACGGAAGTTAATCTGAAAGAGGGAAATAAGAAGGAGCATGTGCGTACCTTGACGTTGGACATGTCGGCTGCATCCGTCATGCTTGAGGGACCGATTATCAAGAATAAACTGTCGTACATGGTTGGGGCACGCAGAAGCTGGCTTGATTTTTTCGATAGTCTTTTGTCGGAAGAAAATCGCTTGAACCATTCCACTTATGATTACAATGCCAAGCTGTCGTATAATTTTTCTCCCGTTACTACCCTTAACTTCCTGGCATACGGGGCCCGGGATGATTATCATTTGCCTCTTCAGGAAAATGGTGAAAATGTGTCGGTACTGCGTTGGGACAATCAGGCCTATCAGCTCTCGTTTGCCACACAGAAGGGTAGATTGGGAAATTCGACAGCGGTATTTTATTCTGCCCATACTAACCGCGCTTATATGGGAGAGATAAAAGAGGATACGGACGGATATGTACATAGCGGTATCAAGTCGCTCAACGTGACGACGAACTTTAGCTATTCGCTGGAGAACCTCTATCATGCACGTTGGGGAGTGAAATATGCGTATGAAGTCTACGATTTGGTTTCGCAAGGTGAGGAGATGCGGGTACGGCATGAGCCGGTGAATCAGGTATCGGTTTATTATGACAACCTGTTGCGTATATCTCCGGAGTTCTCTGTGCAGGTGGGGGTGCATGGGGTGGCCTATTGCCCACAGCATCATCGGTCGTATTATAGCATTCAGCCGCGTCTGTCGGTGAAATATTTCCCGTCGGAGAGAAATCTGCTTTATCTGAACTTTTCGAAGATGGAGCAGTTTTATCATTTCCTTCGTTTCGACAGCTTTTTTTTGCCTACAGACTTCAGAATGCCCAGCATTGACGGTTTCAAGCCTCGCTCTTCCGAGCATTATGAGATGGGATGGAAGCATTTTATGAATTCAGGACAGTGTGAAGTCTCTGTGTACTATAAAACGAGGCGGAATGTGCTGGCCTTGCGTCCGGACACATGGGTTGAAGATGAGGGATGGCAGAAATACTTGATGGTAGGTAATGGAGACAGTTATGGGGTGAAAGGATATTTATATCAGCGCTGGAAGCGTTGGAGTCTGCAACTGTCGTATGCTTACTCCCGAAGCCGGGAGCGGTTTGGTGAGTTGCCGGAAAAAGGGAAGGTGCCCTCTTTGTACGATGTACCTCATCAGTTGGGGGGAGCCTTGTCGTATCAGTTGACGACTCATTCTTCTTTCTCTGTAGGAGGCATGCTGCGTTCCGGAAAAGTCCGGTTCTGGAATGAAGATTATGAGCCTTTGTCGGTGGAAGATTTTCGTGAAAAGCGTGAGCCGCTAAATTATCGGGTGGATGTGGGCTATTCTTACCGGAAATCATTCGGCGATAAATTGCTCTTGCTTCGTTTGGGGGTATATAATGTCGTGGGAAACCCTTCCGAAGAAGATATTCTGAGTTTTTATTCCGTGCACTGGAGTGGCAACTGTTTGCCGTACGGAAGTCTCAGCTTTAAATTTTAAGGAAGAGTTACCGTTGTATTCTTTGTTTTTTGTGCGCATATTCAAACGAGATTGATTATTTTTGCAGCATCTATTGATGAGACAATGAGTATAAAAGAGCTTCAAGAGGAATATGCCAAGCATCCTAATGTGGCAGGCTTGGCTTCTTTACGTAAAAATAAGGATATAAAGACTGTTTATTTGGAAGGTATGCACGGTTCGTGTGCTTCCTTGTTTGCTTCGGTATCGGTCAAGACGATGCCGGGAATTCATGTGTTTATACTGAACGATTTGGAGGAAGCCGGGTATTTTTACCATGACTTGGTGCAGGTGGACGGAGAGACTGATGTCCTGTTTTTCCCGTCTTCTTACCGTCGTGCCATCAAATACGGACAGAAAGATGCAGCCAATGAAATTCTTCGCACGGAAGTGTTGAGCAGACTGGAGCAGAAGAAGCCGGTCACGGTAGTTACCTATCCGGAAGCTTTGGCGGAGAAAGTGGTTTCACGGAAACGACTTTCGGATGCGATGCTGACCCTGAAAGTGGGACAGCAGGAAGATACGGTCAAACTGATGGAGACGCTTTCCAAGTATGGGTTTGAGCATGTGGACTATGTCTATGAGCCGGGACAGTTTGCCTTGCGTGGCAGCATTCTTGACGTGTATTCTTTTGCATCGGAATATCCTTACCGAATTGACTTTTTCGGAGATGAGATTGATAGTTTGCGTACGTTTGAAGTAGAAACTCAGTTGTCGAAAGAAAAGAAAGATTCTATCTGTATTGTTCCTGAACTTTCAGGAACGGAAGGAGCGGATATCTGTTTTCTGGATTTCTTGGATAAAGACGCTGCACTTTGGGTAAAAGACTTGCTCTGGGTGCGCGAACGTATTCAGGCAGTACACGATGAGGCGGTTTCTCCTCAGGCGCTGAAAGCGTATGAAGGTGAGCAGACGGAACTGATGAATTTGTCCAAGAAACTGATTGACGGAGCCGAATTCACGGTGCGTGCCCTTGAATTCTTCCGGGTAGATTTCGGACATAAGGCCTTAGGAACTCCGCAGGCACGCTTGTCGTTCGGGACCTCCGTACAACCAATTTTCCACAAGAATTTTGATTTGGTTGCAAGTTCTTTCACCGATTTCCTGCAACGGAAATATCGTCTGTATATCTGCTCGGACAGCATGAAGCAGACGGAACGTCTGAAAGATATTTTTAAGGAAAGAGGCGATGACATTACCTTTGAACCGGTAGACCGTACGTTGCATGAAGGGTTTGTGGACCATGCGTTGCGGGTTTGTGTGTTTACGGACCATCAGATTTTTGACCGATTCCATAAATACAACCTTCGCAGTGACAAGGCGCGTAGTGGAAAAGTGGCATTGTCGCTCAAGGAATTGAACATGTTTGAACCGGGCGATTATGTGGTACATATTGACCACGGTATCGGGCGCTTTGCAGGCCTGGTGCGTATTCCGAACGGAAATACTACGCAGGAGGTCATCAAACTGGTGTATCAGAATGAGGATGTGGTGTTTGTATCCATTCATTCATTACATAAAATTTCCAAGTACAAAGGAAAAGAAGGAGAACAACCCCGTATCAGTAAGCTGGGAACAGGAGCCTGGGAAAAAATCAAGGAACGGACGAAGACGAAAATCAAGGATATTGCCCGTGATTTGATTAAACTTTATTCTCAGCGTAAACAAGAGAAAGGATTTAAATATAGCCCGGACAGCTTTTTACAGCACGAACTGGAGGCCAGTTTCTTGTATGAAGATACTCCGGACCAGTTGAAGGCTACTCAGGAAGTAAAGGCGGACATGGAGAGTGATAAGCCGATGGACCGTCTTGTTTGTGGTGACGTGGGTTTTGGTAAGACGGAGGTCGCTATCCGTGCTGCATTTAAGGCAGTGACTGACAACAAGCAGGTAGCGGTGTTGGTGCCGACTACGGTACTGGCTTACCAGCACTTCCAGACTTTCAAGAAACGTCTGGAGGATATGCCTTGTAAGGTGGAATACCTGAGCCGGGCACGTACGGCAAAGGATACAAGCCGTATTCTGAAAGAGTTGGCCGACGGAAAAATCAATATCCTTATCGGTACGCATAAGATTATTGGCAAAAGTGTCAAATTCAAGGATTTGGGTCTGCTTATCATTGATGAGGAGCAGAAGTTCGGTGTAAGCGTAAAGGAAAAGCTTCGTCAGCTGAAGGTCAATGTAGATACGCTGACATTGACGGCTACTCCTATTCCGCGTACCCTTCAGTTCTCTTTGATGGGGGCCAGAGACTTGTCGGTCATCCAGACACCTCCTCCAAACCGTTACCCTATTCAGACGGAAGTTCATACATTTAATGAAGAAATTATATCCGAAGCTATCAATTTTGAAATGAGCCGCAACGGGCAGGTTTTCTTTGTGAACAACCGCATTCAGAATCTGGTGGAATTGAAGGCGATGATTCTGCGGAATATACCTGATTGCCGGGTATGTATCGGGCACGGACAGATGCAGCCGGAAGAACTGGAAAAGATTATCTTCGACTTTGTCAATTACGATTATGATGTATTGTTGGCCACGACGATTATTGAGAGTGGAATTGACATACCCAATGCCAACACCATTATTATCAATCAGGCCCAGAATTTTGGTTTGAGCGACTTGCATCAGATGCGCGGACGAGTGGGACGAGGCAATAAGAAAGCATTCTGCTATTTGTTAGCTCCTCCTTTGTCATCGCTTACACCGGAAGCCAGACGCCGTTTGCAGGCCATTGAGAATTTCAGTGATTTGGGCAGTGGCATTCACATTGCCATGCAGGATTTGGACATCCGTGGAGCTGGAAATATGTTGGGGGCAGAACAGAGTGGTTTTATTGCGGACTTGGGATATGAAACTTATCAGAAGATTCTGAATGAAGCGGTTACTGAACTGAAGAATGAGGAATTTGCTGATTTGTATGCCGAAGAAATCAAAGCGGGTGAAGAAAAAATCAGCGGAGAGGAGTTTGTGGATGAATGTACGGTGGAAAGTGACCTGGAGTTGCTCTTCCCGAATGAGTACATCCCGAGCAGCAGTGAGCGAATGTTGCTGTATCGTGAACTGGACAAGCTTGAACTGGATAAGGATGTGGAAACCTTTAAGGCCAAGCTGGTTGACCGTTTCGGAAAAATACCGCCAGAAGGGGAAGAGTTGCTGCGTATTGTCCCGTTGAGACGTCTGGCCAAGCGTTTGGGCGTGGAAAAAGTGGTATTGAAGGCAGAACGGATGACGCTCTACTTTGTCAGCAACTTGGATAGTCCGTATTATCAGAGTGTGGCTTTCGGCAAGTTTATTGAATATATGGCCAAGAATCCTCGTTATTGTAATCTGAGAGAGCAGAACGGGCGTCGCAGCATGGTAGTATCGAAAGTGACAGATGTGAAGAGTGCGGTAAGCATCTTGCAGGAAATTGTCAGCATCGAAGCAAAGTAGTTGGTTTCTCAAAGCAGTGACAAGGGGATTTCATTTCTGTTTCATGGGAGGTGTTTTCATGATTTTCCAAGTTGCATAAGAGAGGATTAAGTGGAGTAATGGTGTAACTTCACGCCTAAAATTTGGAAAATATATGAAGAAAAGAGGATGGATTGTGCTGTTCCTGGCTTTTCCTTTGTGGATGCAGGGACAAAGTGCACGTGAGGAGATTGGAAAGAATCCGGCATTGGCTGCAGGAAAATATTATGCTTATCAGGCTCCGGAGGAGAAGTTGATTCCGGCTCCTGCAGGGTATGAACCTTTTTATATATCCATGTTTGCCCGGCATGGTTCCCGGTATCTTACAAAAGAGAAGAAATATGCCGCGCCGTTGTCACTCCTTCTTGAAGCAGACGAGGAGGGAGTGTTGACTCCTGATGGAAAGCGTGTGCTGAAGGTGATAGCTTCTTTGGCCCAGGAGGCAGAAGGGCGTTATGGAGAATTGACTCCGAAGGGAGCGCAGCAGCATCGGGAGTTGATAGACCGGATGTTTCACCGTTACCCGGAGGTGTTTAGTGACGGTACGCATGTGGATGCACGCTCTACATACAAGACTCGTGCTTTTCTTTCCATGGCTGCCGGATGTGTGGAATTGAAAGGTTTGAATCCTAAACTGAATGTTACGACACAGACTAGTGAAACGGATGCTTATTATATAAAGTATAAGAATCCCTTGTATGAAGCACAGCATTTGGAGAATGTGGATTCTGTGTATCGTGCTGCCGACAGTGTGTATGTACATCCGGAGCGATTGATGAAACAGATGTTCCGTGACTCTGTTTACGTGGAAAAGCATGTGGATGCCGTGAAACTGATGATGGATTTGTTCGAACTTCATGGCATCAGTCAAAGTAGTTACAACCAACCGGATCTTTCTTTTTTATTTACTCCCGAAGAACAATATGATTTGTGGCAGCGGAATAACTTTGAATGGTATTACGAAAAAGGGCCTTCTCCGTTGAGCGATGCGTGCATGTATAAGTTGGAACGAAATCTGCTGAATAATTTCGTAGAAACAGCTGATACGGTAATTGCTTCCCGGAAAAATGCGGTGACATTACGTTACGGGCATGACACGAACCTAGCTCCGCTGGCTACGTTGATGGGGATAAATGCACTGCAAAAGGAAACTGCCGATTGGAATAAGATTGCGGATACATATCGTACTTATCGCCTGATTCCGATGTGTGGCAATGTTCAACTTATTTTTTATCGGAAACAGAACAGCCGGGATATTCTAGTGAAATTATTGCTGAATGAACGTGAAGTTACACTTCCCTTGCGGACGGATGTCTCACCTTATTATCATTGGAACGATGTAAGGGAATACTGGAAGCGGGTTGTAAAAGGAATTTCCCTTCCAGAAAGTAAAGATAAATAATCGCATTTGTAATATGTTTGTAAAAAGAGGTATTTGCGGGCTGGGCCTGAAAGTACCTCTTTTTTATTGTAAAGGATATTGGGTGTAAATGTAACACAATAGAAATCTCTATGCAATACCTATGAAAATCACACGGGATACTTTTGCGGCAAATAAGGAAAGCAAATGAAATCTAAGATTGTATTGGTATTGTTATCACTGATGTCGGCTGGAGTTCAAGCTGGTGTGATAAAAGGTAAAATTAAGGATGCACAGACTGGAGAGGAGATTATAGGTGCATCGGTGATTGTAAAGGAAGACCCAGGAAAAGGAACGGTAACCGGATTGGATGGAAGTTTTAATCTGTCGGTGAACAGAGACAAATATACGCTGGTCTGTTCTTATGTGGGCTATAAAAAATATGAAGTCAGCGTAGCAGCAGATAAGAAAGAGATTGTGATTCCTTTGAAGAGTGACGACGTCGCTTTGGATGAAGTGGTGGTGGTAGCTTCTAATCCGGGAAGAACTGAAGCAGGTGCAAGAGGTATCGAACGTCAGGCTATGAACGTGGTGAATGTGATGAGTGCGAAGGCGATAGAGCTTTCTCCGGATATTACGGTAGCCAACGTGATTCAGCGAATGTCTGGTGTGACAATTGAACGTAACAGTAGCGGTGAAGGACAGTATGCCATTCTTCGCGGTATGGATAAGCGTTACAACTATACATTGGTGAACGGAGTGAAAATTCCGAGTCCGGACAACAAAAACCGTTTTGTGCCACTGGATATTTTCCCGTCAGAAATGTTGGACCGTTTGGAAGTAACCAAATCTTTGACCGCCAATATGGAAGGTGACGGAATCGGAGGAGCAGTCAATTTGATTATGAAGGATGCGCCTTCTGAACGCCAGTTTACGGCAAATCTGTCAACCGGTTACAATGCAATGTATTTTGACCGTGATTTTCAGTCGTTCAATCGTGGAGCGATTGTGAAAAAGTCTCCTTACGAGCAGATGGGAATGCCGGAAAGCTTTAAGGTGACTGATGAAAATTTTACGAAAGAAAATCTGCGCATGACGTGGAAAAAACCTTTACCGGATGTAACAGCTAGTTTGTCTTATGGTGACCGTTTTTTTAATAATAAATTAGGATTGATTTTAGCTGGAAGCTATTTGAATACCTATCGTGGTAAAGAAAGTGAAATTTATTATCAGCCGGGACGTGATGTGAATAACACTGAGACAAGAAATTATTCAGACCAACAGACACGTATCGGAGCTCATGCCAAGTTCGACTATCATATAAGTCCGAAACATAAGCTTACATGGTATAACGGATATATGGATATGCGCGAGACTGAAGTCCGTGACCGTCTGGACAAGAAAGAAGGATATGTCCGAATGAGGTGGAACCGTCAGTATATCGTAAACTCTACGTTGAAAGGTGAACATTCTTTCCTGGCAGACAATGCATTGCATCTGTCATGGTCGGCAGTAGTGTCAAAGGCTTTTAATGAGACACCGGACAATAATGAAATTTCACTCCTTGGAGGTGGTGATCGTGTGGCTGTGAATAGCGCATTGATAAAACGTTGGGAACATAATTCAGACTGTGACAAAGCCGGATACGTTGATTTGTCATATAAACTTGATTTGTCTGACTCTGAATTTGAATTCTCTGCCGGAGGTATGTTCCGCGACAAGAAAAGAGACAGTTTCTTCAATGAATATACTTTTGAAACCATTTTGGGAGAAAGCCAGTACAGAGGTGAAGATTGGAACAATTATGATGAAATAGATTTTTATTATAAGACACGTAATATCAACGGTGCTCTGAATTATGATGCTACAGAACAGATTGGAGCTGGTTATGGTATGGCAAAATACACTTTCGGAAAATGGGAATTTATTGCCGGAGTACGTGTAGAACATACTAATCAGGGATACCTTCTTAAATATCCTACAGATGGAGTTGATGCCGAAGGAAACCAGAAATATGTTGATGTATTACCTAGTTTCCATACCAAGTATGAAGTTCATAAGAATGCCAATATGCGTTTCTCTTATGCACGTGCAATAAACCGTCCTAGCTTCTTTGAAATTGTTCCTTACACAATTTTGAATGAAGACTTCAGCGAGAAAGGTAATCCGGATTTGAAACATACTGTTGCCGATAATTTGGATTTGCGCTATGAGTTTTTCCCTAGATCGTCAGAACAGTTTATGGTAGGAGTATTCTACAAATATATTCAGGATCCTATAGAGCAGGGTTTAGTTCCGCAGGGACAGGATTTGTTCTATATCCCGATGAACTATGGTGATGCTTCTAATCTTGGAGTAGAGGTTGATGTAATGAAGTATTTTAACTGGTTCGGTATTAAGGCCAACTATACTTATACACATTCCAAAATTACTACAGAGAAACGTACAATGCAGGGCTCTGATGTGGTAGTAGTAGAACAGACCAGACCACTATACGGACAGGCTGCCCATGTGGCAAACCTATCATTACTTCTGAAAAGCAGCAAGTATGGTTGGGAAGGCCAGATTGCCGGAAGTTATACCGGAAAGCGTTTGAGTGAAGTATCTAACTATTTTGATGATGACATTTGGGAAGACGGATATATGCAGCTTGACGCTTCGGTAGAGAAAAGCTTCAAAAACGGTATCTCCATATATGCCAAAGCATCAAATCTGCTTGATACTCCTTTGCTCAGATTTACTCATAAGGGGCCTTATACAGACGGTATAACAGGCTTTGAACGTAAAAACGGCAATTTGATTGAACGTAAAGAATGGCATGGACAATCGTTTATGCTTGGTATCAGATATAAACTTTAATAGGTATTAAATAAATTGACTAACAACTTTTAATTTTTGAAAAATGAGACTGAAAAATTATTTTTGGGCTAGCGCTGCAATGATCAGCCTGTCATTAATGGCCATTTCTTGTACTGAAGATAATGTAGCTGATTCAGACAATGACAACGGTTCTGATGTAGAAGGTTCTACAGATCTAGGTGATTTTACAAATAACGATGTTGTGGTATGGGAAGCAGACAAAGTTGTTGAACTGAAAGATCATTTCACTGTTCCGGAAGGTAAGACTCTTGTCATTAAAGAAGGTGTTCAGGTTATTGCAACAGGAAAGGTTGGAATGAATGAACTTCCTATCGAGTTTACAGTAAAGGGTAATCTTTATTGTGAAGGTACAGCTGAGAAACCTGTTCTTTTCTCTATTCCTGAAAATGAAAGAACTGAAAGTAATATTTTCGAAGGAAAGTGGGGAGGTATTGTTGCCACTTCAACTTGTCAGGAAATGCTTATCGACCATACTATTATAGAATATGTGGGTGGAGATGTTCTGGAAGGAGCTCCGGCTGCACTTGCAGGAATATATAAAGCCGGTGATGATGCTTATCCTCAGATAACAACTAATAATACTAAAGGTAATTATGTCATCACAAATTCTATCCTACGTTATGGAGTTTCAGATGCTATCTATATGATGGGCGGTAACGCAATTATTGCAAACAATGTATTCTGTGCAAACGGTAAGACAGGTGAAGAAGCTGTGAATGTTAAGTCAGGATGTGTAGTTGACGTTGCCGGAAATTTGATGTTTGCTCCAAATACCAACGCATTGAAATTATCAAGCAAGTCACAGAGTGAGGAAAGAGCTCAGGCTAAGATTCAGGCTTACAACAATACAATAGTAAATGCCGGATGGAGACGTGATGAAGATAAAGGTGGTAGTATCTATGTAGAAGAAAATGCTAATGTAAAAGTGTTTAACAATCTTTTGGTTAACTGTAAGTTCAAGGCAACTACTCCTTTCTGGAATCAGGACTCTTCAGACCGTTACGACAGAAATAACTCAGTTATCAATTACAACTACTATGCCTCAGGTTCTCAGAAAATAGATGAGGCTGATTATGTATATGAAGCTGGTATAGAATACTCTTGGGAAGGATATAACTATTCTTATACATTGGAAGATGAAGATGACGGTGAAGTGATATACATCAACATGTATGACACAGAAAAAGTTGATAAGAATTCAATCGTAGCTACCGAAGATGACTCAAAAGATCCTAAGTTTACAGATTTTGATATTAATGCGGTTCGTCTTCTTGATTATCAGCTATTCAATAATGACGGAACACAGAAATATGATTTCCATCTTCAGGCTGGTTCACCGGTACTGACTGGTGCTTACGATGGTAGTGATGCTACTATGCAACCTTATTTCGGTACATCAGGTTTGACAGTAAACGGAAAAACTTATACCTCTCCGAAAGTGGAAGCTCGCTTCGGAGCATACGGTACAAAATAATAACATCCTTTTCTAGGTTTTGTTAAGGCAGTTGTGAAACTGCATTTTTCCTTAGACGAATAAGTCCGGACAGTTGTGTTTCGGACTTATTTTTTGAAAATCTTCTGCAAAGGAGTTTTCCTGATTTTATTCAGAATTGGGATTTACCTTTGCAACAATAAACAAATAATTGATAAAACTAAAAATGATTATGATTTCATTAAAAAGAATTTTCTGTACATGTTGTCTGCTTTTATCTGTATGGGCAGTTTTTGCACAAGGTCCTTCTGAGTGGAAGGCATTGGAGAAACCCTTGAATTTTTATCTGGCAAATGATTTGGGCCGTAATGGATATTACGACCAGAAACCTATCGCCGAATTGATGGGGCAGATGGCAGAGAATGTAGATATTGAAGCTGTGGTAGCTGCCGGCGATGTGCATCACTTTGAAGGTGTGCGCAGTGTAAACGACCCTTTGTGGATGACCAACTACGAATTGGTGTACAGCCATCCGGAACTGATGATTCCATGGTATCCTATATTGGGTAATCATGAATATCGTGGTAATACGCAGGCTGTATTGGACTATAGTCAGGTGAGTGCCCGCTGGGAGATGCCGGCACGCTATTATACAAAGGTGTTGGAGAACGATGATATTACGGTGCGCCTGGTAATGATTGACACAGCTCCTCTGTTGGATAAATACCGTAAGGATACGGAAAAGTATCCGGATGCATGCAAGCAAGATATGGACAAGCAGTTGGCATGGCTGGATTCTGTACTGACATCTACCAAAGAAGACTGGGTGCTGGTTGTAGGTCATCATCCTATTTATGCGGATACGGACAAGAATGATTCGGAACGCCTGGATATGGAAAAACGGGTAGACAGTATTTTGCGCAAGCATAACAATGTAAACATGTACTTGTGCGGACATATCCATAACTTCCAGCATATTCGCAAAGCAGGAAGCAAGATAGATTATGTAGTGAACACTTCCGCATCTTTGAGCCGCAAGGTGAAAGCAGTAGAAGGCACTGTGTTCTGTAGCGGAGAAACAGGTTTCTCTTTGATTTCTGCCGATAAGAAAGAATTGTGCCTGTATATGATTAATAAGGAAGGCAAAGTGTTGCATACAGTAAGACAGACCCGTTAATGTGGCTTTCTGTCTGTTTCCATTATTTTGCAAACTCGACTTTGCGTTATTGTTTTAAAATAGATAATCCTCTCCTCATTTTTAGGTATTTTTGAGGGAAAGAGTAGCAATTTGGCAAAAAAAGAGACATTCGTTGGAACGGTGTCTCTTTTTTTGCTATTTTTGCACAGTTTTTGGGGCATTTGTGCCGAATCGACTATGAGGGGCATGCAGATGCTCAGTTTATTGGACTATATGAGAATAGTCCGGCATCAAAAGAAATCATTATTAAAACATAAAGCATGATACACAAAGTATTAATCGCTAACCGTGGTGAAATTGCTGTGCGCGTGATGCGTTCTTGCCGTGAAATGGGTATCCGTACCGTAGCAGTTTTTTCCGAAGCCGACAGAACGGCTCGCCACGTACTTTATGCAGATGAGGCTTGCCTGATAGGTCCGGCAGCATCTCGCGAAAGTTATCTGAACATAGATAAAATTATCATGGCTGCAAAACGTCATGGAGTAGATGCTATTCATCCGGGATATGGCTTCTTGTCTGAAAATTCAGAATTTGCACGCCGTTGCCGTCAGGAAGGTATTATTTTTATTGGTCCGGATCCTGAAACGATGGATGCGATGGGTGACAAGATTTCTGCCCGTAAACACATGATTGCAGCTGGAGTGCCGGTCGTTCCGGGTACAGAACAGCCGTTGCAGAGTGTAGAAGAGGCTAAGGAAATCTGTAACAAAATCGGTTATCCGGTCATGCTGAAAGCTTCTATGGGAGGCGGTGGTAAAGGTATGCGTCTGATTCATAGCGAAGATGAAGTGGAAGAAGCATACAATACAGCCCGTTCTGAATCTATGTCTTCTTTTGGTGACGATACCGTTTATCTGGAGAAATTTGTGGAAGAACCGCATCATATCGAATTCCAGATTCTGGGAGATAATTTCGGAAATGCCGTACACTTGTTTGAACGCGAATGTTCTATCCAGCGTCGTAACCAGAAAATCGTGGAAGAAACTCCTTCTCCTTTCGTAACTCCTGAATTGCGTCAGAAAATGGGTGAGGCAGCTGTGGCTGCGGCTAAGGCTGTACACTATAAAGGAGCCGGTACGATTGAATTCCTGGTCGACAAGCACCGCAATTTCTACTTCCTGGAAATGAATACCCGTTTGCAGGTAGAACATCCTATTACGGAAGAAGTGGTAGGTGTAGACCTGGTAAAAGAGCAGCTTCGTGTAGCCAATAACGAGCCGTTGCACTTCAAGCAGGAAGATTTGAAACAGCGCGGACATGCTATCGAATGCCGTATCTGTGCAGAAGATTCTGAAAACAACTTCATGCCTTCACCGGGTGTTATCCGTCAGTTGATGGAGCCGAACGGTATCGGTGTGCGTATCGATAGCTATGTGTATGAAAGCTACGAAATTCCTATCTACTATGACCCTATGATTGGTAAACTGATTGTATGGGCTACTACTCGTGAATTCGCCATCGAACGTATGCGCCGCGTGTTGTACGAATACAAGATTACCGGTTTGAAGACCAATATCGGTTACCTGCGTCACATCATGAACGTGCCCGATTTTGTAGAAGGACATTACAACACATTGTTCATTCCGAAACATCAGGACATGCTGCGTGAGTGGGCCGGACAGAAAGAAGAGGAAACTGAAAACATCGCCATGATTGCGGCTTACATTGACTACCTGATGAACCTGGAAGAAAACAAGTCAGCATCAAGCGACAACCGTCCTATCAGCCGCTGGCGTGAGTTTGGCCTGAAAAAAGGTGTGCTGAGAATCTAAGTATTTTGAATTAAAGTAGAAGATTATGGAAATACATATAGGAGACAGAGTTGCGGATGTGACATTGGTCAGCAAAGAAGGCAACAAGGTACAGTTGACCATTGACGGAGTTCCATACGATGTAGACATCGTGATGGCCGAAAATGGTAGCTGCTCCATTCTGCACGAAGGAAAGTCGTACAATGCCGAACTGATTCGTAAGGAAGGTGGAAAAAGCTATACTGTAAATGCACATTATCAGTCATATAACATTGACATCATCGATTCACAGGCTAAATACCTGCGTATGCGCAAGGGCGGTGACGAGAAACAGCAGGATAAGATTGTTTCTCCGATGCCGGGTAAGGTAGTCAAGATTCCGGTGAAAGCAGGCGACCGTCTGCAGGCTGGCGACATCGTAGTAGTGATTGAAGCTATGAAGATGCAGAGCAACTACAAGGTAAACAGCGAATGCGTAGTGAAGGAAATCCTGGTAAACGAAGGAGATTCTGTCAACAGCAATCAGGTGATAATGACTTTGGATGTAATTAAAGAAGACGAACAATGACAACAGCAGAACAATATAAGAAATTTGAGGAGCTGGATAAGCTTGCTTCTCAGGGTGGTGGCGTAGAACGCGTGGAAAGACAGCACGCCAACGGTCACATGACAGCCCGCGAACGTATCGACATGTTGCTCGATAAGGGTACGTTCAATGAAATGGACAAGTTCGTAATCCATCACTGTACAGACTTCGGAATGGATAAGAATCACATTCCGGGTGACGGTATCGTATGTGGTTACGGTAAAATTGACGGACGTCTGGTGTACGTATATGCATACGACTTCACCGTATACGGCGGTACACTGAGTGCGACAGGTGCACAGAAGATTGTGAAAGTGCAGGAACTGGCATTGAAGAACGGTGCTCCGGTGATTGCCTTGAACGACTCAGGTGGTGCACGTATCCAGGAAGGTGTAGGCAGTATCTCAGGTTACGCTTCTATCTTCTACCAGAATACCATCGCTTCAGGTGTGATTCCGCAGATTTCGGCCATCTTAGGTCCTTGTGCAGGTGGTGCCTGCTACTCTCCGGCACTGACCGACTTCATCTTCATGGTGAAGGAAAAGAGCCACATGTTCATCACTGGTCCGGACGTAGTGAAGGCCGTGACACACGAAGAAGTGGACAAGGAAGAACTGGGTGGTGCTTATACCCACAGCAGCAAGAGCGGTGTAACTCACTTCCTTTGCGATACTGAAGAAGAAACTTTGATGAGCATCCGTGAACTGTTGAGCTTCCTTCCGTCTAACAACATGGAAGATGCGCCGATGATTCCTTGCACTGACGACATCCGCCGTGCAGAAGAGTCACTGATGACAGTCATTCCGGATGACCCGAATATGCCGTACGACATCAAGAACATCATTGAACCGGTAGTCGACAACCACTACTTCTTTGAAGTGATGCCTCACTTTGCCAAGAACATCGTGGTAGGATTTGCTCGCCTGGGCGGACGTTCTGTAGGTATCGTAGCCAACCAGCCTGCTTATCTGGCCGGTGTGCTCGACATCGATGCTTCTGACAAGGCTTCTCGCTTTATCCGTTTCTGCGACTGCTTCAATATTCCTATCGTTACTTTCGAAGACGTACCGGGCTTCTTGCCGGGATGCACACAGGAACACAACGGTATCATCCGTCACGGAGCGAAGATTGTGTATGCGTACGCAGAAGCTACAGTGCCTAAGATTACCGTAATTACCCGTAAGGCTTACGGTGGTGCTTACATCGTAATGAACAGTAAGCCGATTGGTGCCGATGTAAACTTCTCTTACCCGACTGCAGAAATCGCCGTAATGGGTGCCGACGGTGCCGTAAACATCCTGTACCGCAAGGCTACTCCGGAAGAAAAGGCGAAGGCAGTAGAAGAATACAAGGAAAAATTCTCTAATCCTTACCGTGCAGCCGAACAGGGTTACATCGATGAAATCATCCTTCCGAAGGATACTCGCTATAAACTGATTCAGGCATTGGAAATGACTCAGAACAAGAGCCAGAGCAATCCGCCGAAGAAACACGGTAACATGCCGCTGTAATCAGGTAGCAATTGTATAGATAATAAATAAGAAGAAGCGAAGAATTCCGCCGGTCATACGTGAGGAGTTCTTCGCTTTCTTGTATTGTGTTCACATTAGATTCTTTTTATATGAAGGAAGCATTCATAAAACTGCATCTTTCCATTCTCATCGCCGGAGGAACGGGGATTTTCGGAAAACTGATTTCCCTGAATGAAGGTCTGCTTGTGTGGTACCGTATGATGTTCGCCTCCGTGATGTTTTTCCTGTTGCTTTCGTTTCTGAAAAAGCTGCGGAAAGTGACCTTGGGCGATGTAACCAAGATTGGCTCTGTGGGATTGCTGTTGGCCTTGCACTGGATATTCTTCTATGGAAGTATCAAAGCCTCCAATGTATCCATCGGCGTGGTTTGTCTTTCGCTGATGAGCATCTTTACCGCCATCTTTGAGCCTCTCATCAATCGTCACCGCATTTCCTTGCGGGAGATTCTGTTCAGCCTGGTAGCCGTGCTGGGCATTGTGCTGATATTCCATTTTGACACCCGCTACCGGGTGGGTATCTGCATGGGAGTCATTTCGTCGGCTTTAGCTTCTCTGTTTACCATCGTCAACAAGAAGGTAGCTGTGAACTACACTTCCAGCACCATGCTGCTTTATGAGATGCTGGGCGGTTTCTTAGGGCTCTCCTGTATCTTGCCGGCCTATTTGCATTACTTCCCGGCGCCCTCTATTCTTCCCGGCGCCCAGGATTTGATTTACCTGTTTTGTCTGGCTTCGGTGTGTACCGTGGGACTTTATATCCTCCAGATTCAGGTACTGAAAGTCATATCCGCCTTTACGGTCAACTTGAGCTATAACCTGGAGCCGATATACAGCATCATCGGCGCCATGCTGATATTTCAGGAAGCCAAGGACCTGAACTTCAGCTTCTACTTAGGATTGGGACTGATTGTCCTGTCGGTCGTACTCCAGACCCTCAATGTGTTGTCGCAGCATCATAAGTTTATTCCTTCATTGTATGTAAAATGGAAACGTTGAAGAACCGTATCGTGAAACTGCTGGACACCCTGAACGAGCGGGTGTACGGCAAAGAAGAAGTCATGGCACTGGCGCTGCTTTCGGCTGTGGCAGGAGAGAGCATCTTCCTGCTGGGCCCTCCGGGAGTGGCCAAGAGTATGGTAGCCCGCCGGTTGAAACTGATGTTCCGTGGAGGAACAGCTTTCGAATACCTCATGTCGCGGTTCAGTACCCCCGACGAAATATTCGGTCCTGTATCCATTGCCCGACTGAAAAACGAAGACACCTACGAGCGCATGACAGAAGGCTATCTGCCCACCGCCACCGTCGTCTTCCTGGATGAAATCTGGAAAGCCGGTCCCGCCATACAGAATGCTCTTCTGACCGTCATCAATGAGAAAATCTTCCGCAACGGACAGTTTTCGGTACGGGTTCCCATGAAAGGACTGATTGCCGCATCGAACGAACTTCCGGCTTCAGGACAAGGACTGGAAGCATTATACGACCGCTTCTTAGTGCGCAAATTAGTGGGCGGTATTGAAGACCTGTCCGATTTCGACCGGATGATTTCCACGGCTGACGAAAGCGAACCGGAAATGGACGAAAGCCTGGCTGTGAGTGACGAAGAATACCGCCAGTGGCAGGAACAGATGAAATCCGTCGGCCTGCACTATTCCGTGCTGGAAGTCATCCATTCCCTCAAGGATAAATTAGAAGATTATAACCGCCAGCTGGAGAATGCCGATTCACCCTTCTCTGTGGCACTCTACGTGTCCGACCGTCGTTGGAAGAAAATCGTCCGTCTGCTGCGGGCATCTGCCTTTCTGCAAGGAAACACCGAGGTACGCCTGTCCGACTGCCTGCTGATGGTACACTGCCTGTGGAACGAGACCAGTCAGATAGACTGGGTACGCGATGCCGTACTGACGGCAGTAGGCGAGAGCGTGCGTGGCTACGTGCTGAACCTGTCGGGTATTGAAGCCGATTTGCAGGCTTTGAAGAAAGAGCTCGACTCGGCAGGAGCCTTGCGCGAGCGGGCCGATGCCGGATTGCAGCTGGTCGATACATACTACTATCAGGTGGAACGCGTACGCCTGGCCGGACGGCTGCTCCTCTTTGCGTCCGACTATCAGCAGCTGGACGACACTGGCAAACAGTTCTATCTGCATAAAGACAAGTACAAGACCGATTGCTATGTACTGAAGAAATACGACCCTTCCATGCGCAACAAGGTATCCCCATCGAAAGTCTATACCTTGCGCCGTGGCCGTCGTTCAGTATTTATCAACGACTATGAATACCCCTTGCTGTGCACTCCCGATTGTGCGTCGCTGCCCGCCATGGAAGTACAGGCACAGGAAGACATCCCCGCACGCTTCAGCCAGCTGGAACAACGGCTCGGCCATGCAGAAGCCCATTGCGGCGACTGGGTGAAAGAAGAAGCCGACTACTGCGCAAACCACCTGTTTGTCGGGAAAAGAGAGAAAGAAGCCATGAGCCGGATACTGGGCGAACCGTCGAAAGCCCTGTTCCGCTATCGGAACGAGTTGGAGGAAATGAAACATGCATACCGGAAAGAGAACGAGGAATATCCGTCTGAAAGACCTGAAGACGGCCTATTTGGAGCAACTTCGTGAGCGAAGCCGGGCGCGGATGGAAGAATACATTCAGGAGCGCACCGTGCTGGAAAGTGAACTGGAAGAATGCATCTGGGAATATTATCGCCAGACGGCTCCTTCCTTGCAGGAATTCTATTCCCGCTACACCCCTGAATGGGAAGTCTTCTATGAGCGCGAAACCCTGCCGCCGACCGATTTCCTGATATTTCTGCAACGGATGGAAACAGCCTTCCGCAAACGCTACACCCTGGCCGAACTCGATGTATCTTATTACATCGGTCGTCTGTCCCGTCTTCCCGAGCGGAGCGAAGAACGGGCAGCCTTGCAGGAACTCTTCCTCGACAAGTGGCACCATCTGCTCACGGTCAAGGAATACGACTATCAGTATCAGCACCTCTTCCGCCTGTGCGAAGGATTTCAGATTTTAGATAAATCGTTCGGCCTGAAAACGGAAGGCAATCTTCGGGGCTCACGCGTGAAATGGCTGTTGCGGAACCATCCGGAACTCTATCAGAAAGTAGTCCCCTACGAAAAAGCCATGGAGCAGAACCGTCAGATACGCGAGCTGGTGCGCTGCCTGGGGAAGAACGTGGGCGGACGGAAAGAATGTTTCGATTCCTTGTCTGGACTTCAGGCCGACAGTCTGATTCGTCATGCCTCACAGAGCGATGTGGAAGGTGTGACCTTGGGCGATGACCTTAACAGTCTGTTGCCCGTGGAGTACTGTTACCTCACGGATGAGGTGCTACATCCCTTCTTCATGCAGCGTTATGTGGAGAAACGCCTGCAGCAGTTTGATTCCTTTTCGCATGAAGACACTTCCAATCCCTCACCGGAAAAAAAGAAAGTCAGCTCACAGGGTCCTTATATCATTTGTGTAGATACCTCCGGCTCCATGAGAGAAGAGCGTGAACGACTGGCCAAATCGGCCGTGCTGGCCATTGCCCGTCTGACGGAGGCCACTTCGCGGAAATGTTATGTCATCAATTTTTCGGAAGATATACAAACCTTGCTGATTCGTGACCTGAAAACCGATTTCCCGATGCTGGTGGATTTCCTGCAACGTCGTTTCGATGGAGGAACCGATGCGCGTCCAGCCTTTGCCGAAGCCCTGATGATGCTGCGCACCCACGGCTGGCAACGTGCCGACGTGGTGATGATTTCCGATTTTGAGATGCCCCCTCCCGATGACGCGTTGCTGGCCGACATTCACCGTGCCCGTTTGCGGGGTACTTCCTTCTATGCGCTGGTGTTCGGTTCTCATCCGGAAACGGACTACCTTCATGAGTGCGAAAAGTACTGGGATATGTATTAGTTTGAAAAATCATCTTGCTTTTATTTTGCAAATATTGTTGAGTAAAAGATTTGAAATGCGGAATTCTGCTTTCTTTTTGAATAGCTGAATTTCGCTTTTTTCTTGCCGTAGATTTTGCTACCCCCTTCAGAAGCCTTCTGGAAGGGGTGGCTTTTGTGTAAAAATGAAGGTTTGGGCGAATTTAGGTAATCAAACACGAGAAAATCTGTGTGAAAAGTGAGATTTCGGGCGAAAATGCCGAGGAGTTTGGAGGAAAAACCTAAAGAGCTTTTGGGAAAACTCTTTTACGTTTGGAGGAAAACGCAAGTGCGTTTGAGGTCAAATGTACTTGCGTTTTGGAAAGTGCGCTTCTGGGTCTTTTGAGAGGGGATGGAGAATGAAGACTTTTGAAGACTTTCGCTTCTGGAATGAGATAAATTATGGATGAAATGAAAGTTTCTTTTTGTTTTGTGTATATCTGGATTTGGTAGTTTTGTATTGTGTAATTGATTATTTTTTGTGATAATGTTTGTATTTTGGTTGATTTTGTGTTCTTTGGAAATTGTAAGTCGGCATCTTGTTGCAAAAAATGAGATAACGGGATTCAGGGTTGCTAAATTACAGAATTCTGATGTGGAAGAGTGTGATTTGACATTTTGTTAATGTATGGGATGATTAGATTCATGTGGGGCGATGAGCTTGGAATGGTGTAAGTTGTGTGGAGGTTTTCACAAAAATAACGGGGATAGAAAAGTCGTATGTAGCAACTAATATCATAACTGCAATTTGTAACATTTATTTTTATACAGTCCTTTTTGCGAACAATCTGGGAAGTTTGGATGAAGATTATTTGCAGTGGGTATAAGGCCTATGCAAACGACACCGTCAAAATCCAATAAAGGCAGCGGTAAAAATTGATAAAGAAGTGCTTCATTTTATTACGGATTTGGTTGTGATATTTCAGTGAAGAAAGCCGAACCACGTTGGGATTCGGAGTTCTTTGTAAGTTTGAACCTAGATTTGGTATCACAGAATTTCGAATCAACATGTTTTTCGCCTACTGATCTTCTGTACATGAGGAGTTCTTACCCTCTTTATAGTAATGTCCTTGAATTTACTCAACAACTTGCTGAACAAATACAAAACTTGATATTTTAGTACTATGGAGACAGCACATGTATTTGATTGATAAATGTTCTGACAACTCGACTGAGGCTTTATTCTAATGATGTTTTCTGTAGAAAAAAGAAGGACTTAAATAATTAGTTAGCGGATTAATAAAAACGAAGAAAAATAGTTTGATTTAAAAAAAAAGTATGTATATTTGTAGATGTATCGTAAGCTTCCAAAATTGGCGTATTGACTAGCATGGTTCTTTCCCATACCTTCGTGCTAAACTTAAAACTCGAAAGATTATGTTTAGCGAAAAAGATTTTGAAAGACTGTGGTTCCTCTACAAAACCGAGGGTGAGCCCAATGGAGTTTCCATCAACTCGTTCTGCATTGGCAACAATATTCCATACACGGCATTCTATGACTGGTTCAAGAAGACACAGAAGAAGGTTGTACCTGTAGAAGTGGAAGGTATTCCTGAAGAGTTGCTCCAAAGCGACAATACACATGAGGATGTTACTGAGGACAAGCCCAAACGTACAACTCCCCATAAAGGAAGTATCATGGTAACGATAAGAACCCGTGAGGGCTTGTGCATTCAGAAGAAAGGCTTAGACTATCAGGGGCTGAAAACGCTGGTAGAGAAACTGGAGGGCTTATGCTGATCATCAACGGTCTTCACAACTTCTACTACCTTCCTGAGCTTCATGATATGAGATGCAAGGCTCAGCGTATATGCGAGATAATCCGCGGCAGGTACCACCGTGACCCGATGAACGGCGATGTTTACATGTTCATGTCTAAAGACCAGCGCAAGGTTCGCATGATACACTATGAGCGCAATGCCTATTATCTTCATGAGAAGTCCTTCATAAAGGGCTACAGGTTCATGAGGATAGAGCGCAAGGACGATGTGACAGTGTATAAGATAGACTGGAAAGACCTGGTCACGATACTTGAAACTCCGGTAATAACGAGCATAAGAATTTAATGATATAACTCTGAATATCAGCAATAAAAGTTCTCTAAATATTTGTGTATCTCACTGAAAATGAGTATCTTTACATAAAATTTAGAGAACATGGAAACAGAGGAACTCATAGAACACATACTCAGACAGAAGCATCTTGAAGAGATGATGAACAGACCCGAAAAGGAGCATACACCCCTTGAAGGTATGGATAATGAGCAGATAAAGAGGTTCGCCCTGTTCCTGTTTGAGGAGAATCAGAAAAAGAGCAGGCAGCTTGATGAAATGATAGCACGACTTGATGAAATAGGAAAAGACCTGAAGGAAGCCAACCGTAAGATTGATTCCCTTACAGATGCCCTGCTTAAGGCAAACAGCAAGGCAGAGAAGGCTGCCATTGAATGCAAGCTCCGCGACAAGGAATACAGAAAGCTTGAGAAAAAGCATAACGCCCTTGTCGAGCGTCTTTCACTTATGAATAACCAGACTTACGCTTCATCCAAAAGCCTTAAAGGCATTGACCGCAAAAAGGTCGTAAAAGGAAAGCATGACGACAAGGATGACTTTGACGGAACTCCCACTGCTCCGGCTGGTGAAGTTCCACAGTCAGACTCTGCCGCATCATGCGACGCGCAGGATACTCCGGCCACTCCTCATTCCAAGGAAAGACCGTATAGAAAAGGGATGAGATACAACAAGAACTGTGTAGGTACCCCGATAATACACAAGTCCGATTATACAATGCTTCCTGAGGGGTCTGTAGTGATATCATCAAGCTATCGTAAAATAAGAAATATCGTGAGCCATATTGAGGAACATCACTTTGAAGTGCTTAAGGTAAAGCATGCCGACGGCAGGATTGAAAGCATGTTCCTTCCCATGAAAGATGACGCCCGGGCTGACATCTACAATGAGATTGTACCGGGTACAAGCATTACGGCAAACATGCTCTCGTATCTGATGTTTAACCGCTTCCAGATGTCAATACCGGCATACAGGGAGGCAAAGAACCGTCTGTCGGATATGGACTGGAACACCTCTGTGCAGAACCTGCTGAACT
>OLNS01000571.1_pt1 | contig 32750 bp, 30 predicted proteins | sample 1673031 | NCBI WGS metagenome assembly OLNS01 (sample SAMEA3136748, study PRJEB25190) | human gut metagenome | biome: human gut; feature: human-associated habitat; material: faeces | place: Austria | collected 2013
TAGTGGAGATGGATATAAATGGGCAGAAGCATTGGATATAAAAGTTAGTAATCTATATCCTGGATTGGTTTCATTACAAACTAGAGAAGACTTTGATTTGGCAGGTCTGTCCTTGTCTAATGTTGGAATTCAGGTAAAAAAAGATAAAAAGGTTCTTTATAAAGAATGCGGTGATATTTTATTTACCCATGAAGGTTTAAGTGGACCTGGCATTTTGATAATGTCAAGTTATGTTATCAACAAAGATCCCAAAAGAATTATATTGGATTTGATTCCAAATAAATCAGTTGATGAAGTTGATGCTCTTTTGCTAGAGAGAATGAGCAGTCTTTCAAATAAACAATTAAAACATATATTAGAAATGATGATTCCAAAGCGATTGGTTCAATATATTATGAATCAATTAAATATTGATGTTAATTTAAAAGCCAATGAAACAACAAAAGCACAAAGGAGAAGTATTAGTGAATTGTTGAAGTGTTTAAGCTTTGAAATTGTAAATTTTGCCGGCTTTGAACAAGCCATGGTTACTGTTGGCGGAATCAAGACAAATCAAATTCAGCCTCAGACAATGGAGACTAAGAAAATTAAAGGTTTAAAATTTGCGGGAGAAGTTTTAGATTTGGATGCACAAACAGGTGGATACAATCTGCAAATCGCATGGACAACTGGATATGTTGCAGGAAGTACATTAAAAGAAGGGGCTAATTAAAGTCCCTTCTTAAATTTTGATGCAGGAATATGACAATAAGCACCTGGATTTTTGTCTAGATATTTTTGATGATATTCTTCGGCATTAAAAAAGTTTTTTAGCGGTTCAAGTTCAACAGCTAATTTTGAATCATATTTCTTTTGGATTTCGTTGTATTTAGATTGAATGGTTTCTAAATCTGTTTTTTCCACATAATAAATACCTGTACGATAGGAAATACCAATATCTTCACCTTGTTGATTGACGGATACCGGATCAATGATATCAAAGTATAAGTCTAATATTTTAGATAATGAAATTGTGTTGTCATCATATTGAATTTCTAATGTTTCTGCATGACCTGTAAGCCCTGCTTTAACATCTTTATATTCTGGATTTTGCGTTTTACCATTCGCATATCCAACCATTGTTTTTAAGATGCCATCAAATTGATCAAAATAGTGTTGTACACCCCAGAAGCAGCCACCTGCTAAATATATTGTTTTTATCATTTTAATTTATAATATTTTCCTTTCGAATCCTTTTTATATCGACCTACTTTTTTGGCGTAATCACTTTCGATCCATTTTGAAAGTTTACACTTCTTTTGTTTATTCGCTAAGATAGGCATTAAATATTTGCTTAAATCATCAATCGATGCATAGCGTGTATTGATTTTAGGATATTTTTTTAAAGCTTCTAAAACCTCTTCATCACTTGCCTCATTTGGCTTTTGATTTGTTTGTGGCTGTTGTTTTTTTGCTTTTTGAACTTGTTTTGGCTGTTCTTCTTTTAATGGCAATAAGAATGTATCTCTTGTTTGTAAAATTTCGATGTCGATGTCTTTACCTTGAAACATTAAAGCTTGTTTAATACCATGAAATCCTTGATCATTTGTGACAAGAAGAATTTTTTTAGGTATAACATTGGCGACAACTTGACCAAGAAGTGTAGCACAATAGATGTCCGCAAAATTCTTTTGACTTTGGTGTGTATTGAAACAATAGGAATTAGGAAAATCTTTGGCAATCGCAAAGATTTGTTGCCATGCTTTTTGTCCTATTTTTTCAAAGTTTCCAAAGAAAAAGAAAACGCTAGGACTTGTGGCGTTCAGTGTATTAATATCGAATTGTTGGACATTTTCACAGTCAATACAATAGAGTGTACAGTCTTCAAAATTATCGATTTGTATATTTTGAGGTGAAAAACTCATGCATTGAGAAAATGTTCCAATTGAAAAATTAAGTTGTGACATTTCATTCATCCTTTCATAAATAATTATAGCACAACATGGTATTCTTTCCTTTTATTTGTTATAATAAACTTCAAAGGGGGAGTTTTAGTGGCTTATTATCACATCTTAAAAGAACGTCGTACAAATCTAAAACTTTCCATTCAGGATGTTTCAAATCAGACGCGTTTAGCGCCTCAATATATACAAGCTATCGAAGAACATAACTTAGATGTTTTTTCGGATGATTTTTCTTTTGTTCGTTATTTTGTACATGCATATTGTGATGCCATTGGTGTAAATTGGCAAGCAATCGCTGATGAAGTGGACATGGATATTAATGAAGTGGCTCATCAAAAAGATATGGCTTTGACAATGGCACAAAGACGAATGGTAGAGCAGATGGCGAGTGTTCAAAAGAAAAAGAAGTCATCGACAAAAAAGAAAAAATCTTGGTTTCAAAAACATGTAAGTCGAACAAGTTCTTCTTTGAGTACAAATCAATCGCAATTGATTAAAGTGCTTGTCCTGATTGGAATTGCAGGTTTATGCGTTTTATCTGTCATTAATTTTGGGCTTCGTGCCATTTCAAATCAGAAACTTCAAACGCAAGAGGCTTTGCGTCAAGAACAGCTTTCAAAAAAGGAACAGGAAACCAATAAATTGGCAAATCAACGTCAAAAGGCAAAGGAAGCAGCTGCTTTAGTTGTCGAAAAAATAAGTGATGAAACCAATGCATATCAGCTTTCAAATATACAATCGGATGTAAAAAAATTAGATTTAAGTATTACTTTACCGACTAAGTCAAAAATCACTGTGACAAAAGATGGTGAAACGATCAATGATGATACAAAAGTATATACGGGTACATTTGCACAATCTCTAGAATTATCCGAGAATTGTACTTTTGAAATTAGTATTGAAACATATTCGGATAACTCGATTACTATTGATGGAAAAGAGATTTCTTTTGATAAAACAGATTGGCAAGAAGGCCAACCAGCTGTTATAACTTTACAGGTTGGAAAAGGAAATCAAAAAGAGACTGAAGAATATTCACAATATGATAGTGACTATGATTATGGTTACTCAGATGAATATTATGGACAAGAGGGGGATTATACATATGACCAAAATGAATATACCGAACAGACTAACGATTATTAGACTTTTATTAGTACCGGTAGTCGTAGCCGTATATTTATGTATGGATCCTACTCTTTGCGTAATTGATGAAACAAGCGGCTTAGCCCTTCGAGATGTGATTGCGTTTGTGATCTTTGCGGTTGCGAGTATTACCGATTTCTTTGATGGAATGTTGGCAAGAAAGAACAATTGGATCACTTCATTTGGAAAATTTGCCGATCCAATCGTAGATAAGATGTTAGTCAATACAGTATTGATCTTGATGGTTTATTTTCATCAGGCTAATGTGATTGCGGTATTATTGATGATCGCAAGAGACTTGATCGTAGATGGGTTAAGAATGAGTGCTGCAAATTCTGGTGAAGTTGTGAGTGCGGGAATTTTTGGAAAATTAAAAACTGTACTACAAATGTTTGCGCTTGTGTTCTTATTGTTGAAAGATTGGCCATTTGTCTATATGGGTATTTGTATGGATCAAATTTTGTTGTGGGCAGCAACAGCGGCTTCTTTATATAGTGGATTGATTTATTTCAATCAATTAAAAAAATACGTTTTGGAGACTATGTAATGAATGATGCAAGACAACTAGTTTCTTTATGTACAGAAAATCATTTAACCATTTCTAGCTGTGAAAGTTTAACGGCTGGATTATTTACGAGTACGATTGCCTCCATACCTGGGGCAAGTGCCATATTAAAAGGTGGCTTAGTGACTTATTTTACACCAATGAAAAGTGTATTGGCTCATGTGGATGTGGACTTAATTCAAAAATATGGTGTAATCAGTGAAGAGTGTGCGTATGCGATGGCTAAAAATACAAGACAAATTATGGATGTGGATTATTGTATTTCTTTTACAGGAAATGCTGGACCGGATGCTTGGGAAGAAAAACCAGCGGGAAGAGTATATTGTGCAATCGCATCAAAAAAAGCTATTCAAGTGTATGGTTTTCAATGTACAGGTTTGTCTAGAAATGATGTTAGAGAACATGTTGTTATGCAGATGATTGATATATTGATTCAAACAATTCAAAAGGAGAATATATGCCAAAAGAAAAAGTAGAAACAAATAAAGATAAGCTTTTAAGTGATGTTTTAAATGAAATCGAAAGGGAATATGGTAAAGGTTCTGTCATGAAACTTGGGGATCGAGCGGCTGTTGATATTGAACCTATTCCTTCAGGAAGTTTACTTTTAGATGATGCCTTGGGTATTGGCGGATATCCAAAGGGAAGAATTATTGAAATCTTCGGTCCGGAATCAAGTGGTAAAACAACGCTTGCTTTACATGCCGTTGCTGAAGTTCAAAAAAAGGGTGGTCGAGCAGCCTTTATTGATGCGGAAAATGCGATCGATCCTGTATACGCAAAAAATTTAGGTGTTAATATTGATGAATTAATTTTGTCTCAACCAGATTCAGGTGAACAAGGATTAGATATTATGTTGATGCTTGTAGAAAGTGGAGCTGTTGATTTGGTTGTTGTAGATAGTGTGGCAGCTTTAGTTCCACAAGCCGAATTAGATGGTGAAATGGGTGATAATCAAGTTGGATTACAAGCTCGTATGATGTCTAAGGCTATGCGTAAGCTTGCCGGAGCAATGAACCAAAATGATTGTACAGCTATTTTTATTAACCAGCTTCGTGAAAAAGTCGGCGTTATTTATGGAAATCCAGAAACAACACCGGGTGGGCGAGCTTTGAAATTCTACTCATCTGTTCGTGTAGATATTCGTAAGGCAGATGCCATTAAAAATGGTACAGACATTGTAGGGAATAAAGTCAAAGTAAAAATTGTTAAAAATAAGGTAGCTCCTCCATTTAAATCGGCTGTACTTGAAATTATGTACGGAGAAGGAATCTCTTATATTAGTGAACTATTAGATTTATGTGTTGATGCCAATATTGTAAAAAAGGCAGGCGCATGGTTCAGTTATGAAGGAGAAAAAATCGGACAGGGAAAAGAGGCTGCCAAAGCTTACATCAAGGCAAATCCAGAATTCAAATCAATGCTTGAAGAGAAATTAAAGGAGTTTAGAACAAACAAAGATGTTGAAGAATAAGAGTTCTGCGTAGAACTCTTATTTTCGTTTAGAGGTATATATTATATGGCACGTTTGGAAAATAAGAATTATAAATCTATTCAAAAAAGTGAATTAAATAATCCGGTTGTATTTGTGGTGGATATGATAAAAGGGTTTGTGAATATAGGCCCACTTCATGATGAAGCTATTGGCAATGTGGAAAAGAATATTGAAAATTTATTAACATGTTTAGAGTGCAACAATGTTTTTGTGTGTGATTCACATCCACCAAAGACGCGTGAATTCAATTCGTTTCCAGCACATTGTGTAATTGGAAGTGAAGAATCTGAAATAGTTGATTCTTTAAAGCCGTTTGTGAAACATGTCATCAAGAAGAACAGTACGAATACGTTTATGGCACCTGAATTTGAAGAGTTTTTAAATTCAGATTTGAAATATTATCGTGATATAATTGTGACAGGTTGTTGTACAGATCTTTGTGTGCTTCATTTTGTGTTAAGTTTAAATACTTGGTTCAATGAACACAATATGGATGAATATCGTATTATCGTAGTTGAAAACTGTACAGAAACCTATCATATACCAGAAGTACATGAAGCTACATTCTTTAATGATGTCGCATTTAGAATGATGGAAATGAATGGCGTTCAAGTTGTTTCTGAAGTAAGGGAGTAAGATTTAAAAAATGAAAGATAAGAGAAATTTAAGTTTAGTCATGGACTTTTATGAACTAACAATGAGTCAATGTTATTTTAATGATAATAAAGACAAAGAAGTCGTATTTGACTTATTTTATCGTAAAAATCCGGATGACGGGGGATATTGTGTATTTGCAGGTTTAGAACAGGTTGTGGATTATGTTTCAAATTTGCATTTTGAAAAAGAAGATATTGATTATTTACGCTCATTAAATCAATTTAGTGAAGAATTTTTAGAATATTTATCAACCGTACGTTTTACAGGTGATATTTATGCGATTCCAGAAGGAACACCGGTATTTCCTCATGAACCATTGGTTCGTGTAAAAGCACCAATTATTGAAGCACAACTTGTAGAAACGGCATTACTTTTGGCTATTAATCACCAAACTTTGATTGCAACAAAATCACGTCGTATTGTACAAGCAAGTGAACAAAGAGCGGTTATGGAATTTGGTGCACGACGTGCTCATAACTTTGATGCAGCTATTCTAGGAGCTAGAGCAGCTTATATTGCAGGTTGTGCAGGAAGTGCTACAACATATTCTGGTAAAGAGTTTGGTGTACCAGTACTAGGAACAATGGCACACTCATTTATTCAAAGCTTTGATACCGAATATGATGCGTTTATGTATTATGCCAAAACATATCCAAACGCATGTACTTTATTGATTGATACATATTCTACTTTAAAATCAGGTATTGTGAATGCGATTAAAGTAGCTAAGGATTATCTAGAACCCAATGGATACCGCTTAAAAGGTGTTCGTATTGATAGCGGAGATATGGCATATCTTTCTAAAAAAGTTCGTAAGATGTTAGATGAAGCCGGTATGGAAGATTGTAAAATCGTTGTATCCAATTCATTAGATGAATATGTCATTGAATCTTTGATTCATCAACAAGGTGCTAAAATTGATTCGTTTGGTGTTGGTGAAAACTTGATTTGTTCAAAAAATTCACCAGTATTTGGTGGTGTTTATAAAATGGTGGCGATCGAAAAAGATGGTCAAGTAATCCCAAAAATTAAAATCAGTGATAATGTTGAAAAAGTGACAAATCCAGGTATGAAGAATTTAAATCGTATTATGGATAAAGAAACAGGTATGGCTATTGCCGATTTATTGACATTAGAAGATGAAGTCATTGATACAACGCAAGATTTAACAATCTATCATCCAATGTCACGTTGGAAATATAAAGTGATTCCAGCCAATACGTATACAGTACGTGATATGTTAGTGCCAATCTTTAAAGATGGAAAGCTTGTTTATGATCTACCAACTCTAGAAGAAATTCGTGCATATAGTGAAAAGGAACTTGCTACAATTTGGGATGAAATCAAACGTTTTGTATATCCACAAGAATATTATGTAGACTTAAGTGAAAAGTTATTGAATCTTAAGCTAGAAATGTTGAAGAAGTATAAATAAAAAAAGGAAACTGTGGTTTCCTTTTTAAATACAACTTTCAAAGAATTCACGCATATCCTTGGCTAATAGATCAAAGCTTTCTTTACCAAGATACGCCATATGACCACTTGGATATTCACCAATGGTTACTCGATTTGGATCTAAATTAGAGTGTGTAGCTAAATATCTGGCATTTCCAGCGGTTGTACAAAGATCATATAGACCAGAGGCAAAGAAGACTTTCATCTGTTTGTTTCTTCGCATGCATCCAGCTAAGGATTGAGCAGGACTTGTTTTGAATTCACGATTCCATGTCATATTTACATCAAAGACTAAGCCTTTTGAGATACGATCACTTGTGATGTTTAATTCTTGACGCATCAATCCATAAGCAGTCTGGAAAGCAGGTGTATATTGTCCCATGGCTGGGTCATCCGCAATGACATTGGCTTCCATGATTTCTGGATCATCATTCCAAGTATAACGACCGTCATAGAATCCTAAAGCTAAACCTTTATCTTCTAATAGTTTATGCGCAAAACCTTTCTGCATATCCATATGTAAATGGTGTCTTAACCAATAGTTTTGATCAATACCTGAATAATAGGCTAATTTAGCTGCGATTTCTTCTTTGTTCGGGCAGGCATCTCCTAAAAATAAAGCTGTAACATATTCAGTAGATGCGAATGTAAAGGCTTCTTCAATAAAGTCTTTTTGTGAAATATTTTCTTTTGGATTATGGAAATAATTTGTGGCAGCCATTGTGATTAAGTCTGTAGCACTTGCTTCAACAGGAAGCTTTTCAATAAAGTAACTTCCAAGTAAGAAGATACCACTCACACTAATGCCCATCGTATCGGCTTTTTCAGGACCTGCACCCATAAGTTCTCCTGCAAGTAAGGCACTTCTTGCGGTGCCATAGCTTTCACCAGCTAGTAAGACTGGGGAATTTCTACGATTATAGCGAGCTAAGAATTGTTCAATGAATTTAGAAACACTACGAACATCGCCATGTGTTTCATAAAATTCTTTTCTTGCCTTTTCTTGAATTAAACGACCTAAACCTGTTCCTACTGGATCAATAAAGACTAAATCACATAAGTCTAATAAACAATGTGGATTGTCTTCTAATTCAAAAGGTGGAACTGTAGGAAGGTTTAGTTCATCATCTAATTTTACAATTCTAGGACCAAACAATCCCATGTGAAGCCAAAGACTTGCACATCCTGGACCACCATTATAAATAAATAAGATGGGACGTTTTGAATTGTCTTGAACATCACTTCTAAAATAGGCATAACTAAAGATGGATGCGACTGGATTATTTTCTTCATCTACAAAGAAATTATCTTCACAAATTGTATGATAAGGAATGGTTGTTCCTTGAATTTGTAGGCTTCCATCTGCCTCATATTTTGATTTTTCTAAGTTTTCTTGAATACGCATTATTTCACCTCACACTTTTTAATAAAGACATTGAAAATATCTTGCATCTCACCATATTTATGGGACAAGGCTTCTGGATGAAATTGTACGGCATAAATAGGTAGAGACTCATGTTCAATGGCTTCAATAATGCCATCTGGTGCTTTAGCTACAACTTTAAAGTGTGGTGCTAAATCCTTGATGGCTTGATGATGAAAACTATTCACATAAGCTTCATCACTTAAGCTAGGATATAAAAAACTATCCTTTTCAATATGGATTTTATGACTTGGATTTTCTCTTTTTTCTTGTTGCGCATGTTTGATTACATTTCTTTTACAATACGACAAATCTTGATATAGAGATCCTTTAAAATAGACATTCAACATCTGTATGCCACGACAGATTCCAAAAATAGGAATCTGTTTTTCATTGGCATATTTTAATACTCGCATTTCATAATAATCACGATCTAAACTTGAATTACCTTGTAAAGGTTCTGGATTTTCATTATAAATCATAGGATTTACATCAATTCCACCTGTCACAATCAATCCATCTAATAGATTAACTTGAGCTTGAATTGTATCATAGTCATTTGTGATTGGAAGAATGATGGGACAGCCACCGGCACGAATGACACTATTAATATAGGCTTCATTGATAAACTGTTTAGGAAGATTTTCTTTATCCAATTCATTACAAGTTAGACCAATAATAGGCCTATGCATTTTGATCCTCTAAAAGAGAGATTTCAATTTTTTCGGTTTCTTTTATGATATATTTACCTGGAATGGCTTCATCCACATATTCCATTTCACCATTTTGATTATCAAATGGATCATTTGGCAAAAAGTTTTTAGCTGGTACAAAAGCACCTTGGAATTTTGATGAGCATGGTGTTCTAAATGGATCTAAATGTCCAAAATAGAAATCTTGTCTTTCCAAGTTTTTAGCACGATAGGATCCACCACCAAATGAACAATCCGCATATAACCATCCATATGGAGCTACATAGAATCGTGCCCAGTCATGATTACCAATGGTTTCAGGCGTTGTATAAAGTCCAGCTTGCCAAGTGGCAGGAATGCCCGCAATACGACATAGAGTAATAAATGTCAATGCTTGTAAACCACAATCTCCCTTTAATCCTGTTGTGATATATTCTGGAATACAAGGTAAAGTCGCATAAGCACGTACATATGAATAGGTCACATGTGTTGTGATATAGTTATAAATCAATTTCGCTTTTAATAATGGATTTGTTTCTTCACCAATGATTTCTTTAACTAGATCCTTTAAGTAATCTGTAAATACAACATGTGGCGCATATTCTTCAAGACAAGTATCTGGATGTTCATCTGTTACAATACTTGGGTCTAATTCTTCATAGTGCATATGATTGATAAATTCATATTCTACACTGAATTCTTCACCTTTTTCATATGGCTTTTCAATATATACACATCTTTGATCTACGCTATTGTCATTTACTAGGCCTTCATGAGATGTATTTAATAATTTAAAATCTTCAACCTGCGCATATTCTTTCGGAATAGGAAGCCATACACGAATTGTTTTTCCTGGCTTTTCAAATGTAGGATCTACCTTCAAGCTTGTCTTGACATGAATCTTGCAGTAAACATCCTTTTCTTCCTTCATCTTATGCATTACGTCGTCTAATAAAGTACTTGCAGCACCATCTTTTTCAATTAAACGATCTTTATAAGCTTTACGCACTTTAATTAGGTTTTCAAAGAAATTGTCTTTTAAATACATTTTTCCCTCAATGAAAATCCATTCAAACGCATTGTCTTTGAATAATTCATCAAATTCTTCATCTTTAAAATCGGAAATTTTAGACTTTAATAATTCGATAGCATCTTCTTTTGAATACGTAAAATTTTCAGGAAGACGAGAAATCAATTCTTTTTCTAATTCTAAACGCTCCTTTAATTTGGTAGGAATATCTTTTTGAAGACGCAAATCAATCATTTCCTGCATCAGTTTAAATTGCCCGTTCCATTTTAATTTCATTAAATCTTCTGGAAGTGGCGTGTTCAATGTTGTCATGTTCATAATAGTTCACCTCATTTTGATTATACGCTATTATGAAAATTATTACATAAAAAAATGAAACTTATTGAAATGAGTTTCGAATTAATTCCTCCTGAGAGTATTTTTCCTGTGTTTTTTTATCTACACTCATTAAAACAGGCGGTAGTTTTCTAAATGATTTGTAGTACTGCAAAATTAAAGATAATGCGAAAAAAGGTGCCCATTCAGTAAGTGTCATATTTTCTTTTGGTTCTAATAAAAATCCATCTTTTAAGACTTTACAATTTAGGGCATATTCCAATTCATTACCGAAATTCACTTTTAATATTTCTTCATCAAAAGAAAGAATAGAACTCAAGTTATCTAAAGGCGCATTCATACTATATTGATATGTATGTTGATCGATTTGTTTCATCACTAACGTTTTATATTTCATGCCTTTATTGTAGCGCATAATAGTTTTTGTTTCTGTTAAATAATATTAACATGGTATAATTCTATAGGTGATAAAAATATGACATTTGAACAAATGAATTTAGATCAAAATATTATACAAGCTTTACATACATTAGGCTATGAAAAACCATTGCCCGTACAAGAACAAGTCATTCCCAACATTCTTTCGCAAACGGATTGTATTGTTAAATCAAGAACAGGAAGTGGTAAAACGGCATCTTTTGCGATTCCAATCATTCAAAATCTAGAAATTGATGAAAGAAGTCCACAAGCGTTGGTACTTACTCCAACTCGAGAACTAGCTTTACAGATTCAACAAGATTTTGATCGTATTGGAACCTTTAAAAAAATCAAGACACTACCTATATTTGGTAAGCAGCCATTTAAGTTTCAAAAGGAAGATTTGAAACAAAGATGTCATGTAGTGATTGGTACGCCAGGAAGAGTTTTAGATCATCTTCAACAAGGAACACTCGATCCATCAAAAATTAAATATGTAGTCTTGGATGAAGCGGATGAAATGTTGAATATGAACTTTTTAGATGAAGTGCAGGCTATTTTAAAATATATGCCTAAAAAACATGTAACTTGTTTATTTAGTGCAACCTATCCTGCAGTGATTCAAAGAATGAGTAAGAAATATTTGTATAAACCAGCTAAGGTGGATCTAACGAGTACAAATAAGCCAAATATTCTAGAAGAAGCCTATCACGTCAATGAAGAACATAAAGAATTATTCCTTCTTCATTTATTGGCATTAAAGAAACCAGAATCATGTATGATCTTTTGTAAGACGCAGGCAAGAGTGGATGAAGTCTATGCATGTTTAGAAAAGAATCAAGTTAGTGTCGATAAAATTCATGGTGGTATGATGCAAGAAGAAAGATTATCACATATGCGACGCTTTAAAAAAGGAAAGGTGCGTATTTTAGTTTGTACCGATGTCGCAAGTCGAGGAATCGATGTTTTTAAAGTGGAGATGATCATTAACTACGATATGCCTAGTCCCGTTGAAACATATACACATCGTATTGGACGTAGTGGTAGAGTCGATGAACAAGGCTTAGCTATAAGTTTAGTGAATGAATATGATGGAGTTCGAAAAGAAAAACTAGAGGAATATCTAGGCTATAACTTGCCATTTAAAGAAGAGGGTGAAGTGTATTTAAGTGATTTAGATATTTTAGATTCATTAAAAGAATCCAATCGTGTGGTGGTCGATAAATCAAAAGATTTAAGAAAAGGCATCACTAAAATCTATTTGAATGGAGGAAAAAACAAGAAGATTCGTCCTGGCGATATTGTAGGTGCTATCTGTGAAATTGATGGCGTTACGGTCGATGATATTGGTGTGATTCAAGTGCAGGATCATCAATCGTATGTGGATATCTTAAATGATAAGGGAAAACTTGTATTAAAGAATTTAAAGACAATTAAAGGGAAAACATTGCGTATTCAGAAGGCAAAAAATGGATTTGGTCACTAGATCAGATCCATTTTATTGTACATTACTAAAATACGGGATTTGCACGTAAATGGGGAGTGAACTTTAATAGAAGTAAATAATAAAGGTGATTGTAAGTATTTGTATATGTAATGAATCTTTTTCTATGGTTTATAAATATTGTGTTTGTCTTAATATTGAAATGTTATAACAATTGAATTATAATAGAATTGAATGTTATAACAATCAAACAGGAGGCAATTATGGAAATTAAAGACGCAAAAGTATTTCATGATTATTTAAATGGTGTAATTGAAGGGGAGGATGTTAAGAAGAGTACAAAATTGTATTCGAATGCTAAAACATTCTATTCTAGTGTGGATCCAAGTATTTCAGATAATCAAATTATGTATGAAGTGTATTCCTATGAACATGATGGTTTGTGTTATGGATTGACTGTGATGCAGCCAGTATGCGTGAATGGAGAATGTAATGTAACACGTGGACATTTCCATGAGAATTTAGATTGTGATGAAATCTATTGTGGTATGGGTGGTGAAGGTCTTCTTTTGTTGATGGATGAAGATTATCATTGTCATGCAGAAAAAGTAAAATGTGGAAGTGTACACTATATTGACGGGCATTTGGCACATTGCCTTGTGAATACAGGTAATATGGAATTAAAAGTGCAATGTATGTGGCCAAGTCATGCGGGTCATGATTATAAGCGTGTAGAGGATCATCCTTTTGCAGTAAGAGTGTTTAAGAAAAATGGTGAATTGAAGGTGGAGGAAGAATGAGTTATCTAAATTTTAAATCGGAATATGATTGTTTTCCTAAAACGACAATAAAGAATCATAAAGCGTTTTGTGGATATGAAGAAATCTATCATGAATTAAAGAGTAAAATGAATAATAACAGTGTTGTAGTCTTTGATTATTATCCGGGTGTAGATGAAAAGGAAGTCTATGAATTAATTAAACGATTCAATTTTTCTTCAGAAATCAATATGCATGATATCTTTAAAGATGGCAAAACCATGACTGAACAAATGAAATATAATCTAACGGATGATCGTGTGTTTGGTAAGATGTATTATGGTAATCTTGTGGATTTTATAGATGAAGATAAGCTAGAAGAAGCTCAAAACAAAATTAAAGAACAGAAAGAATCGGTCATTGTATATGGAGTGGGTGCTGGTTTAGTAAGTCATGGTGATGTGTATGTCTACTTTGATATGGCTAGATGGCAAATTCAACTGCGTTATCGTAAAGGGATGGCAAATTATAATGTAGATAATTATGATGAAGATATCTTAAAAAAATATAAGCGTGGCTATTTTATCGAATGGCGTATAGCGGATAAGCACAAAGAAAAATACTTTGAGTGCTTTGATTATGTGGTGGATACAAATGCTGCTAATGATCCAAAAATGATTTCAAGTGATACATTTAAGATAAGTTTGCATCAATTATCAAAACAACCATTTCGTACAGTACCATACTTTGATCCAGGCGTATGGGGTGGTCAATGGATGAAGGAAGTTTGTAACTTAGATGTGAATCAGCCAAATTATGCATGGAGTTTTGATGGAGTTCCTGAAGAGAACAGTATTTTATTTGATTATGATGGAGTTATTGTAGAACTTCCAGCTATGGATCTAGTGTTGTATCAACCAAAAGAATTATTGGGAGAACAAGTCTATTCTCGTTTTGGAGCAGAATTTCCGATTCGCTTTGACTTTCTAGATACGATGGAAGGACAAAACTTATCTTTGCAGGTACATCCATTAACGGAATATATTAAAAAGAATTTTGGGATGAGTTATACACAAGATGAAAGTTACTATATTTTGGATGCCAAAGAAGATGCCGTTGTTTATTTAGGCCTAAAAGAGGGAATTCAACCAACTGAAATGATTTCGGATTTAGAGTCAGCACAAAGAGGAGAAATTGTTTTTGATGCCGATAAGTATATCAATAAGTTTCCGGCAAAGAAACATGATCATTTCTTGATTCCTGCAGGAACTTGTCATTGTTCAGGAAAGAATGCGATGGTATTAGAAATTAGTGCAACACCGTATATTTTTACATTTAAATTGTGGGACTGGCAAAGACTAGGCTTAGATGGACTTCCTAGACCTATTCATATTGAACATGGAAAACAAGTCATTCAATGGGATCGTACTACAGAATGGGTTAAAGAAAATTTGGTCAATGCGACGTATGAAGTAAAAGAAGAAGGAAATGATTGTAAGATCGAACATACGGGTTTACATGAACTAGAATTTATTGAAACTAGAAGATATACAATCAAAGAGAATTCATCACATAAAACACATGGAACAGTGAATATGTTGAATTTAGTCGATGGAAAGACTGCATTAATTGAAGGGGATTTTGAACCTTTCATTGTGCATTATGCAGAAACCTTTATTATTCCTGCAAGTATAAAAGAATATACAATCAAGCCTTATGGTTGTGATGAAGTGAAAGTATTAAAGGCTTATGTGAGATTTTAAAGTAAAAGACGGTTTTGTGCCTAAAGAAAAAACCTGAGAGTGTATGATCTCTCAGGTTTTCTTAGCCTTTTAAGGCATCTAATTCTTCTTGGGTTAATGCTCTAAATTCACCTAATGGTAAATTATCTAGTTTTAAAGGACCAAACTCAATACGTTGAAGATAGGTAACAGTGCAGTTTGCCTTTTCAAACATTCTTTTGACTTGGTGGAATTTTCCTTCATGAATCGTTAGATAGGCTTTGTTTGTATCTAAAATTTCTAGTTTTGAAGGGGCTGAAGTAAATTCTTCAAATTCCATAGGTTGATTAAAGAAGTCTACGGCATTTTCTGGTAGCGTCCCATCAAATTCAACATAGTATTTTTTATCTACATGTTTTTTAGGAGATAATACTTCATGAGTTAACTTTCCATCATTACTAATCAGTAACAAGCCTTCTGTATCTACGTCAAGTCTTCCCACAGGATATAGATCGTGTCTTTGACTTTGAATAAGTTCCATGACAGTCGGATAGAGCATATCTTCTGTGGCGCTCACATAGCCTTGTGGTTTATTCAAAATGTAATATTCAAATTCTACATAGTTTACGGGCTCATCATCCACAAAAACTTTATCATCTTCTTTTACGTTATAGTCTGCCTTTTTTATCGTTTCATCATTAATAGTAACCCAGCCGTTTTTAATTAATTTTTTAACGTCATTTCTTGTGCCAAATCCCATATGAGATAAATATTTGTCAAGTCTCATTGATAACGCCATCCTTTCGCATATTTATTTTTTAATGAGCCTTTAGAAAGTTTCGCAAAACCTAAAGGGAAGTTATTTACACAAACAAGTGTCCATCCAGATGTTTTTGAATCCAAATCCTTCACATCGAGAGTTTCACCTTTTAAGTATTTAATAACACGCTCATCTTCAATGGAAAAGTTTAATATATTTTTAAATTGTTCAGGACAAAGGGCAAGGGCAAGACTTTGGCTAGGTTCAAAATGTTTTCCTTTTAATTGACCTAATAATAAGCCAGATCTTAAGACGCGATAGCCTTTATAAGCTTGAAAATCTGTATTAAGCCAAATGACTTTGTCTTTTTTTACTTTAATGGTTCCTTTATTTAAATGAATGAGTTTTAAAAACTCAGTAACACAATCATCCAATTTGTCGTTTGATTCAAGCCTTGTTTTTTTGTGTTTTGTTTCTCCATCTTTGACAAGTAAAGCTACAAAATGACCTTCTCCTTTGATTTTATGTGGATACAAACGAACACACTCATTCATATTGATGCCTGGCATCATGCCATCTATTTTTTCAATAGGAACAAGATGCAAGTCTGGATGTTTGTCTAATACATCTTGAATGACTTCTTCATTTTCATGAATAGAAAAAGTACAAGTGGAATAGACAATGGATCCACCAGGCTTTAACATGGATACAGTCGCATTTAAAATATTTTTTTGAATCGGAGGATAGAATGTATCATCCTTTTCAATCCAGCTTTTAATTAAATCTGGTTCTTTACGAAACATTCCCTCACCACTACATGGGGCATCCACTAGAATCTTATCAAATGTTTCTGGATAGTGTTCTTCCATGTTTGTCAAATCTTCACTGGTTACCCAGGCATTGTCACATCCGAATAATTCAATGTTTTTTAAGAGTCCTTGGCATCTTGAAGAACTGATATCATTTGAAATTAAAAGTCCAGTATGATTGAGTTTTGTGGCAAGCTTTGTGCTTTTTCCACCAGGAGCTGCACACGTATCTAATACAATATCATTTTCGTCTACAGGAAGAACTTGTGCTGGTAACATAGCACTTGGTTCTTGAAGATAGTAAAGGCCTGCATAATAGTAGGGGTGTTTACTGGGTTTATCTTCACTTGAATAATAGAAGCCATCATTTGTCCATGGTATGGGTTGTAGTTTAAATGGAGAAATCTTTAAGAATTCTTCAACAGAAATCTTAAGTGTATTGACCCTTAATCCATAATATCTTTCATGGTCAAAACTTTGTAGATAGTCTTCATATTCATCTTGAAGAAGTTCTTTCATTTGTTCCTTAAATTTAACTGGAAGTTCCATTATAGATCAAAGGCCTTTCCCAAAGCTTGAACCGCTTTAACTTTGTCTTTCTTTTCAATCGTTAATGAAATGGAGATTTCACTTGATGTGATCATATAATATTTAATATTGTTTTCACTTAAGATGTTTAATACTTTACTCGCAATACCTGAATGCGTAGAAATTCCTAGACCAACTAATGATAGCTTGATATATCCAAGCATTTGATGTACAGGATATTCTTTTGAAGCATTTTCCATGATTTGATTACTTTGTTCTTCGGAACAATATAAAGTAAAGTTGGCTAGGCCTTCATCATCTAGTTGTTGTGAAATTGTATCAAGGTTGATATTTAAATCGGAAATCATCTTAAATAGTTTTCCTAAATAAACACCATCGTTAGGTAAGTGCATAAAGCGCATGATCGCATAGTCGTCTTTTACACTTAAACCTGTAATTGGCATATCTTCTAATTCTTTATGCATAATCCAAGTTCCTTTCTCTAAATCTGTTTCCAATGCTTTTCCTAAAAAAAGGGGAACATTATATTTGCTGGCAAGTTCAACACTTCGAGTTTCTAATACTCCAGCACCTAAACAGGCCATCTGCATCATTTCTTCATAAGAAATCGATTTTAGCTTTTTAGCACGCGTATATAATCGTGGATCAATTGTGTAGACACCTGCAACATCTGTAAAGATATGGCATTGATAGTTTAGTTTTGCGGCAATCGCAACGGCTGTTGTATCACTTCCACCACGACCTAAAGTAGTGATATCTCCATATTCAGTAGCGCCTTGAAAGCCGGCTACGACAACAACTTTTCCTTGGTCTAAATGAGATTGAATTGTGGTTGTATCAATATCTTTGATCAAAGCACGAGAATGGTGCTTGCTAGTAAGAAAACCTGCTTGATAGCCAGTTAAACTGATCGCATCCACACCTAGCGCATTCATCGCAATCGCAAGAAGTGTAATTGTTTGTTGTTCACCCGTAGATAATAAACTATCCAATTCTCTTTTATTTGGATTGTTTGTGACACTATGAGCTAATTCTATTAATTTATTTGTGGTTTTTCCCATGGCGCTGGCAACAATGACTAGATTGTGACCTTGTTCTTTCATGTGTTTGGCATGGAGCGCAATGGCTTGGATCTGTTCAATGGTTCCAACGCTGGTTCCACCATATTTTTCAACTATATTCATAATTTATTTTCTCCAACTACACCATTTTAACATATAAAAAGCTGTCTTAGACAGCTTTTATTCCATTAATATATACATTTTTAATTGTATTATTCAAATCAATCAAACTTTTTGTACAAATAATAAAGTCAGCATCTTTACCAGATTTAATAGAACCTAAACGATTGTCTAAATGTAAGATTTTAGCTGGATTGATTGTGATAGCCTTGATTGCTTCATTTTCAGGTAGTCCTGCTTTATGGGCTAGGGCTGCATTTAATGGCAGATATTGTTGGGGATTGAATGGGGAATCGGTTGTGATCGCAAATAAGATGCCTTTTTCGTACATTTTATTTGGTGTTTCAAATGAATCGTTGGCACATTCAAACTTATCTTTGTGACAAAGACTTGGTCCACAAATACATGGAAAACCACTTTCTTTGATTTGGTCTAGAATCACTTGTGAATCGGTCGCATGATCTAGAGTGATTTCAATATCATATTCTTTTGCGATACGAATGGCGGTCAACATGTCATCGGCTCTATGAGCATGACACTTTAATGGAATTTCTTTTTTGATGACTGGAATCATAGCTTCAAGTTTTTGATCATAGTCTACATCTTTGCCTGCTTCTTTTTTCATCATGTATTCTTTTGTCTTAGCTAGAGTTTCTCTCAGTAATGCGCTAATTTGCATACGTGTATCAATATTTTTTCCTTTGTAACAATTTTTTGGGTTTTCGCCGAATGCGGCCTTCATCGCAATTGGATTTTGAATGGTCATTTCATCAATACAATTTCCCTTTGTCTTATACGCAAAGAAAGTTCCACCAATCACATTAGCACTTCCAGGTCCTGCAGCTACTGTTGTGATACCGGCTTCTAATGCAGTTTGTACAGTTTCATCCATTGGATTGCATCCATCAATACCACGCATGTTTGGTGTAATTGGATTTGTGATTTCATTTAAATCATTGCCTTCAAAACCAATAGCCGTTTCTTCCATGCCCAAATGACAATGGGCTTCAACCATGCCTGGATATACATTGAATCCTGTAAGATCTTGTGTATCTTCATTGTTTTTAGGACTTAAATTCTTTCCAATCTCTGTAAATATTCCTTTACCCACTCTAAAATCACCAACGAATGGTTCTTGTTCCATCGTATAGATGGTGGCATTTTTAAAAAGCATTAAGCGGCCTTCTTTCCATCTACATATACTGCCGTAATTTCATTTTGAGTGTCTAGAATGTTCTTTGTACAAATGACAAAATCAGCGTCTTTACCAACTTTAATAGATCCAACACGATTATCTAAACCTAAAATCTTAGCTGGATTGATTGTGATGGCTTTAATGGCTTCATATTCTGGAAGACCCGCCTTTGCGGCTAGAGCAGCACTTAAAGAAAGGTATTGTTGAGGAATAACTGGAGAGTCGGTAATGATAGAGAATAAGATACCTGCTTTATAGAGTTCGTTTGGTGTTTCAAAAGACATATTCGCAAGTTCAAATTTTGATTTGTGCGTTAAGGCAGGTCCACAAATACATGGAAAACCACTTTCTTTGATTTGAGGAAGAATACATCTTGCATCCGTTACATGATCTAATGTAATTTTGATGTTTTCTTCTTTTGCGATACGAATAGCAGTTAAGATATCATCGGCTCTATGAGCATGACACTTTAATGGAAGTTCTCTTTTAACAACAGGAATCATGGCTTCTAGCTTTTGATCATAAGCTACATCTTTACCAGCTTCTTTTTTAGCTAGGTATTCCTTTGTCTTTTCTAATGTTTCTCTTAAAAGAGCACTGATTTGCATACGCGTATCAATTTTCTTACCTTGATAACAACGCTTAGGATTTTCTCCGAATGCAGCCTTCATCGCAATTGGATTTTGAATTGTCATTTCATCAATACAATTTCCTTTTGTCTTATACGCAAAGAAAGTTCCACCAAGTACGTTAGCACTACCAGGACCTGCTGCAACGGTAGTAACACCACCTTTTAATGCGGATTCAATGGTTTCATCCATTGGATTACATCCATCAATACCGCGCATATTTGGTGTGATTGGATCTGTGATTTCATTGACATCATCACCTTCAAAGCGAATGGCTGTTTCTTCCATACCTAAATGGCAATGACTTTCAACTAAACCAGGAAATACAAAGAGTCCATTTAAATCTTGTACATCTTCACCAACATCTGGTGTTAGATTTTTTCCTACTTGTGTAAATACACCCTTATCGATTCTAAAATCACCTACAAAAGGGTCTTGTTCCATTGTATAAATGGTTGCGTTCTTGAATAACATATAATCACCTCTAGAATCTATTGTATCACGTTGTGAAAAATATTACATATAAGATGAAAATGTTTTGTAAATGAAGCCCATTTGTTTTTCAAGTTCTTATTCTATATAATGATTCTTGGTGAGTTTATGAAAAAGGTAAAAAGAAAAGTGAATAGAAGAATCGCAATTGTCGTGTTGATTCTAGTGATTTGCATCGCATTATTGATTGCGAATTTTACAAGTATTCGATTGAGTATTAAGGGATATCATAAAGAGGATAAGAAAGTTGTATTAAAATTAGAAAAAGATGACATCAAAGATATCTTGGACTATGATCAAATTATTGATATTTCAAAGTGGGATAAGGTTAAAAATGATTCGCACTATTTATTGTATGACAAGTATTACAGGGCTTCTAAAAAGAGTGTAAAGAAAGTTGTGTATTATATTGATTCTTACTATGAAAGAATGGAAGATTTAAATTATTTGGGCTATACAACGGATGTGTTATTTAATAATTCGGATGTATATACCATTTCAAATTTGGATACATTGATCTCGGCTAGTGTACCTTATAAAAAGGCAAAGAAATATTTGGCAATTAAAGGAGCACAAATCAAAGATATCAAGGAATATGTAGATTCTGGATTCAAACCATTAAAAGCTGTATTAACCGTTTCTTATCCAGGCATTGATTCAAGTAAGCGTGATGATCGTACATATACCATTGAGGATCCTTCAAATATGTTGGTTTTAATTAAGAATGGGTTCAGTGTTCCAAGTGATTATGTACCAAGTGATTTAAGAGATGTAAATATTCCTTATGAAAGTGAAGTGGGGCAATTAAGAGATTGCGCGGCAACGGCACTTGAAAATATGTATAAGGACGGCTTAAAACAAGGGTATAGTATTGCGATTAAGAGTTCGTATCGTTCTTATAAAACGCAATTAGCTGTTTATAATGAATATTTTGCGATGTATGATGCGGCTTATGCGGCAAGTTTAGTTTCTGTTCCAGGATCAAGTGAACACCAATGCGGATTGAGTGTGGATCTAACGAGTCAAAGTGTATTGGATGGAACGTATGGGACATTTGGAGATTCACCAGATTATAATTGGGTCGAAGAAAATGCCTATAAATATGGATTTATTTTGCGCTTTCCAGAAAATGCAGGTGATAGAACAGGTGCTACAAATGAGCCATGGCATTTTAGATATGTAGGAAAAGAAGCCGCTAAAGAAATTCATGATAAAGGATGGATCTTAGAGGATTATATTGAACATCATGGATTTGCATATAATTTGCGTTTGAATTGACGTATATAAAGGAATTAGTTTAAACTGACTATGGTGATGATTATGTGGTTAGGATTACTAATTCCTTTTTTTGGTACTACTTTAGGCTCAGCCATTGTGTACTTTATCAAAAATAAAAAGAATGAACTTTTATCTAGATGCTTTTCAGGTATTGCCTCTGGTGTCATGGTGGCTGCAAGTATTTGGTCTTTATTGATTCCAGCGATGGAACAAGAAAAGAATATTTTGATCATTGTACTTGGTATATTCTTAGGGGCTATCTTATTACTTGTCTTAGATTGTATTGTACCTCATATGCATCCTGGAACAAATGATGAAGAGGGAAAAGAATCGCATTTTAAGAAAACGACAAAGCTAGTATTTGCGGTAACTTTGCATAATATTCCAGAAGGAATGGCTGTTGGTATTGTACTAGCACAAGCGATTCAAACAGGAAGTATATATGCGGCTTTAGCTTTATCCATAGGGATTGCGATACAAAATTTTCCGGAAGGTGCTATTTTATCTTTACCCTTAAAGAGTAATGGCTATTCAAAACATAAGGCATTTTTGATAGGTTCCTTATCGGGTATTGTAGAACCAATATTTGGCTATGTCACAATACTATTTTCAAATTGGATCCTACAATGCCTACCATTTTGTTTAAGTTTTGCGGCAGGAGCCATGTTGTTTGTGGTGATTGAAGAACTGGTTCCTGAAATGGCTCAAGGAAAACATTCGAATCTTCCAACAATTTCTTTCTTGTTCGGATTTTGTGTGATGATGGTATTGGATGTAATTTTAGGATAAGCTTTCAATTTTTTCAGAAAAGAGTTAAAATTATTTTACATTATGTAGAAGACCAATATGGAATTCTGCATTTTCTTTTGGGAAGGGTGAAGGCGTTGGAAAGCACAGATTTATTAAAGGGAAGCATATGGAAATCAATATTGATATTTTCTTTACCATTACTGGTTGGAAATTTATTTCAACAATTATACAATACGGTCGATTCGTATGTGGTAGGAAACTTTGTCAGTTCACATGCCCTGGCCGCCGTAGGACAATCGACTTCCATCATTAATATGTTAGTTGGATTCTTTATGGGATTATCAACGGGTGCTGGTGTTGTGATTGCACAATATTTTGGAGCCAAAAAAACAAAAAAGATGCAGGATTCCATTCATACATCTTTAGCTTTAACTTTAGTTTTATGCGTCTTATTCACAATATTGGGTATTGCTCTATCTAAACCCATCTTAGTTATGATTGGTTCTCCTAAAGAAGTTTTACCTTTGGCCGTGATCTATCTTCAAATTTATTTTGCGGGTGTATCTTTTTCATTAATTTATAATATGGGAGCCGGGATTTTAAGAGCTTTGGGCGATAGTAAAAATCCGTTGATTTACTTAGTCGTATCGAGTTTAGTCAATATTGTATTAGACTTTGTGTTTGTGATCTACTTTCATTTAGGTGTTGCCGGTGTTGGTATTGCGACAACACTTGCACAGCTTGTTTCTGCCATTCTAGTCATGCATGAATTGATGCATACAGATAAAGAGTATAAGGTATATATTTCTAAGATTCGTTTTTCAAAGCCCATTCTATCAAGAATTATTTCGATTGGAATACCGGCAGCTCTACAAAATAGTATAGTTTCTTTTTCCAATGTGATTGTTCAATCGTATATTTCTAAATTTGGATCGGCTGCTGTTGCAGGATATAGTACAACTACAAAGCTAGATGGTTTCTTGCAGCTTCCAATTCAAAGCTTCTCGATGGCAATCACAACGTTTGTAGGACAGAATTATGGGGCTCAAAACTATAAGCGTGTAAGAAAAGGCTTGTATACAACATTATTGATGTGTGAAATAATCATCGCATTAGGAGCCTTCTTGATTTATACAAATGGAGAGTTCTTAGTCGGATTATTCTCACAAGATAAAGATGTGATTGTAGCTGGTGTGACTATGATTTCTGTCTTTGCGCCAGGCTATATTTTCCTTCCTTTATCCCATATTACTGCAGGTGCTTTAAGGGGTGTTGGTTTATCGAAAATACCAATGTATTCAATGATTTTATGTTTCGTTATTTTAAGACAAGTCTATTTATTTGTGGCAACACAATTTAGTTCGGAATTAATTACTGTATTCTTGGGTTGGCCATTGACATGGATCGTAAATGCGGCACTATTGATGGGGTATTATCATATATATTCAAAAAAACTAGTAAGAGGCGATATTTATTAATCGTCTCTTTTTTATACCCCCCTATAAAACGGGTAGTGGGTATAAAGGGTATAAAAGGTGGTAAGTCAAGATGTGTATAGTAATAGTATTGATTAGAAAATTCTTGTTATGAAAATGAAAAAAGGACAATAAAATAGTGTCATATAAAAATTGTATAAGCAATGTAACGTTGCTTATTTTTCATGTTATTGATTTATCATGGAGAAAATACAGAAATGGATATTATTCAGTATTCAAATGTTGAAGACTATTTAAAAAGTTTGTAGAAAACAAGGTAAGGGGCGAGATTTAGTAGAGTTTCGCCTTTTTTCTTTGTTTTGAATTGGGAATATTTAATTCATTTCGATATTTTGATATGGTTCTTCTGGATGCGTAGAGTTCCATATTTTTAAGTTCTTCTACAATTTCTTCATCTTGTAGAGGATTTTCTGAATCTTCCACTTCAATCAATAATTGAATGGCCTTTTGAATAGAGTCTTTACTGCTTCCTTTGTGTGTCTTTGAAATAAATAAATCTTTTACAGGATACATATGATCATTAAATTCATAATATTTATCACTTAAAGTTCGAGAGACTGTTGAAATTGAATAGCCCGATTCCTCAGCAATTTCTTTAAGTGTGCATTCTTTTAAATCATCTTGAAATAGAAAATAATTCTTTTGATGGGTAATTAAGATATTTGCGAGTAAAAGAATGGTTTTATTTCGACGGTTGATACTATCTATATAGAACTTAGCTTCATTTAAATATTTTTTAGCTTCTTTTGACAATTTAACTTCTTCAGAATGAATTGTTAGATTTCCCATTTCTTTGGGAATGATTTTTATTTGATCTTCATCAATTTCAATTGTGAATTCAGGTAAAGCTAGATTTGTCGTACTTTCCGTATCATATTCACTGCATGGAAATGGATTGCACTCTTGCATGTGAGCTAATTCATCAAATACAGCTTCATAAGATATATCTAGGGATTCAGAAATTGTATAAAAATCTTTTTCTTCAAGTTCTTTTGAATAATCCTTTAGAATCATGTATGCGACTGTATAACCTTTTTGTTTTAATTGAACCATTAAAGAATCAATACTGTTTTTAGCGGCCACACCAATGGGTTCAAAGGTTTGAATGAAAGAGAGTGTTTCTTCAAATTGTGTTTTAGTGCATTTTAAGTCCGATAGGACAGTTTGGATATCTTGATCAAAGAAGCCATGACTATCTAAGGATTCAATAATATAATTGGCAATGGGTTCATTGTATTTTTTGGTGCTTGTATGCAGCTGCAAATAAAGTTCATCCTTTAGATTCGGTTTATTGGATATGCCGGCTTCAAGGTATTGTTGGATATCTTGACTGGGAGTGTATTCTAAAAAAGGATTGTTTTGACTGACATTATATAAAAGATCGGATAAAGTCTGTCGATCTTTACTTAATATTTCAAGATGGGACTTTAAACCTGTTGTCATATGGAGTGTTTGTTTGTAGGTGTGTGTATAAATCAAATCTTGTTTCATATGTATATATGTTATAACATATTATGGTATAATAATTCAAAAAAAGTGGAGGGTAACATGATAGAAAAAATATTAGCATATATTTTAACATGCTGCGACAAGGAAGATTTTGATAAGACTAGTGTTGCCTTGATTAGTGAAAATCTAAAGATAAGTCGTTCGCAGGTGTCTGTTGTATTAAATAAATTAGTAAAAGAAAATAAATTGATTCGCATTGAATCAAAACCGTTTTGTTTCATTTCGGTTGAATATTTGAAAGAAAAGGGAATTCCTTTTAAAAATAGTTTATATGCGAGTATAGATGATTTATTGTCAAATCAGGAAAAGAAGGATTTTGAAAAACTAGTGGGCATGAATCATTCTTTGGCTCAAACGGTTAAACAATGTAAAGCTACCATTTCATATCCTCCTAATGGATTGCCTATGCTGCTTTATGGGCCTACGGGAACGGGTAAGTCTTTAATTGCGAAACTGACATATGAGTGGGCAAGAAATCAGGGTGTCATTTCAAAAAATGGGCAATTTGTACAGGTAAACTGTAGTGAATATGCGAATAATCCGGAATTATTAACGGCCAACTTATTTGGTCATGTTAAAGGTGCTTTTACAGGGGCTGAAAAAGACAATGAAGGTTTGATTGCGTTAGCAGATAATGGTGTTTTATTCTTGGATGAGGTGCATGAATTAAAGGCTGAATGCCAAGAAAAGTTGTTCTTGTTTATGGATCAAGGTATTTATCACCGCGTGGGTGATAATGAAAAGTGGTATAAGTCTAATGTTCGTATTGTATTTGCGACTACAGAAAATCCGGATAAAGTTTTGTTAAAAACATTAATACGACGTATTCCAATGACAATCACCATTCCGAGTCTTGAACAAAGAGGTACGCAAGAGCGTATTGAGTTGTTATATAACATTTTTAGTCAGGAAGAAAAACGTTTAGATTGCCAGATCAAGATGAGTAGCAAAGTGTATAATGCGCTGTTACAAAGTAAGATGCCAGGTAATATTGGTCAATTAAAGAGTAGTGTGCAGTCTTGTTGTATCAATTCTTTATTTGATAAGGTCAATGACGAATTAGTGATTCATTTGGATAGTTTGCCTAAAGATCTTTTACAGCAGGTTTATGCGAATCAAAAAACGGTCTTGGACGATGATGAATATATATATGTGGATGATTTGCAAGGGTACTATAATGGTACAAAAGAAATTCTTCAATTAAATGATAGCTTGTTGGCGTGTTATCAAAAATATAAAGAGGAACATACAAGTTTATCGGATTTTATGACAAAAGAAAAGAATTATGTTCAAAAATATTTTGATAACTTGATCTTTAGAAAGAAAGAATCAAGTCAGGTAGATTATTATAATCGTGGTGTGCAGCATATCTTTAACTTGATTGAATCGCGGTATGGATTAAAAATCACAAATAATGAAACGTTAGCTATCGCATCTTATTTAGATGAGATTCATCATGAATATCATGATTTAAGAAGCTGGTTTTTAAAACATGAAGAAGAATGTGATGATTTATATCAATTGTTGCAGGAAGAATTTTTTAGAGCGACGAATGTATCTTTAGAAATTTGTACGTATTTAAAGTCCTATCTAGAAATGGATATGTATTCCATCATTATTTGTACGTTTATCTTCTATGTTTATAATGTACAAAAAGATTCAAGGCTTTATCAAAAAGCAGCCGTTGTTCTATCACATGGCTTTTCTACAGCTTCAAGTATTGCGGATGCCGCCAATCGTTTCTTAGGTCAATATATTTTTGATGCGCTAGATATGCCTTTATATATTGATACAGCTACGATGATTGAGAAACTGAATTGGTATTTGGATCGTATTGGCAAGGTTAAAGAATTGTATTTATTAGTAGATATGGGTAGTTTGGAAGATATTTATAAAGGTTTGCATATAGAGAATGCGAATATTGGGATTATCAACAATGTGAGTACTCCAATCGCTCTAGAAATTGGAAATGGAATTCGTAATAATGTAGAGATGGAGAATATACTGCAACAAACAATAGATGCTTTCCGTGTCAATTTTGCATATCATATTGAAAAGCATCAACAAAAACAGCCAGTCATTCTATGTTCTTGTGCAAGTGGATTAGGTACGGCCAAGAAATTAAAGTCGATATTGGAGCAATCTTTTCCAGATGGGATCAATTTGGATGTGAAGACATTAAATTATTCGGAATTGATTGAACTAGGTAAAAAGAACAATGTGTTTGAAGAATATGATGTTTTATGTGTACTTGGAACGTTAGATCCAAATATGGAGGACATTCCATTTGTGGGTATTGAAGATTTAATTATTGAAGACACATTTGGAGATTTCAATCAATACTTCAAAGATTATATGAATGAAGAACAGCTGTTTTTGTTTGATAAAAATATTCTACATAATTTTTCATTGAGTAATATTATGAATGCATTAACGATATTAAATCCAACAAAATTGTTAGAGCAGGTTGCGAATGCGATTGATGTTCTGCAAAAGTATGTTGGAGTTCATTTCAGTAATCGTACTTGTTTTGGGTTATATGTGCATATTTGTTGTTTGATTGAAAGATTAGTTGTTTCTAGAAATGCAGAGTATGATCCAAGTTTGGATTTTTTACATGAACACAAGGATTTTGTGGACTATGTTAAGAAGGCATTTAAGCAAGTGGAAGATTTCTATGGTGTAGATATTCCTACAGAGGAAATGATTCATATTTATAATTATGTGAAGAATAACTAGTAAAGATGAGAAAACTCATCTTTATTTTTTTATATTATTTTCTATGGCACAATTTTTGCTTGTATATAAGTGAATGACGTAAATAGAAAGGAGTAAGATAGATGAGCAGGTTAATATTTGCCTCACATGGAGGATTATCTAAAGGAATGAAAGATTCAGTTTCTATGATTGTTGGAGATTTAGCTAAGGATATAGAAACATATAGCTTGCTTCCTGGACAAAATCCTGAAGACTTTTATCAAGAAGTTTTGAAAGAAGCAAAAGAGTGTGAAGAACAAATCTTAATCTTATGTGATATTAAAGGTGGAAGTGTTCACACAGCATTATCTAAACTTGCAGTATTAGATAATGTAATGGTCTTCTCAGGAATGAACATGGGATTGGCATTAGATGCAGTAATGAAAAGCTCGGGTCAAAATCTTGAATTAGCAGATGCGAACGATTTGATCGAATCGGCTAAAGAAGGAATAACTGTTATGAATGGTATGACAAATGAAGATGATGAAGATTTCTAATAGGAGGAGAAAAAAATGATCAAATTATTAAGAGTAGACCACAGATTATTGCATGGTCAAGTGGCTTTTTCTTGGACATCCAAACTAAGTGCAGACTGTATCTTAATAGCAAGTGATGCAGTTATGAACGATGATTTAAGAAAAATGTCAATAAAACTAGCTAAACCTACTGGAGTGAAGTTAGTAATTAAAAATATTGCAGATGCAGTGAATGCGATCAACAGTGGAGTGACTGATAAATACAAATTATTTATTGTGGTTGAATCTATTAAGGATGCTAAGACGATTGCTGAAGCATGTAACATTAAAGCAGTTAATTTAGGAGGAACAAAAGCAACTGATGAAACTCGTAATATTTCAAAGGCAATGAATGTTACTAAGGAAGAAGAACAAATGATTCGTGATATGGTTTCTGAAGGAATTAAAGTTGACATTCGAATGGTTCCAACGGATAAATCGTTAGATGCATTAAGTGCTTTATAAAAAGAAAAGGAGAAAAATATGATATTACAAGCATTTTTGTTAGGCTGTATAGCTTTCATTGGTAAGTGTGACTTAGCAACGGGTACGAATATGATTCAACGACCAATTGTTTTAGGTCCATTTGTTGGTTTGGTATTAGGAAATCCTGAGCTAGGTATTAAAATTGGCGCAACTTTAGAATTAGCTTTCTTAGGACAAGTTTCGGTCGGGGCATACATTCCGCCTAATGTAATAGTAGGTGGAGTGTTAGGAACAGCATTTGCGATTACTACTGGAAAGGGAGCTGAAATTGCATTTACGATGGCATTTCCAATCGCTTTATTAGCACAATCAATTGATAATGTAATGTTTTCGTTGGTTCGTCCTATGTTTGGTAAATTGGCAGATAAATATGCGGCGCAAGGAAACACAAAAGCAGTTGGTACAATTCATTTATGCACAGGATTCTTAACATGCTTTGTATTGTTCTTATTAACTTTCTTAGGATTTGCTCTAGGAAGTACACAAATGCAAGCAATTGTGAATGCAATCCCTGAAGTTATCACAAATGGTTTAAGTATTGCATGTGGAATGCTTCCAGGTATTGGATTTGCGATGTTAGCACAAATGATTATGAATAAAGATGTAGTACCATTCTTTTTCTTAGGATTTGTGTTATCAGCATACTTCGGTATTCCAGTTGTTGGTATTGCTATTATTGGTGTAATTGCAGTATTTATTAAAATTAATTTCCATGAAGAAGAAACTTTGGCAGTGCAAGGAGGATTAGATGAAGATGACGACTTCTAATGAAAATGTAATCACAAAAAAAGATTTACAAAAAATGTTTTGGCGTTCGTTACCGATGGAGTTTTCATGGCATTATGAAAGACAAATGCATATGGGATTTGCCTTCATGGTAGCTAAAGGATTAGAAAAGATTTATAAAGATGATAAAAAAGGGTTGTCAGAAGCTCTTGAAAGACATTTAGAGTTTTTCAATATTACACCACATGTTTCTCCATTTGTAGGTGGTATTGTTCTTGCCATGGAAGAAATGAATGCAAAAGATCCAAACTTTGACACATCAAGTATTAATGCTGTTAAAGCCACACTGATGGGGCCTTTAAGTGGAATTGGAGATTCATTATTGTTAGGTACACTTCGTGTATTGGCAATTGGTATCGGTACTTCATTAGCAGTGCAAGGTAGTGTATTGGGTCCAATCTTATTCTTATTGATTTTCAATGTACCAGCGTTTGCATTACGTTATTTCTGCTCAATGAAAGGTTATGAATTAGGAGCTAACTATTTAACGAAGATTCAACAATCTGGTTTAATGAAAAAATTTATGCTAGCAGCTTCTATTCTTGGAGTTATGGTAATTGGTGGTATGACAAATGAATTGGTTAGTGTAACGACTCCATTGGCTATTGGTAGTGGAGAAGCTGCAACAAAGATTCAAGATATTTTAAATGGAATTTTGCCAGGTATGTTGCCTTTGGCTGTAACCGGAATATATTACTCTTTGATGAAAAAGGAAATCAATGTTCTATGGTTGATTATTGGTACAGCTGTTGTAGGCATTGCATGTGCACAATTCGGGATTTTAGGATAAATAGAAAAGGATGGTAAATTAAAATGTTAAATTTCGACGAAGCAAAAGTAAGACAGGATCATCAAAATGGTGTTGATATGATCCCTGAGGTAGAAAAGGTAGTAGATCAAATTTGTGATGAAGGGTATGATAATATCTTCTTATTTGGAATTGGTGGAACATTATTATATGCAGGGCAAATTATGCATACAGCTAAACAATTAGGATGTTCATTACCATTATATCTAGAAAATGCAACAGACTTCTTATATGAAGGAAATAAAAAATTTACAAAAAATTCAGTTGTAGTTATCGCATCATTGTCAGGAAATACAATTGAAGTAGAAGCAGCTATTGATAAAGCTCATGAAGTTGGAGCACGTGTAATTGGATATGTTGAGGTACCAGAATCACCATTAGCTAAGAAAGTTGATCATTTAGTTACTACAGTTGGTGGTGAATACTACTGGTGGTATACAGTGGTTCTTCGTTTTATGAAGAATGCTGGTGAATTTGATGCATACGACAAGCTAACTTCTCAAATGAAAAACTTACCTGATGCAGTTGTTCAAATCTATAAAGATGCGGATGAAGAAATGAAAAATTATGCTGAGAAATACTGCGATGAACCAATCACATACTTAGTAGGATCTGGTAATCTTGAAGATTGGGCAGTTTGCTATGGTATGTGCATTATGGAAGAAATGCAATGGATGCGTACACGTCCAATTTCAGCAGCTAACTTCTTCCACGGAACATTAGAAGTAATTGAAAGAGATATTCCAGTTATCTTAATTAAAGGTGAAGATAAAACTCGTCCTGAAATGGATCGTGTTGAGAAATTTGTTAATAGAGTTAGTGCTAAAGTGACAGTGTTTGATACTAAAAAATTTGCTCTTCCAGGTATTGATGAAGAATTCCGTGGAGTTTTATCACCAATTGTGATGCGTTCAGCATTTATGAGATTAAATGTTCACTTAGAACACTGCAGACGTCATCCAATTGATATTCGTCGTTACTATAAAGCATTAAAATACTAATAATGATTGAAAGGAGCTTTAAAGCTCCTTTGATTATATGAAAGTTGAAACATCATTATTGCAATTAATATGATTATTTTTGATATGGATGGGTTGATGTTTGATACGGAAAACCTATATATCGAAGTGTTTGAAGGCATTTGTAAAAACACAATCATTATTTTCTAAGAGAATATTTGCTCGGTATGTTTGGAACAAGTTATTTCGATTATCTGATTTACTATAAGGACTATTCATGGTTAGAGGATATTTTAGAAATTGCATATGATGAATTTGTTTCATATTATAAAAAAAGCTTTGTGATTCCAAAATCTGCCAATAAATATGAAATTGGAAGAATTACACGATTTTTTTAAAGTGCATAACTATAATATTTGTATTGCGTCAGGCTCAAGTGTTACGCACATTAAGCGCTTAGTGAAAAACTATGGGTTTGATCTTAAGGCGGATTTGACGCTTTCATCAAAAGATGTATATGCTTCAAAATCAGCCCCGGACCAATTTTTGGCTTGTGCAATAGAAATGAGTGTTGTACCAGAGAATTTTGATGAGGATAAATAAATGAAAAATTTTAAAGATCGATTATGTGGAATGAACTGTCATTATAGATTCTATTCTTTTGAACGTTTTTTTCAGGAAATGAATCGTTTAGGTATTAAAAATGTAG
>OLNS01000573.1_pt1 | contig 32709 bp, 30 predicted proteins | sample 1673031 | NCBI WGS metagenome assembly OLNS01 (sample SAMEA3136748, study PRJEB25190) | human gut metagenome | biome: human gut; feature: human-associated habitat; material: faeces | place: Austria | collected 2013
CAGGTAAAGTCGGCGTCCGTATCGAAGACTGTGGGTACGTCACAAAAGACGGATTTGGACTCTTCACAGAAACCAGCAAAGACTTACTTTACTTCGACTAATCCTTTTGCAATCAACTAGAAAAAAATCAGGTCACTAAAGTGTACTGACCCAAAAAAATTAGACAAATCATTTAAGAAAAGAGGCTGGGACAAAAGTCCTAGCCTCTTTTCAATATAATCAAAAAAGATAGTATAAGACTTTATTGAAACGTGAATCTTATAGCCTTCTTTCAAAAGAGGTCATATAACCTCTTTGAAAGAACTTAGAAATAAAAAATTATCTTATTTAAATAAGATAACCTCTATGAACTGCAAAAAAGCACACCCTATTTGAACCTCGTCCCTAGAATCTTCCATTGCCATCATATGTTCTTCCTATTTCCTGAAAAATCGATGAATCATCCATAGAATATCTTTAAGTCCTTCTTTATAAATGAATGATGCCTTAGTCAGTTTTTCTTGCATAGAAATTCATCCATATCCTCCTTACTTCTTCTTTAACAAGATGCTTCGGGATTCACAACTTAATTTTTTTATTGAATAGCTCAGTCACTTTCTAATTTTTTTCTTTTTGTACAGGAAAAACAGCTATTATACTATAAATAATTGATTGTAAATCAACTGATTTTAGTTTATAATGCAGATGAAAAGTTTAACAAATTTCTATTTTTATAATGGAAATTTTGATTACATTTAGGAGACCTCATCATATGAAAAAATTAACGAAATTAGGTATCGCATCGATTTCCGTATTTGTATTAAATACCTATACTCATACGATTGTGAAAGCTGATGAGAATAGGAGTTCAGAGACTTCTGTAACAGTAGAGTTATCAACAACTCAAGCAAATGCACCACAGGGAGAACATTCTATCGTAACGAACAATGGTTCTTCAAGCGCTGAGGACAATGTTCCTTCTAGTGATGGAGACTATACTCTAGCTACAACCACTTCGGAAACTACTAGGAGTACAGCGACTCCTCCAAAAAGTAATATCGTAAACGAAGATGGATATGTCAATATTGAGGGACATCCCGCAGCTTTAACAGATGATGGTGAAAGTGTTGTTTATTCTTATACAGTTGCGTTTAAAGGGATGCATTCTAGTGATCGTGTACAAACAGTTCGCGATATCAGACTCCGCATTCCAGACATTCCAGGCGCTAAAGTTGATTTCACACTGATTGGAACACGAGATGCCAATGAAAATCCTGTTCCCGTCAATGTACCAATGAAAGTCATTCTTCCTGATGAAATTGTTTCGGATTCTGACACTGATCCTACTACTACCCTTAATTCAGATTCCTCAGTTGTTCCAACTGCAGAAGAATTAAGAGCAGGTAAAAAACCGGCAATTGTCAATATGGATGCAAATGAAAATGGTTATCCTGGAGAACACCTTTATCCAGGAGACGGAATTGTTCATTTATATGGAATTAGCTCTAAAACCCTTAAAAGTACTGCTTTTCGTGTAGCTGTAACACTTCCATTAAAAGAGGCAAAGAAAATCAAATACTTACCGATTGATGCCCGTTTTGCATGGAAATGTAGCCAAGAAGGTGGGATAGCCAGTTATGAAGAAGGCTGTCAGAGTTTAGAAGAATATAAATCTAATCAGGTTTATTTTGCTGATGAGGATGGTAATCTAAGTTATGGTGGGTTGGGCAATCCTACCCTAGTGGATGAAAGTTACGTACAGGATGGTCATCTCATCAAGTCCGTTGCAAGTCCAAATACCTACATTACACCTAATAATGGGGACTGGACCAAAATTCCAAATGACACCAATATTGATCCCAATACTTTCTTTAACTATGTGGAAATATTTACATTAAAGAATAATCCATCGGTTACGTATTATGCATCTGAAACAGAAGATATGGCTGATCAAGACGTATCTGCTTTTTACCAAGGAAACGTTCTGATCGACTATGTGATCAAAGGATCTAACCAATCCATCAAACCTACATATACTGATACTGCCATGACTTCTATCTATGGATTGGATGGTAGACTTAAAAACTACAACACAACAGAAAATAATCTCGAACGCCCAGACTATATTATTTTTAATGGACAAAAATATCTTCTAGTAGGGATTTCATCCTCATCTGCACCAGAGATTGGTCCTATGAAAGAGGGGACGCTCCGTGTAGTATACGAATATGTGAAGGAAGCTTATAATCCTGTTACTCCCGTAACACCAACTCCAACACCCGTTTCACCAATAGTCCCTGAACCAGTTCAACCAAGCCAAAAAGAAGTTAAAAAAGAAGTTAAAAAAGAAGTTAAAAAAGAAAATCCGCTCTCTCACGAAGGAACTGTAGAGCCTCAACCATCTCAGAATTCTGTTACTAAATCAGTAATGGATTTAGAGCAAGTAGGATTGCCAAAAACCGGAGATTCTAGTAGCAATGTATTCTTTAGCTTTTTAGGTGCCTTAACAGGTTTCCTTGGATTCTCCCTCATCAAAAAAAGAAAGAGTGAAAGATAATAGAAAATTCTAAGCCGTTCACCTGTCTAGAAGCTGGCAAATTCTAATAAGAGGTTATTTTGAACCCTCGCAAATCTTTACTCTCTACTTATTGATCGTAGCAGTCTATTTTCTCTTTAACTTTGCTCTCTCTAGTTTTTCTCACCACTTATCCAAAAAGTGGGCAAAAGCTATAGACTAATAGAGGTTCAAGTTCCGATCTCAGCAAAAAAGATCGAAGAAGGTTACACTTCTTCGATCTTTTTCTTATGAAACGGATTCGAGATTCATTCTTTTCTGCGTATCTTCCACGACGTCTTTTAAAGTGGTTTGGGACATTTCTTTTTCCATAGCAATCTGAATGTCCTCAAGCTTCCCATCTAAAACATTGTGGATATTGTGGCCAATTGGGCAGGCTGGATTCGGATTGTCATGAAAACCAAATAATTGACCTGTCGAACCTAAGCATTCTACCGCTTGATAGATATCCAGCAGACTGATCTCATCGGCTGCTTTTGCGAGCTCAGCTCCGCCTGTCCCACGTGCTACATGGATCAATCCTGCTTTCTTCAACTGAGACAAGGTCTTTCGAATAATAACAGGGTTCACGCCGACACTTCCTGCCAAAAAATCACTGGTTACTTTTGTTTTTTCTCCTTGTAGAGCAATCATGATCAAGACATGAGTCCCAATGGTAAAGCGACTCGAAATTTGCATAACTTCACTCCTTTCTACCCGTTTTTGAAGGTAGAGTCTATTGAACAACCGTCAAGGAACGACTTCCGTTAATCCTATTATACTCTTTTTAGTTGTAATGTCAACAGTTACACTATTGAAAGAAGTCCTCTAACCAAGCATCGATTTCTCGATCATGACCTTCTCTCTGCTCAATCTCATGAAGAAGCTCATGATTGTGGGTATGATGAATGCCATTGACCAAACTTTCATAATACACCTGGTAATAAGGAAGATGGAGGTCTTTTGCGAGTTGCAGTTCTTTTTGGACATCATAATCCACCCGTCTAAAATCTACATCTTTTAGCCCCATTTGATCAAATTCAAGAATAGCATACATGGCCCGAAGGTCCTTGCGAAGATTCTTTTCCAGAAAGAAAGGCTGACCAATCGAGCCAGGATTGATGATCAGTTCCCCGCCTGTCCCGTAACGGAAAAACTGCTGGTGAATGTGTCCGTAGACTGCAATATCACAAGACGGGTTTGTCACCAAGCGGTCAAAATCCTTCTGGTCACCAATGTGAATCAATTCGCGACCCCAATTCTTATCGGGTAAGTGGTGGGTAATACCGATCTTTAAACCTGCGATTTCTCTATGGACCTGCATGGGCATTTCCTGCATGACTTCAATTTCCTGGGGTGTGATTTCTTCCAGAATATATTGACACTGGCGCATGAGGTAGCGATGACTGGGTCTGGTCTCATCCAACATCCCCCTCATAGCCCGCCAAAGACTATCTTCCCAGTTTCCAAGGACTTTGACCGTAATAGGTAACTCCTCTATCAGCTCCAAGAGGGCCCGTCTCCCTGTTCCTGGCATCAAACTATCTCCTAAGAGCCAATATTCATCCACCTTGGCTTTTCGACTATCCTCTAGGACAGCTTCCAATGCTGTCGTATTTCCATGAATATCTGAAAGTAAAGCAATTTTAGTCATGATCTTCTCCTTCTCTCCATTATAACAAAGAGAAGAAAAACTTCCACCCTAAGGTGAAAGTTTTATGAACATTCCATGCTACCAGAAATGAAAACTCAGGCTAGAAGCGGACGCTTCGTCGTTGGATTTATCTTTTTCCAAAGAGTTGCTTAACGGCTTTGTATCTTAGTCTACTGATTTGAGGGCTTCGAGCATGTCTACTTTTCGAAGATAATGGTCAACATAAATTCCTAACAGGATCAAGAGAAGGATCATTCCTCCGACAGGAAATAGGAAAACGCCAAGTCCTACTTTAGGGTAAAAGAGAATGGCATCTGGTGCAATCATGGCAATGAGGAATTGATGAAGATAATAACCACCCACTAATCCCATGAGGATCCCTATGATAGACAATAAGATGGTTTCGCGGTAAATATAGAGCGTCACTTCCTTATTATGGAATCCTAAGACCTTAATGGTCGATAATTCACGGATCCGCTCTGCCACATTGATATTGGTTAAATTATACAAGATCACGATGGCTAGTAAGATCGATACAACTACTAGAATCATCATAGTGGTGTCCAAAGATTTGGCAACTGAATTAAAGAGGGAAATCATCGAAGCGTTCTGACTAACCGCCTTCACAGCTGCAAGATCCATCATGTCTCGACTGACAGTCTGCACTTTTCGTGTAGAAGGATTTCTCAACTGCACCAAATAGCTATTTGCTGAAGTCCGCTTTCCGTAGATTTTTTGGTAACTTGCCTGATCCATATAGACAAAATGGCCGACATAATTTTCAGTGATCCCTGCTACCTTAAAAGAGTGGCCATCTAAGGTCAGTCGATCACCGACTGTAACCCGGGCTAATTGCGCTAGCTTACTACTGATGATGACCCCTTTCTTGAGAGACAAGGACTCTCCTTGCTTGATAGAACGCAAGCTTACAAAGGGAGCAAAATCTGTACGGTCCGTTACCATCATCGTAATGGTCTGCTTGTCGCGTCCACCCTTTAAAGATGCTTCAATGACCTTACTATAGATCGGTCGATAATCCTTGATATCTGATTTTTCCAGACGATTGGTTAGTTCCTTGCTTTCTTGGCTTGATGAATTCGTTTTTTGGGCTACAATCAACTCATAAGATAGGATCTCTTGAAATTGGCGTTTGGAAACCCCTCCTACAGAAGATTGAATTCCTAGCCCTGCAAAGAGGAGAGCAACAGAACCTGCCACTCCAAAAATGGTCATCAGCATCCGTTGTTTGTAACGAAAGAGATTACGAGCAGTGACCTTGTGGGTGAAACTCAGACGCTTCCAAATAAAATGGAGACGCTCCAGGAAAATCTTCGAACCAGATACCGGCGGTTTAGGAAGCAATAGAAGATTGGCTTCTTCTTTTAATTCCTTGCGAGAAACCCAGTAAGCCGGAAGCACACTCGCAACGAAAGACAGTCCGAGCGCAATCAGAGTCATATCTCCATAAAAATACTCTCTGCTCTCTCCAATCACCATCCCTTGCGTGATAATGTTGGAAATGATCCCCGATAGGAAATAATGGCCCAGCAAGGTTCCTAGAAGGGTACCGATCGTCCCTGCAAAGAATCCATAGAGAACAAATTTGAGAATGATGTCCCTGGTACGATAGCCCAGCGCCTTAAAAATACCTGCATTGGTTCGCTCTTCATCGACAAAGCGGGTCATCGTGGTAAAGGTCACCATGGCTGCTACCAGATAAAGAACGACCGGAAAAATATTTCCAACAGCAGAGATACTACTACTGGCATTGCTATACATCAAGTAACCTTGTCCACCTGGCATGGTCTTGCGGTCATAGACATGATAAGTTGGAATTTCCAGCTGATCTCGCTCCCTTTGGGCTTTTTTCAGCTCCTCCTCTCTTTTTGCAAGCTCCGATTCACCTGTAGCCCAGTCCTTCTTTTTCTGATCCAGTTGTTCTTTGGCTTGATGGATCTTTTCTTGACTGGCTACTCGCTCTTTAGCTGGCAGAAAGGAAGCTATTTTCTTGAACTGCGCCTCCTGCAAGTCTAATTGCTTTTGAGCCTGATCGATCTGACTCTTGGCTGACTGGAGTGTTTCCTTGGCACGACTGAGTTCTTTCTGGCCTTTTTGAATCTGGCCATCCGCCTCCTGCTTGAGTCTTTGATAACGGGCCTTTCCATTATCTTTCAAAAGTTTTTCTAACTCTTCTTGATGAGCTTCGAGCCGTTTTTGGTAGACTTGCGAAAAAGAATCCAAAGACTTCAGATCATCAAACTGGATCCGCGCTATCACAGGAAGTTTAGTCGTAAAGACTTCTTTTGAAACCAGAGCATAGGCATCCAGATTCCCACTGCCACTCATGGCAGTGCCTAAATTCTTTTGAGACCACATCTCAGAGGATTGTACAAAGCCAACAATGGTGAATTGCTTTCGCTTTAAACTAGAACGAGTTCCAGACTTTTCTTCAAGTGTGAGGGTATCCCCTATCTGATAGCGATCCTCCCAAAAACTTGCTAGGGCCAGTTCCCCTTCTTTTTGGGGCAGGCGCCCCTTGGTCACACGAAAAGAAGAAAGACTTTTTGGGGCAGAAAAAAGTCGAATCGCCTCTCCTGTTCCTTTCACTGTCAAATCCAGCAGTGAACCAAATTCGACACGCTCCCCTTTGACTCCTATAAGCTCCTCTTGGTCTACCTGGTCTAATCCCAAGTCCCCCATGACAGCAAGATCTAGCATCTTTTGTTGCTGAATAAACTGGTTAGCCGTTCGGTGCATATTTGGAGTAGTCACCTTTAGGCCTACCAAGGCCAAACTTCCCAACAACATCAAGGTTAAGATGGAGAGAAAGCGTCCTTTTGAATGTGTAAAAGAAGCAAATAAATCCTTCCAATAGACTTTTCGTTTCATGCTACCACCTCTTCTAATACTCTAGTGTAGCAATATCTTGAGGAAGCTCATTGATTTCTACCGACTTGACCTTGGCATCATGCATGCGAATCACACGGTCTGCAATAGGAGCTAGAGCAGCATTATGGGTTACGATGATGACCGTCGCTCCTTTTTTTCGAGACATATCCTGTAAAATCCCCAATACTTGCTTACCCGTCTGGTAATCCAAGGCTCCCGTCGGCTCATCACAAAGGAGGATTTTTGGATTTTTCGCCACTGCCCGAGCGATCGCCACCCGTTGTTGTTCTCCGCCTGACAATTGGGCAGGAAAATTATCAAGACGATTGCCAAGTCCTACTTCTCTTAAAACGGCTTCCGGATCCAAGGCATCAGAGACGATTTCTGAAGCCAATTCGACATTTTCCTTGGCTGTCAGATTGGCTACTAAATTATAAAATTGAAAGACAAAACCAACATCATCTCGTCGATAATTGGTTCGTTGATGAGAATTTAGCTTTGCAATATCCACCCCATCAATCAAAACCTGACCCTCGTCATTGGTGTCCATCCCTCCTAAGATATTGAGAACCGTTGATTTTCCAGCTCCTGAAGCCCCTAAAATAATGACCAACTCGCCTTTTTCAATCTCAAAGGAAACATCCCGGTTAGCAAAAATCTCTGTCTCTCCACTCGTATAGCGCTTGTAACAGTGCTGCATTTCGATATAGGCCATTTTCTCTCCTCCCTCCTATTTCCTATCTATATTATAGTCCTTTTCGAATAGATTACAAAGAAATCGAGACATCAACAATAGTAATTCTTCCTCATCATCATGAACTATTATAAATTTTATGCTATAATTAGAGACAAATTTGATTTATTCTTAGAAAGAAGGCTCATCGTGAGTTTACAACAGTTTGAAAGGAAATCACTTCAAGAAATCAACCAATCTATTGACGTGCCAAAAGGCATCCCTTTTTGGAAGACCCTCCTGCTCTTTTCAGGACCAGGAAGTCTAGTAGCTGTCGGCTATATGGATCCGGGAAACTGGATTACTAGTGTCGTCGGAGGGGCCCAATACCGTTACCTCCTCTTATCCGTGGTTCTTCTCTCCTCTTTAATCGCCATGCAGTTGCAACAAATGGCTGGTAAACTAGGAATTGTCCATCGTAAGGACCTGGCCCAAACAACCGCCCATCACTTGCCAAAATGGCTTCGCTATACCCTTTGGATTGTGATCGAGCTTGCCCTGATGGCGACAGATTTAGCAGAAGTCATCGGATCAGGGATTGCCCTCCACCTTCTTTTTGGCTGGCCCTTGCTTTTTTCCATTCTGATCACCATCTTTGATGTCTTCCTCTTATTGGGGCTCATGCATCTAGGATTTCGAAAGATCGAGGCCATCGTTTCAACCTTGATCCTCACGATCCTTGCAATTTTCGGCTATCTGGTTTTCCTATCGAAACCAGATATCGGGGGAATCTTTGCTGGATTCCTGCCTCAAAAAGAAGTACTGGGAATTGGTCTTCCAAAAGGAAATGAAGCCTTGACCTTGGCACTTGGAATCATCGGGGCAACCGTAATGCCCCACAATCTCTATCTCCACTCTTCCATTTCGCAAACGCGAAAAGTTGATTACAAGGATCCAGCAGATATCAAAAGGGCAGTGCGCTTTATGACCTGGGATTCAAATATTGAATTGAGTTTGGCTTTCGTCGTCAACTCTCTCCTCTTGATTCTTGGAGCGGCTCTCTTTTTTGGGCATGGAGATAAGATCGGTGCTTTTTCTAGTATGTACAATGCCCTCAAGGATAACCACATTGCCGGTGCTATTGCTAGTCCTTTCTTGTCTACGCTCTTTGCCATCGCCTTATTGGCAAGTGGCCAAAATTCAACCATTACTGGGACCCTAACCGGTCAAATCGTTATGGAAGGTTTCTTACGATTCCGCTTACCACAATGGGTCGTTCGTCTCATGACTCGGATCATTGCCCTTCTTCCTGTCATCATCGTTGCGATCTTATTTGGAGATCAGGAACATGTCCTTGATGACCTTCTGGTTTATTCTCAAGTCTTCCTATCAGCGGCTCTTCCTTTTTCTATCTTCCCTCTGGTTTATTTCACCTCCAACAAAGAAATCATGGGAGAGCATGTCAATGCGAAATGGAATACTTTCTTAGGCTACCTCGTTGCTATTGTCTTAACCATCTTGAATTTCAATTTGATTGTGACAACTTTTATCAAATAAAGAAAACCAGCACGAATAAAAATGCTGGTTTTCTTTTGAAATCTTGCTTATGCTTACAATCAACTCACTATTTTCTCCAAAATTTCCTGATTAAATTTTAAAGAGGGAATATTTTTAAAGATCCATTTTTATGAAAAAATTTTCCATTGCCCTCATCGCCCGTCTTTCTTAACTTTGTGAAAATTGAAGCCATTTTTTATTTTTAGAAAAATCGAATGAGTTGTCCGTTTTTTTTTTTTGGGGCATAATGCTTATTTTTGGTTAGGTAAAGTTATTTAAACAGTAAAATATTTTACTTAACAAACGAATGTTAATATGTTCATATCGAAATAGAAGGGATCTTATGGCAAGACAAAGACAAACAACGACAAAGATTGACTTAAGAAATGCACTTTCACAATTACTATTACAGCAAAATTTTGAAAACATCACCATTCGGGAATTAACAGAAAAAGCTGGGATTAACCGAGGAACCTTCTACTTGCACTATGTCGACAAATACGATATGTTTGAACAAATGAAAACAGAAATAGTGCAAGAATTGGATAGTCTTTTTGTTGAAGGAAGCCCAGTAAAAGTTAATTTTCTTAATGTTTTGACAAGGATTAAAGATAATTATGATTTTATCTATGCTCTTTCACAATCTAGTTACTCGGACTTCCGTAAATTTGTTAGAAGCTTTACACTCCATGCGTTAGATGATACCCCTAATGCTAAGGAACACATCATTGCAGATTTTCAGGTTCCTTACAAGTATGGTCTAGAAATTTTCATTGCTACGATTGAATCTGTTATTGTAACCTGGCTAGAATCAGGTGCAAAAGAAGAACCAATAGAAATCGCAACGATTATTCTCAGCATTTCTGATTTCACGAGCTGGAACTAAGTCTCCTGAACCTTCCCCATCATGTACTGTCTCCAAAAGTTAGAGTTATTGTATCTAACTTTTGAGTTACAGTTCATAATGCCGGGAAGGTTTTTCGTTTACAGAAAAAAACTGGATAATTTTTCTTTCAGACTCTTTATCCAGCTCCTAATTTCTTATTTTTTCTTTGCTAACATGGTTGCAAATCGAAGTTGAATTCGATTTCCATTCTCATCTCGACGATGGAGGTGGCCAGGATTTTCATTGTATTTGACCAATTCCCAATCCTTGTAATACTCCGCTAATTCTCCTTCTTTAAAAGTGAACGAGAAGGGCATCTGACAAGGATAATCTTCTGTATCCATGGCACAAACAATGAGATTGTAGCCACCTGGATTAGTTTGCTCTTGCATATTGCGGATGATCGCCGGGATTCGATCAGCCTCTAAAAACATGAGGACCACAGTTGACACGATGAAATCATAGTTTTGGGTGAGTGTAGCAGCATTGATATCATAAAGGCCCACTGGCATGTCCAGATCTTCCTCAGCGACAATACTTTGTAAGATCTCAAGAGCCAGTTCATTCTGATCCACCGCTGTCACGTCAAAGCCATGTTGGGCCAAAAAGAGGGCATTACGACCTTGCCCGCATCCTAGATCCAGCGCCTTTCCAGCTGGGACAATTCCCACTGCTTCTAGCACTTCTGAATGGACAGGATTGGTGTTGTATTTTTTTGGGAAATAGTCTTTTGGCTCACAGTAAAATTCTAGGTACCACTCCACATCGTCAGTCGCTGCTTCCACACGGTGCCAGGCCTGGGGCTCGGCCATGGGGTTTTCTGCTCCTGCTTCAAAGAGGTGGCTCGCGATTTCTTCCCCCTCTTCGGTCAACTCAATAAATCGTAACTGACCCTTTAAAACAGTAATCTTCCCCCAGGTTCCTACCTTGGTATTGTGCTTTCTTTGAAGAGCTTCTGGCATGGTATCCTTGGTCCAGATAGGCATGCGTTTGTAAGCGATCAATTTTTGTGTCATGCTACTTCTCCTTTTTCTTTTAGTACCCTTATCATACATAAAAAAGACCCTTTTTACAAGTTGAAAAAAGAGGCTCCGCTTTCTAGCGGAACCTCCTTGTTAGGATCTCATCATCCTCTTTATTTTTTTGATTTTTTATAAAAGAATCCAGCTAAACTAAATCCACAAACAGCCAATACTCCAAGAAGTACTGAGAAGACCACACTTGAATCTTGAGTTTTACTAGCATTTTTAGAGGTGTCTCCGAGAGCTTCCTGACAAGTTTCTGGCTTCTTGTCTGAACCACCTTTTTCAGCAGCAGCCATTAAGTTCGCTTTATTATAGCCATCATAGACAAAGTCAGCTTCCAAACCCTTTTCTTCACGGATCTTATCTTCCATTTCCTTTTCAGTAGCCTTGATTTGTTTGAAGATTACATCTGCACGGTCCATGGATTCCTTGGTGACTTCACCTTGAAGGGCTTTGGCTTGCTCATCTGTGAGGCCACTGTATTTTTGATCCAAAGCAGCTTGTTCCTTGATCCAACCGGCTTCCATTTTTTTCCATTTATCTTGGATACTTGTGCCAAAGAGGTCTGGATATTTCATGACCATTTGGTCGATATGCCAAACAGCCCAATACCATGAAGTTGGATCATACTTAGCAGAGCGGACTTTAAAGGCACCGTAAGTGTCATTGACCAAGCCATAGAATGGAACATATGGGGTATTACGACTTTGAGCAAGACCCAACCAAACGATTCCACCAAATGGACTTGGCAAGTCTTTCTTGATTTGATAGACATGGGCATCAATGACGTTTTCATTCCCTAAAGCATACTTGTATTTCTTGGTATCGACTTTTTTGCCTGGTTCGGCCAAGTCATCTGCAGTAAATTGTTTGAGGTGTTCGAAACGGTTCCGTTGTTCTGCGAAAACATCTTCTAGACTATACTTTTTAGAAGGATCTGTTGGTTTACGAAGGAGATCAAAGTGTTGATCATCATATTTGATATCCGCTTTTGGATCCATCAGGGTAATCCCTGCATAGGTCCGTGAGCGGTTGCGTTCCGTGTATTCATCCGGACCATAAGAATCCGCAATATGGAACTTGCCATCCTTATCCGTCTTGTAGTGATCTGCCTTTTTAGCTACTGCTTCTACATCTTTTGAAGCAATGACATTGTCCTTGTCATTGAGATCCACATGTCCTAGATAGTAGGTATTGGCAAAAATAGCATAGCGGTCTTGTGGGAATTTAATGGCTACATATTGGTGACCTGAGAGGATTTCCATGTACCATAATTCATTTTTATCTGCTACGACGATAATATTTCCTTCGGCAGAACCTTTTTCATCCAAGGTCTTGGCAACAATTTCGATCCCTTCTCGTGCTGTTTTTGCACGAGGCAAGACCAAGTCGATCATGGAAGCTTCTGGCAAGCCATCTTTGACCAAAGGGTCGGCTTTCAATATCTTATCATGAGGAGTCGCTGATACCGTCGCTGTCATTGACACGCCCACTTCATTAAAACCGTGAGCTCCAAAGTTACCATTGCTACCATCGCCACGCGCTGCATCATAGGTCGCTGTGTACTTCATTTCATGAGTCAAATGTGGATAGGTAAAACCATTAGACTCATCTTCGATCTTATCCCCTTCCTTATAGTCCTTAGCTGGAACTACAACAAAGTTTTGATTGTGGCGCCCGCCATCTGGTGCATAGGGATAATCCTCTGTACGACCATAAAGCATGGAGCCATCCGTTGTTAAGTCCTTTCCCACAATGAAGGCGGAACAAGCTTGTGCGACCTGCACGGGCAATAGGGCGATCACCATCAGCCCAAACAGTAGTTTGAATAGGATTTTCTTCATAGTCTTTCTCCTTATTGACTACAAAAGAGGCTTAAAAAACTTCTAAGCCAGTGAAAAACAACTATACCAACACCTTGATTTTAGTATATAATACAAGCACTTTTTTTGCAAGCGATTACAAGTGAAAACTATAAAAAAGCAGTTCTGAAACAAGTTTCAAAACTGCTTTTTCTTTAACGTGTATTGTATTGTTTCATGACCCGTGCGATGTCCCGGTTTTGTTCCCGACGTTTGATGGATTCACGCTTGTCATAATCATGTTTCCCTTTAGCGAGCCCTAAAAGTAATTTGGCATAGCCATCCTTGAGATAGACCTTCAAAGGCACCAAGGTCATTCCGGTCCCTTTGGTGTCTTGGTCCAGCTTTTGGATTTGCTTTTTATGAAGAAGGAGCTTGCGACGACGGTCTGGATCTTGGTTCCAGATATTGCCTTCCTCATATGGAGCAATGTGGACATTGCTAAGCCAAACTTCGCCATTTTTCACTTGCGCAAAGCCATCTTTCAAGTTAATGCGTGCTGCACGGACACTTTTGATCTCTGTCCCCGTCAGCACCATCCCTGCTTCAATCGTATCCACGATGGTGTAGTCATGTCTCGCCTTTTTATTTTGCGCGACTACCTTTCCTTCGCCCTTTGCCATGTTTGGCTCCTTTCTTTGCTACTTCCTTGTAAAATGGTTTCTTCCCTTTTTTCTTTTTGGATTTAGAGGAAGAATCTTTCCGCTTGTCATCTTTTCTAGCGGTTGATCCCTTAGAAACTTTTTTGTCCTTGCGTCTACGATCCCTGCGATTACCATCTCGGTCACGTACTTTTGCTTTGAGGCCTGTTTCGACGACATCCCATTCACTTGGAATATAAGAGAAATCAATCTCTCCTGTCATCTTGTCGGCTCTTTCTACTTTGATCCGGATTTGCTGACCGACACGGAAGGTTACTCCTGATTTTTCCCCGCGAAGGGTTAGATCTCGTTCATTAAAGTGGTAGAATTCAGGGAGATTGGTAATATGGATCAAGCCTTCAACCGTATTTGGCAACTCCACAAAGAGGCCAAATTTAACCACACTGGAAACCACGGCATCGTATTCTTCCCCAACATAGTCTTCCATGTATTCAGCCTTCTTCATGGCTTCTACTTCGCGCTCCGCATCAATAGCCCGGCGTTCCCGACTAGAGGATTGGCTGGCAATGTCTGGAAGGACTTGTTCAAAGTGCTCTGCCACTTCTTGGGATTTTCCGTATTCGCGCACCATTCGATGAACCATCAGGTCCGGATACCGACGGATGGGACTAGTAAAGTGGGTATAAAACTCAGCAGCAAGCCCATAGTGGCCATGGTTATGCTCTGAGTAGCGAGCCTGCTGCATCGAGCGCAACAACATCATCGAAAGGACATCTGCATAGGGTTCCCCTTCGACCTTGCGCATAATTTCTTGCAGGGCTTCTTGGCTCATCTCACTAGCCGTTCCGTAGATTTGGATCCCGAAGCTAGAAGCATAATCGATAAACTTCTGTACTTTTTCTGCCTTTGGATCTTCGTGGATCCGGTAGATGAACGGTAGTTTCAGTCGCGTAAAGTGCTCCGCCACTGTTTCATTGGCAATCAGCATAAAGGACTCGATCATCCGCTCAGCAATTCCTCTTTGACGAAGGACGATATCGACCGGTTTTCCTTCTTTATTGACCAGGATTTTAGCCTCATTGGTATCAAAATTAAGGGCGCCGCGACGAATCCGCATGCTTTCTAGAATGCCATGCAAGGTGGCCATTTGATGAATACTTGGGACAATTTTCTTAAAGGTTTGAGCCTTTTCTTCGTCGCCCACTAAGATATCATTGACGTCGCTATAGGTCATACGGAAGGTTGTATTGATCACTGTTTGGGTAATGGTATGCTTGACGACCTTGCCATGAGGATCGATCTCCATGATGGCAGACTGGGTCAGGCGGTCCACATTCGGATTTAAAGAACAGATCCCATTGGAGAGACGCTCTGGCAACATGGGTACTACCCGGTCGGTCACATAGACAGAGGTCGCACGATTTAGAGCTTCCTTATCAAGTGCTGAACCTTCATGAACGTAATAGGAGACATCTGCGATGTGAACACCCAGCTCAAAGTTGCCGTTCTTGAGTAGCTTGATATGGACCGCATCGTCCAAGTCCTTGGCATCTGCCCCATCGATGGTAAAGGTGATCTCCTCTCGCAGATCCAAGCGTCCCTCTAAATCCTTTGTAGACGGTGCATCTGGAACCTGCTCGGCTTCTTTCAGCACTTCTTCTGGAAATTCTGAGACGATGTCCATGGATTCTAACACTTCCAAGACATCGATTCCTGGATCTGTTGCATGACCGACCACATCCCGCACCGTCGCCACAAAATAATTGTGCTTGCGGCTCGGGTATTGATCAATTTCGACCTTGAGGATTTCGGTCCCTTCCAATTGGATGGCTGGCTTCTTCACATAGATCAGCTGGCTGATCTTTTGATTTTTCGAACGAATGTAGCCGGCATATTTAGGTTTTTCCTCATCCAGGACAATTTGTCCAACTACCGTTTTGATGCTATGTTCCAAGACATCAATAATCTTAGCTTCTGCTGCCGTTCCTTTGTTTCGGTCTGCTACCTTGGTAATGACGATCTCAACGGTGTCCCCATCGATAGCGTGGTTGACATCATTTCGGCCAACAAAGAGGTCTTCTTCTTCGCCTTCTAAACTGACAAAGCCAAAGCCATTCTTATGCGCATGAAAGATCCCCTTGAGGGTAATAGCTGGGGCCTTCTTTTGAGCCAAACGAAGAGAGCCATCATCTTCGAATTTCAACTCATGACGGCGTTCCATCAGAGAGATGGTTTTGACCAAGTCACGGAAATCCTTAGACCCTTCCTTTCCTAGAGCTGCTGCCAGATCATTGATCTGGGCTTTGTCATGCTCTTGTAAATATTCTTTAATACTTGTTTTCATTGATTTATTTGCTGGTTATCCAGCCTCCTTTTTTCTATCTACTTGTGTCTTTGTTTTACAAAATAAAAATAGGCAAAGACATTGTCTGAGCCTATCTTATCTACTAGAAAGTACCATTAAGATCATCGCAATCAATAACCAAGTAAAGACCATAACTGCCGTCAAACGCTGCATAACGGCTTCGAACCCACGCGCTTTTGAACGTTCAAACAAGTCATTTGAGCTAGCGTCAAAGACGTTGCTCGATTGGTTTTTAGTTGGTTGCATAAAAATTGCGATAATAATCAATACTGATAATACTAGTAAAATAGTTGTTAATGCTCCGCTCATATTCAAAACTCCTTAAAATCCTTACTATTATACCACGAAAATCATTTGGATTCAATATGTAAGGTTACTTTTCTTTCCTTAGGACAATACTTCAAGACCTCGATCTTTTCAGGATGGGTTTTGGTATTTTTACTGGTCAAATAATTCTGACTCCCACAGCTGGAGCAGGTCAGTTGAACTTTAATTCGCACGTACGTCTCTCACTTTCAAATACTTTCTAAATAAGAATAAGAGGAACATCAAATCGGTAAAGGCCAAAAGGGCTGTACCGTAAAATACCCAATGATAGCCAAAATGCATGAAAATACTCGATCCCATCATTGGCCCTAATACACCACCTAAGTAATAAAAGAGCTGGTTGTAGCTAAAGATCCGAGAAATCCCTTCAGGAGGGGTTAAACGATTCAATAATGCAGAAACTCCTGGTAGTAGGGCTCCAGTCCCGATCCCAAAGAGGAAACGTAAGATTCCTAATTGTAGGGGTGTTTGTGCTTGGGCACAAAGGATATAGAGACAGCCACTATAGAGAAGGGCGATTAATAAGAGCCGGTGATTCCCGATTCGGTCTCCGAGTTTCCCCATCCAACCTGAAAAGAGCATACTGGAGACTCCCATAGCCGAAACAATCATCCCCGATACAAAGATCAGATTATCTCTTTGTCCCAAAGCTCGCACATAAAGAGGCAGGATCGGAGAAATAGATTGGGCGATCATTTGAATGGTCATGCTGGTCAAAAAGAGGCCCAAGAGAATATCCTTCTGCTGAATGGACTTGAGCAACTCCCAGCTGGATTTTTGTTCTTCTTTTGGAAGGGGCTCATAGTCTTCCTCAATGCCCCAGAAGGTTAAGAGGGAAACCAAAAATAAGAAGAAGCCCACCAAGAGAAAGACATTGCGCATTCCCAGATTTTCAGCAATGAGTCCCCCAATCAAAGGGCCCATCAAGGTTCCAGCTACGACACCAGTCGACAAAGTCCCTAGGGCATAGCCGGATTGGTCCTTGGGAACTTGACTGGCAATCAGCGCCGTACTATTAGGGACAAAGCCTGAAAAGACCCCATTGAGCAAGCGCAGGACCAAGAGCCAAAAGACGGATGGGACAAAGGCAATACCTCCCATAGTCAGCGTCATGGCAATGGAAGCTCTAAGCATCATGGGTTTTCGACCATAGCGGTCGGCCAGGCTCCCCCAGATGGGAGACATGATCGCAGAGGTTACAGAAGAACTTGAGACGGCAATCCCAGCATAAAGGGGAACAGCCTTGCCCGTAACACCCAACTCTTCCACAAAGAGGGCCATAAATGGGACGACTAAAGAAAGGCTGGCTCCGATGAAAAAGCACCCGATCCAGGCAATATATAGATTTTTACGCCAATTGATTTCTCTTGTGATAAAATCATCTTCTTTCTAATTGTTGTAGGGCTGCATCTAATTGGGCATAGAGGGCCGTTAGATCGTCATTATTGTCTAAGACCAGATCTGCATGGACTCTTTTTTCATCTAGCGGCATTTGAGACGCGATGCGTTCTTGGGCCTGCAGTTCTGATAAGTGGTTGCGTTCCATCAGACGTTTGAGCTGGGTTTCTTTTGATACAGCTACCAACCAGACAGATTCAAACCACTCTTCATAGTGCTGCTCGATTAAGAGAGGAATATCCATAAAAAAGAGATCGGATTGTGCAGCTTGTCTATCTCTTACCTCAGCTAGAGCCTCACGAATAAGCCTGCCTTGAACGCGATTGGACCAGTCTCGTTCACTAAGGTCTGAAAAGATCCGCTGACCCAAAGCTAGGCGATCCAGCTCTCCTTCTTTGGTAAGGATCTCTCTACCAAAATGATCCACTAGGACACGGTAGAGGGCTCCACCTGGTGCCTGCAAGTCATGGACCACTTGATCAGCATCAATGACAGGATACCCCTTTTCTCTCAAATAGGAAGTCACAGTCGACTTTCCTGAAGCAATCCCTCCTGTTAATCCGATGATTCTTGCCATTTAGTTCTCCTTTTGACAGTGAGGACAAAAATGGGTTCCGCGTCCCCCCAGCTGGATTTTCTCGATTGGTGTTCCGCAGCGCAAACAAGGCTGACCTGTTTTCCCATAGACCTGGTGTTCTTCCTGCATGGTGCCATCCTCGCCAAAAGCATTGCTGTAGGAGCGAATGGTGGAGCCACCCTTTTCAACAGCTTGGGCAAGCACAGCAATCGTTTCTTTGCGAACGGCTTTGACTTCTCTAGCAGTCAAGCTTTGACCCAAACGACATGGATGAACCTTGGCTCGATAAAGGACCTCATCTACATAAATATTGCCCAGACCAGCCACTAATTTTTGGTCCAAAAGAGCTGATTTAATGGGTTTCTTTGATTTTTTAAGAGCTGCTTGGAAGGCTGGTTCTTTAAAATCCCCTTCCGTCGGCTCTGGACCAATTTTTTTTGCCAAAAAATAACGGTCGACAAGCTCAGGTACTAGGACTTCCATGGTCCCAAACTTGCGGACATCTTCATAAACCAGGGTGCTGCCGTCTGTAAAATGAAAGAAAACATGGGCGTGCTTGCGAAAAGGAACTTCGTCTGGGTAAAAGAAATACTTACCTTCCATCCGCAAATGCGAGATGAGGACCAGATCCATCAGATAAAACAAGAGGTATTTTCCGCGACGCCCCATGGCCCGAATTTCTTGACCTGGAAGATCTTGACAAAAAGCATCTAGATCCGTATGAATCATCTTAGGATACTTTACTTCCACTGACTGAATGGTTTTCCCAAGAATTAGTTTCTCAAGACCGCGTCGGACAGTCTCTACTTCTGGTAATTCAGGCATAGAACTCCTTTCAAAAACAAGAAGCAGGCCTTCTGCCCACCTCTTCTTAATATTCTTTTTCGTTGTATCCGAAATCAGCAAGATCCAATTTCTTATCCCGCCAATTTTTCTTGACTTTCACCCAGGTTTCTAGGAAGACCTTGTCCCCTAGCATGAGCTCGATATCCTTACGCGCAAGGGTCCCAATCTTCTTGAGCATGGCGCCACCTTTTCCGATGACAATACCTTTTTGGCTATCGCGCTCGACCATGATGGTTGCACGGATATGGACCTTATCTGTCTCTTCATCCCGCTTCATAGAATCCACCACTACGGCAACAGAGTGGGGAATTTCTTCCCGCGTTAAATGCAAGACCTTCTCACGGATCATTTCAGAGACCAAGAAGCGCTCTGGGTGGTCAGTGATTTGATCAGCAGGGAAATATTGGAAACCTTCTTCTAAGTTTTCGCTCAAAATATCAATCAAATGCGAAACATTGTTTCCTTGAAGGGCTGAAATCGGCACGATTTCCTTGAACTCCATCTGACTACGGAAGTCATCGATTTGCGCCAAGAGTTGATCTGGGTGAACCTTGTCAATTTTATTCACCACCAAAATCACAGGCACCTTAGCAGCCTTGAGGCGTTCGATGATCATGTCATCACCTTTCCCACGTGGCTCGTCTGCTGGCACCATAAAGAGAACGGTATCCACTTCTCGAAGGGTGCTATAGGCCGACTCTACCATGAAGTCTCCAAGCGCTGTCTTGGGTTTGTGAATCCCTGGGGTATCGATAAAGACGATCTGTTCCTTATCGGTCGTGTAGATTCCCATAATCTTGTTGCGCGTTGTCTGCGCCTTATCACTCATGATGGCAATTTTTTGCCCCATGACGTGGTTCAAAAAAGTTGACTTCCCGACATTGGGACGTCCTAAAATGGCTACAAAGCCTGATTTAAATGTCATAGTTTCCTTTCATGAGGGAAGTCTCCCTCTTATCCAAATACTAGAGCCCACAACTTGGGCACAAATATAATAAGACCTGTCACCAAGGCAAAGCCCGAAATAATGAGAACCGCTCCTGCCGCCATATCCTTGGCATTCTTTGCCAGCATGGAAAAATGGTAATCGCTCGCCAAATCCACTACATTTTCAAGAGCAGAATTCATGATTTCAAAGGCAATGACCAAAGAAACACTTAAGAGTAGAAAGAGCCACTCTGTTGCTGAAATGCCAAAAAGGAAGCCTGCAACAATCGCTAAGATAGCTGAAAGTGCATGCTTACGCATATTTCGTTCCTCTTTAAAGGCTGTGAAAATCCCTGTTAAAGCAAATTCAAGACTGGCAATCAGTTCTCGATTTTTCCATTTTCGTTTATTGTCTTGTGAGTCCATAGGCTGTCAAAATCTCTTCCTGTAAGCCAAACATTTCCTTCTCTTCTTCCGGCGTATAGTGATCATAACCGTTGATATGAAGGAAGCCATGCACTGCTAAAAAGCCCATCTCGCGCTCAAAGCTATGGCCATACTCAGCAGCTTGCTCACGCGCCTTGTCTACAGAAATAAAGAGCTCTCCAATATAGGTATCAAACTCTGCCATCATTTCTGCCAATTCTGGATGGTCTTCTAAATCTTCTTCCGAAAAAGCAATGTCCATCTCTGGTTTGTATTCCAGACTGATCACATCCGTTGGGCGATCCGTATCCCGGTATTCCAAGTTCAATTCATGGCTACGTTCGTTGGTTACAAAGGTCACTGCCATTTCCTTGTCTTCTTTGCCCAATTTTTTTGCAGCAAATTCTAAAATTTCCTGGGTTTGTTTGATCATTTCTTCAGAGACTTGACCGGTCTCATCAACCATTTCAATATACATCTTGGATCACCTCACTATCATTTCAATTATAGCATAAAAATAGCGTATATACTAGAATACACGCTACTTTTACTATTTGAAGAATGCCCTTTTATTCAACCGTCTGTTGGATAGCTTGCATCTGGGCATAAATGCCACCATGGGCAATCAAGTCTGCATGTTGGCCCCGTTCGACAATGCGTCCTTCTGATAGAACCAAGATCTGATCCGCATCTTGAATGGTCGATAAGCGGTGGGCAATGATAAAGGTCGTCCGGCCCTTTTGCAGGACTGCCATAGCCTTCTGAATAATCTCCTCTGTCTCCGTATCAATGTGAGAGGTCGCTTCATCCAGAATCAAAATTTTCGGATTCATGTAAAGGGTCCGCGCAAAGGAAATCAATTGACGCTCCCCACTTGAGAAGGTAGATCCCTTTTCAAGCACTGGATGGTCAATTCCCTTTTCAAGGCGCTCTACAAAGGGCCAAGCTCCGACTTTTTTCAAGGCATCTTTGACCGCATCCCGATCAATGTGATCCTGACTCATGGCCACATTACTAGCAATGGTTCCTGTAAATAGATAAGGATCCTGCAGGACAATCCCCATATGGCTTCGTAGGCTCTCACGAGAGACTTGGCGAATATCTTGACCATCGATCAAAATCGCTCCTTCTTGAGGATCATAAAAACGATAGAGCAGGTTCATAATCGAAGACTTACCCGATCCAGTATGACCCACAAGAGCGACGGTTTGCCCAGGACTTGCTTGAAAGGCAATATCCCGCAGAACTGGCTTGCCTTCTTCATAGGCAAATTGAACGTCGTCAAACACGACTTCTGCCTTTTCTATCTTCAGTTCCAATGCACCATCAGCCTCTAACGGTTGGTCTAAGAAAGCAAGGACGCGGCTCCCCGTTTCTAAGGATCGCCGAATATTTGGGAATTGACGACTAAGATTGGCCATGAGATCAAATAGATTAATCACATAGTTAATATTGATAAATAAGAAACCAGCCGTCACACCGATATTACCCTCTAGGAAAGAAATCCCAGCGATGGTCAAAATGCCCGCAATCACTAAAAACTTGAGCAATTCCGTTAAGGTCCAAGAAGCAATGGAATCGGCCAGGAGGATTCGATCATTGGCTCCTAACATCTTCTGAGTAGTGGCTTCAAACTCCTCCACCACACCAGGCTCTTGATGATAGAGCTGAATCATACTGGCACCATGCAAGAGTTCATTGACCTGGGTATTGACCTCGCTTCTCGCATCAAAGAAATCCTTCATAGGCTGGTCCGTCATGACCTTGTAGAGATACTGGATCCCATAGAAAATCGGAAAGACCAAACACAAGAGAAGGCCCATCATAGGACTCAGGTAAAAGAGAATCCCTAGGATAAAGAGAAAGCGTACCAAATAGATGACTAAAATCATACAAGAGTTATAAAACTGGGTCCGCAAGGTCTCCGTATCATTGACAATTCTTGTCGCGATCTTCCCAGCCGGCTTATCATCAAAATAAGAAATAGGCAGCCCTTGCATGACTTGAAAGGCTTGGTCCCTCAGACTAGCGGTTACTTGGTTACTTCCATGCAGTAAGATCCGATTGCCCATGTAGCTAATCAGCTGCCCCAGGCTCAAGACCAAGAGATAGAATCCTCCCATCTGAAGCAAGTCCCCTTGCCCGCCACCGTGGATCAGTGCGGTCAAAGGCCCATCGATCATCTTTTGGAGAAGAAAGGGTGACAATTCAGAAAAAATGGTGGCTAGTAAGAGGCAAATAAAGCCAGCAAGAAAGACAGTTGGATAAAGCGTGATCCTCGATAATAATCGTTTCAATACTTTCATCTTATTCTCCTTCCTGTTTTTGTTGCCGTTGGTATTGTTCATAATACCAGCCCTCTTGAGCTAATAAATCACTAGCCCTGCCTTCTTCTACAATCTGCCCTTGGTCCAAGACGATGATCCAATCAGCCTGATGAACAGCCGACAAGCGATGGGAAACAATGATGGTCGTCTTGTCTTTTCGTTCTTTTTGAATCGTGTCAATAATGGCCTGTTCAGTCTTCGCATCCACCGCCGAAAGGGAATCATCTAACAGCAAGAGCTCAGCATCTCTTAAGAAGGCACGCGCCAAAGAGATCCGTTGTTTTTGACCTCCTGATACAGAGACCCCTTTCTCACCGATCAGGGTGTCCATTCCCTGAGACATCCGCTCGAGATCATCCGCAAAAGCAGCTTGGGCTACTGCTTCCACCAAGTCATCTTGGCTGGCTCCTTTTTTACCAAGCGCTATATTCTCACGGATAGACTTGGAGAATAAAATATGTTCTTGGGAAACATAGCCAATTTTTTCTTCGATGGAGTGTCGGTTGTAGTCCACGATCGGTTGCTGGTTGACCAAAAACTCTCCCTCACCAACTGGGTACTGCCGCAAGAATTGTCGAACCAGGGTAGTCTTTCCTGCACCGGTACGACCAACAATTCCAACCGTCTGTCCTTTCTGAATGGTCCAATCAATGCCTGACAGGCTCTTTCGCTCAACACCAGGATAGCTGAAAGAATAGTCCTTAAACTGCACCAAATCAATCTGCTCTAAGTAGTGAGGACCATCTGGCTCCAGATCATCCGTTTCATCAATCACTTCTTTTAATTTTTTATAGGACATTTGACCTGTCTGGTAGACCAAGATCAGGTCCGCCATCATCCACATAGGCTCAATTAAGAAGACCAAATACAGCTGTAAAGCCAATAACTTACCAAGGCTCAACTGCCCGCTTGCCAGGGACTGGCCTCCAAATAGCAGGAGCAAGACCGTCGAGAATCCAATAAACAACAGGGCTAAAGGTCCAAAAGAATACTGGATAGAGGCAATTTTGTCCCCTGTTTTGGATAGACTGGCTGTTTTTTTCTGAAACTGTTTGACCTGCTGGTCCCGTCTACTATAGGCCCGCATGACCCGGATCCCTTCGATCGACTCCAAGACCTCATCGTTCAACTGAGCGACTGCTTCCCGGTTTTGCTCAACATACTCCTCCTGCTTTCTACTCAAAAAATAGGTAGAGACGACGAGGAAGATCATGGGAATAAAGGAAATCAAGGTTAATTGCCAAGAAATGAAAAACATGGTCGGAATAATAAAGGCAAACAAGCCACCGCCAAACAGGAGCACCATCATCCCGTAACCAGCCATATCGGCCATCCCATCCACATCTGTCGTAAAGCGCGTCAAGAGATCTCCTGAACGGAATTTCTCAAAAAAGGGACGCCGCATAGCTACTAGCTTACGAAACGCTTGTCCCTGAAGGGTCGCCTTGAAATGGACTGACGACTGAAAGAGGCGCAACTGCCAATAAAAAGCCGTCAGGTAATTGAGGATGGCTGATCCTACCAAGAGGACCATATCCCATACAAAGTTCGATTGCGTCAGCGTCTGCTGACTCAAATGATCCACTAAACGCTGGATAACTTGCGTCGGGATCAATAAGGTGTAATCATAAAGAATCAGGACCATAGCGATCTTCACATATCGCCACTTGCGCTCCCTGATATACTCCCAAATAGCTCTGATCATATATTCTCCTTTTCAAAATGGCACAGAAAAACCCAAGCAAGGAGCTGAGTACGTGCTCAGTCCACACTTGGGCCTTCTGATGCCTATCACCAATTCAGTTAAGGCAGGTAAAAATGCATACAAAAAACCCAAGACAAACTCCTCCATCTTGGGTTCCATTTATAGTTTACATCGAACTCAACTGAGATTGGAGAAGCTGTGTATTCAATTGTGTCATCAAAACATCTACTTTGTTCATGATGGTTTTCTCCTTTCTCTTTGTTGTTCTAACTTTACCACGTATTTCCTTGCTTGTCAACGTTTTTTTGAAAATTGTTGAAAAAACCGGACTTTTAAAGATGGACTCGCAAAAAAAGAAGCCTAGACCCTCTCTAAGCTTCCCTCTTCTGCTATGCTAGTTGCCGGGATTGAACCGGCGACCTCATCCTTACCATGGATGCGCTCTACCGACTGAGCTAAACCAGCAGTACCTATCTACTATATCATGGAGATAGGTCTTTTGTCAATATCCTGACTCATTTTTTCTGCCAAATATTCTTCTTTAGTGAGGACATAATGAACTCTCGTCACCATTCTCCCTTCTTCATGCAAGTCTAGCATCGCGTAGGGCTCCTCGTGAGAATATTTCATCCCTGATTTGGCCATCACCCGTCCAGAAGCTGGGTTATCCTGATCATGGACGGCAATGAGCTTGTTCATCCCTAACTGTTCAAAAGCCAAGGCAATGACTGCCTTGGTAGCCTCTGTCGCAAGACCTTGGTTCCAATAGTCTTTATTCAGAACATAGCCGATACTCCCCTTCTTCAGAGAAAGATCCAAATCCAGTAAATCAATCGTCCCGATAAATTTTCCATTCTCTTTGAGCTCGATCCCCCATCTTCCAAGTGGGCTCGCTAGGTAAAAGAGGGCAATATTATTACGCGTCTCTTCTAGACTATGATTGGTTGGAAAGGTATAGCGCGTAACTGTTTCATCAGAAGCATACTCAAACATAGCCGGTGCGTCTTCAAGAGTGACCGGACGCAAGTGCAAACGCTCTGTCTCCACTTCACGATAAGCCGCTAACTTCACATATAAATTTTCCATTTGACACTCCTTCTTTAGGGATTAGTTTAGCAAATAGTCTAAAGGAAGGCAAGCTCAAATTTTTCTTGCTTTTTAACCCACTTTTCTATACAATAAAATCAATCAAAACAATCAGATAAGGAGTGAAAAGGTCATTGAGTCAAGAGAGCCATCTCACACCAATGGCCTTTTTACACCTAAATCTGAGCAAGGAGGCAAGAATGCTCATTGGAATTCCTAAAGAAATTAAAAACAACGAAAATCGGGTCGGTTTGACACCTGCAGGTGTACAAAGCTTGGTCAAGAAAGGTCATCACGTTTTGGTGGAAACAAATGCAGGACTAGGTTCTGGCTTTGCGGATGAAGATTACACGAAGCAAGGGGCAACCATCGTTGCAACTGCTGCAGAAGCTTGGGCCGCTGAGATGGTGGTCAAGGTCAAAGAACCCCTCGCTGAAGAATATGGCTTCCTTCGCGAAGACCTCTTGCTCTTCACTTACTTGCATATGGCTGCTGCTCCAGAATTAGCGGACGCAATGGTCTTAGCTAAAACAACAGGGGTGGCCTACGAAACGGTGCGTGACCTTGATGGACAATTACCACTCTTGGTGCCAATGAGTGAGGTTGCTGGACGGATGGCTGTGCAAATCGGTGCTCACTTCCTGACCAAACAAGAAGGTGGATCAGGAGTCCTCCTAGGTGGGGTACCAGGTGTTCCCAAAGGGAAAGTCACCATCATCGGAGGCGGGGTCGTTGGAACCCACGCAGCTCGTATCGCCCTTGGACTCGGCGCCCAAGTGACCATCTTAGATATCAGCACTAAACGTTTGGCTGTTCTGGAAGATGTCTTTGGCCACCAAATCCAAACCCTCATGTCCAACCCATTTAACATTGAAGCCAGCGTCCGTGATGCTGATGTTGTCATCGGTGCTGTCTTGATTCCTGGTGCTAAAGCTCCTAAATTAGTGACAGACGATATGGTTAAACAAATGCGTCCCGGTTCAGTCATCGTCGATGTGGCCGTTGACCAAGGTGGGGTTATTGAAACAGCAGACCGTGTCACAACGCATACGGAGCCAGTTTACGAAAAACATGGTGTGCTCCACTATGCCGTTGCCAATATCCCAGGGGCTGTCGCTCGTACCTCTACTATCGCCCTTACCAATGTGACCCTTCCTTATGTCGAATCCCTAGCTGACAATGGCTTCCACAAGGCCATTGCCCTCGACGAAGGCCTGCGCCAAGGGGTCACCACTTACCAAGGTCACATCACTAGCCAACCCGTTGCTACCGGTTTAGAGCGTGACTTCTCACCAATTGATGAATTGGTTTAATTTCTAACATAAAAAAGGCAAAGATCTGATGATCTTTGCCTTTTCTTTTATTCTTCTTCTTCCACATCCGGTTTTTCTTTGAGGACTGGATTTGGGATGGGCTCGTAGGCCCGGATAATTTCTGCTACTACAGGATGGCGAACAACATCCTTGGCAGAGAAATGCACAAAGTCAATTTGAGAAATGTTCTTCAATTTCTCCTGGGCATCAATCAAGCCGGATTTGACATTTCGAGGAAGGTCGATCTGGCTGGTATCTCCATTGACAATCATCTTAGAGTTAAAACCAAGACGGGTCAAAAACATCTTCATCTGCATGATGGTTGTATTTTGCGCTTCATCGAGGATGACAAAGGCATCGTCCAAGGTCCGCCCCCGCATATAAGCCAAAGGCGCAATCTCGATAATCTCCCGCTCCATCATCCGAGTGGTTTGGTCTTTCCCTAAAATCTGGTAAAGAGCATCATAGACCGGACGTAGATAAGGGTCTACTTTTTCTTTAAGATCCCCTGGTAGGAAACCAAGGCTCTCTCCAGCTTCTACAGCAGGACGGGTCAAAATGATCCGCTTGACCTGACCACGCTTGAGGGCAGTCACGGCCAAAGTCACTGCTAGGAAGGTTTTCCCAGTCCCCGCTGGTCCAATCCCAAAAGTGACATCATGGTTCTTGACACTATCGACATAGATCTTTTGACCAAGCGTTTTAACCCGAATGGGCTTGCCGTAACTATCCTTAATAATCTCTTCTTCATAGAGAGCGATGAACTTATCCAATTCCCCATTTCTCACCATGGTAATGGCGGTCACCACATCTGGCGTACCAATGGTCATACCACGGTTAACGAGGACCAAAAGAGCCTGGATGACTTGACGAACCTGCTCGCAGGTTTCTTCTTCCCCAATGATTTGGACGATTTCTGTCCGGGCATGAATAGTTACCCCAAATTCTTGCTCCATCAAACGGAGATGGCGTTCGTTAGATCCAAACAAATGAAAGAGATCGTCTGGATGCGTTAATGTAATTTCAACTGAATGTTCTTGCAAATAAAGAACCTCTCTACCTGTATTTTTCTATTATTATAACAAAGAGGCCGAGAAAAAACCATCCTCGACCTATCCTTCTCTAGTGGGCTTGGTATTCTTCCCAAATCGCATCAAAATCGCCAAGATTAAAGGAAAAGCTGGCATGCTCTTCTAGATAGCGACTGACCTCGTCGAAGTCATCTGTATGCTTGGGAAAAGCAGACTCGTGAAATGCAAGATCTGCTAGAATGGCCTTAGGAGCATTGCTTTTAGGATTGCGCTCCGTCATCAGCCAAGTATAAAACGATTTTCGCATAAGCCTCCTCTTAGATCAACTCTGTTCCAAATTGGTCTTGCTTGATTTTTTTCGCCTTCATCAAACCACCCAAAGCCTTTTTGAACTGACCTTTTGAAATCCCAAAAGTTGCCTTGATCTCTTCTGGAGAGGACTTATCATTCAGGGTCATAAAGCCTCCATTGGCTTCCAAATAGGTCAAAATCATTTGAGCATCGTTTTCCAACATCTCAAAGGAGCGTGGCTTCAAAGATAGATTCAAGGTCCGGTCCACCTCACGAAAACCAATAACACGAGCATTTAAGACCTCTCCCAAACGAGGTTCTGCATAGCGCTCACTTGGGTGGATAAAGCCCAGCATATTGTTCTCTGGAAGGTAAACAAAGGTTCCAGACAATTTCAAGCGGTAGACAATGGCTGGCCAGTTTTGGTTTTGCATATTGTTGTAGGCTGGACGAGCCAAACGCTGGAAATCTTCCTGGTAGGCTAAGATCCCCCAAATCCGATCTTTCTTATCGACTTCTAAACGAATATAGAGACGATCGCCCTTTTTAGGCCATAGATCTTTGATCTCCGGTAGGATATCTAGTGAGACAACAATCTGCTTATCTGGAAGCCCTGTGTCCACAAAGACTCCCAAATCCTTGCGCACTTCCGTGACCGTTCCCCAGCCAAAGCTTTCTTGAGTTGCAGTGACTTCAAGTGTCGTGAGTCGGAGCTTTTGCTTCATATCCGTATAGGCAAAGCCCTTGACACTTTCTCCGACTTTGTGTGGGCCTTCTGCTTTATCAAGCGCGTAGGTCTGGCCATCTTTTTGAACAAAATAGAAGTGATCATTTTCATCGATGACCATTCCCATGATGTAGCTTGCTAGATTCGTATTCATGTTTCCTTCTTTCCTCTTGCCTCTTCACAAGAATAATGGAAATAAAACCCAGCCAGCAGTGCCAACTGAGTCTTTCTTTCCTGTAATGGTTGGGATGGATTAAACTTCCATCAATTCTTTTTCTTTGTGCGCTGTCATTTCATCTACATGCTTAACAGCATCATCCGTAACTTTTTGGATCTCTTTTTCAAGACCTTTCAATTCATCTTCTGTGATCTCTTTTGCTTTTTCTTGTTTCTTCGCTTCATCCATAGCATCACGACGGATGTTACGGATCGCTACTTTAGCATTTTCACCCACTTTTTTCACTTCTTTTGCCAATTCACGACGAGTTTCTTCAGTCAAAGCTGGGATAACCAAGCGGATAACAGATCCATCGTTGGCTGGAGTGATACCAAGGTCAGAAGCATTGATGCTGTGCTCGATGTCTTTCAAAGATGATTTATCAAATGGTGTGATCAACAAGACACGCGCTTCTGGAATGGTGATAGATGCCAATTGGTTCAATGGTGTCTCTACTCCGTAGTATTCTACGAAAATACGATCCAAAAGACTTGCATTTGCACGTCCAGCACGGATGCTACCAAATTCACGTCCCAAACTTTGGTGAGACTGGGTCATTCTTTCTTTTGCTTTTTCTACGATTGGGTTTGCCATAATCTTCCTCTATTTTCTATTATTTTTCTACGTTATTTGATACGGTTGTACCGATATTTTCACCAAAGACAACGCGTTTGATATTGCCTGGTTCATTCATATTAAAGACAACCAAATCAATGTCGTTGTCCATGGAGAGAGTAGAGGCTGTTGAGTCCATGATGCGAAGACCTTTGTTGATCACATCACGGTGAGTCAATTCCTCAAATTTCACAGCTGAAGCATCTTTTTTCGGATCGGCATTGTAAACACCATCGACCCCATTTTTGGCCATGAGAATGGCATCTGCTTCAATCTCAGCTGCACGAAGGGCTGCGGTCGTATCTGTTGAGAAGTAAGGAGAACCGATCCCTGCACCAAAGATCACGATCCGATCTTTTTCAAGGTGACGAAGGGCACGACCACGGATATATGGTTCTGCAACTTGTTGCATAGCAATCGCAGTTTGAACACGGGTATCCACGCCAACTTGTTGAAGCGAATCAGCCATCACAAGGGCGTTCATGACAGTCCCAAGCATCCCTGTGTAGTCTGCTTGGACACGATCCATCCCTGCTTCTGCAGCAGGTTCTCCACGCCAAAGGTTTCCCCCTCCAATCACCAAGGCAATTTCAATTCCAAGTTCGTGAACTTCCTTGATTTCTTGAGCCATATTTTGGACAGTTTTGATATCGATTCCGACACCACGTTCGCCAGCAAGGGCTTCACCAGATAGCTTGATTAAGATACGTTTATACTTAGGTTCTACCATTTTCTCTCTCCTTTTTTGATCTGTATTATTTTACCATAAATTACGTTTTTTATATAGTCATATCCATCAAAATTTTCTTTTTTCCATCCGATTAGTTTTACCAACTGTAGCAAATAAAAATGGAGTACAAAAAAAGCTACCCGAAGGCAGCTTTTTATATCAATTAAAGTGAGTTAACGTCCACTTTGATACCAGGACCTTGAGTTGTAGTCAAAGTCAAGCTAGTTACGTAAGTACCTTTAGCTGTAGCTGGTTTTGCTTTTTGGATTGTGTCGTTGAAAGCTTTAAAGTTTTCAACCAATTTAGTATCATCGAATGAAACTTTACCGATGATCGCTTGAACAATACCTGCTTTATCAGCACGGTAAGTGATTTTACCACCTTTAGACTCTTCAACTGCTTTAGCAACGTCCATAGTTACAGTACCAGTTTTAGGGTTTGGCATCAAGTTACGTGGTCCAAGGACACGTCCAAGACGTCCAACAAGAGCCATCATATCAGGTGTAGCGATAACAACGTCGAAGTCCAACCAACCATCGTTGATTTTCGCAACAAGGTCATCTTCACCTACGAAGTCTGCACCAGCAGCTTTTGCTTCTTCAGCTTTTGCACCACGTGCAAATACAAGTACGCGAGCTGTTTTACCAGTTCCGTTTGGCAATACCATTGCTCCACGGATTTGTTGGTCAGCTTTTTTCACGTCGATGTTCAAGTTGTAAGCAACTTCTACAGTTGCGTCAAATTTTGCAAAGTTAGTTTCTTTTGCAAGAGCTACAGCTTCTTCTACGCTGTATACTTTTGTGCTGTCGATTTTTTCAAGAGCAGCACGAAGTTGTTTGCTTTTTTTAGCCATTTTATCTTTCTCCTTGTAATGTGGTCATATCGATTTTCATCTCCCACGTCACTCGTCATTTGATCAAGTGTATTGCGGGCAAATAGGATTGTTACAATTAGTCAGTAACAGTGAATCCCATAGAACGAGCAGTACCTTCGATCATACGCATTGCAGACTCAATGTTTGCAGCGTTCAAATCTGGCATCTTAGTTTCAGCGATTTGTTGTACTTGTGCACGAGTTACAGTTGCAACTTTCGTTTTGTTCGGTGTACCTGAACCTTTTTCAACACCTGCAGCTTTTTTCAAAAGAACAGCAGCTGGTGGTGTTTTTGTAACGAAATCGAATGATTTATCTTCATAAACAGTGATAACAACTGGGATGATCATACCAGCTTGATCAGCTGTACGAGCGTTAAACTCTTTAGTGAATCCCATGATGTTGATACCTGCTTGACCAAGCGCTGGACCAACCGGTGGAGCTGGAGTAGCTTTACCAGCAGGGATTTGCAATTTTACAAGTTTTTCGACTTTTTTAGCCATTTCTTAAATCCTCCTTTGTGGTTTTGGCGGTAATTACAGATTTTTACCTCCCACAAGTATGCTTTGTGCATACCTTTCTATTATACACGATTTCTCTTTTTTTGCAAGAAAAAATTAAAATATAGTAAACTTTTTTTTCGTTTTATGATAGAATGAAGCTATGTTAATCAAAGTTGCTTCTGTATTATTTATTTTTTTAACGCTGATTCTGAGCGGCATCATTGTTCACCTCTTTAAACTCCAAAAAAGAGGATGGCGATCCACCGATATTGCCTTTCCTTTATTTGCTTTGGAGTACTACCTGATTTCAGACAGCGCCTTTTACCACAGCCTCTTACCACTGCTGGCCTTGAGTCTTTCGCTTTTGGCCTTGGGGCTAACGGTTTATTTCTTAAAAAAGAAAAAGTGTTTTTATTATCCGAAATTTATCAAATACTTCTGGCGCGCTGGATTTCTAGTTACCTTCTTGCTCTATCTGATCCTAACCGTTAGTTTGTTTATCTAATGCCAAAAGGCAACTCTATTTTTAAGAGTTGCCTTTTTTATAATTAACCTAGATGATACTGCATAGACTGAAGTCTTTTTAATTTTTAATTCTCCAAATATTTACTGAAACTTTCCGCCGTGAGAAAAGTGCTAGAAACACGATTGTTTCTAGCACTCGGGAGTTTTGAGAGTAAAACAGTTCCGGGAACTGTTTTAGCCTGAGCCTAAAAATTGAAAAGCGAAGGGGTTCAAAACTAA
>OLNS01000577.1_pt1 | contig 32589 bp, 30 predicted proteins | sample 1673031 | NCBI WGS metagenome assembly OLNS01 (sample SAMEA3136748, study PRJEB25190) | human gut metagenome | biome: human gut; feature: human-associated habitat; material: faeces | place: Austria | collected 2013
CTTTTCTATTTTGATAAAATATCTGATGAAGACAAAAAAGAAATTATAGAATTTACGAAAATCAAGGCGAGAAAGCCTTTATAAAACAAGAAGCAATGTGTCACAAAACACATTGCTTCTTGTTTTATAATTTAAATCTGTACCCAACCCCCCAGATTGTTTCTATATACTGCGGTTTGTTGGTGTTCATCTCGATCTTTTCGCGGATCTTCTTGATATGCACGGTAACTGTTGCAATATCTCCGACGGATTCCATATCCCAGATTTCCCGGAACAGTTCTTCTTTTGTATATACGTGATTCGGGTGGCTTGCAAGGAATGTGAGTAAATCAAATTCTTTTGTTGTAAATGTCTTCTCTACATCGTTGACCCATACGCGTCTTGCAGTTGTGTCGATACGAAGTCCGCGGATCTCAATAATTTTATTCTTTTCCACTGCGCTTCCTGTCAGGCGGTCATATCTTGCGAGGTGTGCTTTTACTCTTGCTACCATCTCGCTCGGACTGAATGGTTTTGTCATATAATCGTCTGCACCGAGTCCCAGCCCACGGATCTTGTCAATATCGTCTTTCTTTGCGGATACCATGATGATTGGTGTATTTTTTTCTTCTCGGATTTTCTTACAGATTTCAAATCCGTCCACACCCGGAAGCATGAGATCCAGTATGAACAAGCTGTATTCATCTTTCAGGGCTTTTTCAAGTCCTGTCTCTCCGTCAGTTGCAACTTCCACCTCAAATCCGCTCAGTTCCAGATAATCTTTTTCCAGATCTGCAATTGTCTCTTCATCTTCTACGATTAATATTTTACTCATTTACTGGTACCTCCTGATACTTTCTAAGCACAAAATACATGGTTGTCCCGGTATGTTCCCGGCTCGTTGCCCAGATTTTTCCACCGTGTTCTTCTATAATCTTCTTTACAATAGAAAGACCAATACCGCTTCCTCCTTTTGAGGAATTTCTTGATGTGTCCGTCCGGTAAAATCTCTCGAACACATTTGGCAGATCTTTTGACGCAATTCCTTTTCCGTTATCTTCGATTTCGACCTGAACAAAATCCCCTACATCTTTGACGCGCAAATTAATCTTTGGCTTGTCTTTATCCATATATTTTACAGAGTTATTCACAATGTTATGCACCACTCTCTTAATTTGTTCCGGGTCTGCAATAACCTTGACCTCAGGTTCTACATAATTAAAATAACCAAATTCCACATTTTTTGCCTCTAGATCCAAAGACAAATCCTCTGAGCAATCATTAAAATAATCATTCACAGATAAAATTGTGAAATTGTACGGAATACGGTTCGTGTCAATTTTTGAATAAAGAGTCAGCTCGTTGATCAGTACGTCCATCTCACTTGCTTTATTGTAAATGGTCCGTACATATTTTGCCACTTTGTCCGGAGTATCTGCCACACCGTCCATGATTCCTTCTGCATAACCTTTGATGGTCGTCACAGGTGTCTTTAGATCATGGGAAATGTTACTGATCAATTCTTTATTTTCTTTGTCAAATTTCAGTTTCTCTTCTGCCGTATTCTTCAGACGTTTGCGCATGTCTTCCAAATCCCCACAGAGCTGTCCGAGCTCGTCATCTGTCTCAACCGGCAGTTCAAAATCAAGATTTCCTTCTTTTATACTCTTTGTTGCCTCCCGCATCTTTCCGACCGGTCCCATGACACTTCGGTAAATCCAGATGATCAGCACACATGCGGTAAATACAAGTACCAGGAAAATGCATACGATAATCTCCACGAACAGACTTTTCACTTCCGGAATCAGGCTTCCTACATTTGTCACAATAAATGCACTGCCTTCACTTCCATCCGAATACTGAAAATCAATCTGTTTTAGAAGGACTTGTGCTTTTCCTCCAAGATACATACCATTTTCTGATGTCGTCCCGGCCGCTCCATACTCCGGGAGCTGGCTAATGACTTTCTCAGCTTTAGAAGCCTCCGTACCAATATAGGCAATCGTATCATTCTTTCTCACAAGAAGATAAGATTTTTTATCTTGCAGTTCACCATTCAGACTTTCCAGTTGTGCTGCATCTTCCATTTCTTCCGGATTTTCCCGTATCAATGCCTCCAGCTCACGATATGGCTGTTCTGTCAGCCGTGTAAGAACGGTTACAGAACTAGCCAGACTCTCGACTGTCGTATTCTTGATCCCATAATTTTTCTCAATAGAACTAAGTTGATATTTTCCAACCATACACACAAGCGCCGAAGATAATACAAGTGGAATTAATATAATTGTAAAAAACGCTACTACCAGCCTGGTCTTAAATTTCATAAAATAAATCTCCTTTTAAGTTCAGGTCTCACTCAAAATGCACTTTTGCATCTAAAATCAAGTATAGCATGAAAAAGGACGCTTCACACGAAAGCGTCCATAAACATTTCTAAAAATTTTATAAATCAATCTTACAGATAACTTTTCAGTAACTCTGCTTTGTCTGTCTTCTCCCATGGAAGATCTACATCTGTACGTCCAAAGTGACCGTAAGCTGCTGTCTGTTTATAAATCGGTCTTCTTAAGTTCAACATCTGGATAATTCCAGCCGGACGAAGATCGAAATTCTCACGGATGATTTCAACAAGCTTCTCATCTGAAAGCTTACCTGTTCCAAATGTATCTACCATGATAGATGTCGGGTGTGCAACACCGATCGCGTAAGATAACTGGATTTCACATTTCTTAGCAATTCCGGCTGCCACGATATTCTTAGCAACATAACGTGCTGCGTAAGCTGCAGATCTGTCTACCTTTGTACAATCCTTTCCGGAAAATGCTCCACCACCGTGACGAGCCATTCCACCGTAAGTATCTACAATAATCTTTCTTCCAGTCAGTCCGCTGTCACCGTGTGGTCCACCGATTACAAAGCGACCTGTCGGGTTGATGAAAAATTTTGTATTCTCATCTACCATTCCTTCCGGAATGATCGGGTCAAAAACATATTTCTTAATATCTTCGTGAATCTGCTCCTGTGTCACATCCGGATCGTGCTGTGTAGAAAGTACAACTGCATCCAGACGCTTCGGCGTACCATTCTCATCATATTCTACAGTAACCTGAGTTTTTCCGTCTGGTCTTAAATATTTTAATGTACCGTCTTTTCTGACTTCTGTCAGTTTTCTTGCAAGCTTGTGTGCCAGTGAAATCGGATATGGCATCAGTTCCGGCGTCTCATCGGAAGCATATCCGAACATCATTCCCTGATCTCCTGCTCCGATTGCTGCAATCTCTTCTTCAGACATTTTATTCTCTTTTGCTTCCAGAGCTTTGTCAACTCCAAGCGCGATATCTGCAGACTGCTCATCGATTGCTGTAATCACACCACATGTATCTGCATCAAATCCATATTTTCCACGAGTATAACCAATCTCGCGGACTGTATCCCTTACAATCTTCTGAATATCCACATAAGCATTTGTTGTGATTTCTCCCATGACCATAACAAGACCTGTTGTTGTGCATGTCTCGCAGGCAACACGGCTCATTGGATCCTGCTCCATAAGGGCGTCCAGGATTGCATCTGAAATCTGGTCGCACATCTTATCCGGATGTCCTTCAGTTACTGATTCTGATGTAAATAAATGTCTTTCCATTCTCTTCTCCTTTTCATGTTCTTCACTCTTATTCTGAGATTCGCTAAAACCCTGAAAATGCACATAGCATGGCGGGTTCATTGCACAAAGAAACAGCCCACACTAAGTGGACTGTTTATATTTCATAAGCCAATCCTCTTATTGTTCGATTACTCGCTCAGGTCGGCACCTTCCCGAACCGGGGGTTGCCGCAGCTTCACAGGTCCTTTGTACCTCCACTGCTCTGAATAAGAGAAAAATATTATTATTATCTTGTAACATGTATGACTTTATCGCAATACATAAGAAATGTCAATATACATATCTTACTTTCTGTTGTATTAGCTGACTTTCAGCTTGAACTTCTGAATCTCACGCTCTGTAGACACACGTTCAATGATTCCGCCGATTCCACGAATCTTCTCCTCAAAACGCTCATATCCTCTCTGGATATACACAATGTCGTCAACAATCGTGATTCCGTCAGTTGCAAGACCTGCAATACAAAGTGCTGCTCCTGCTCTAAGATCCGGTGCGCTTACTCTTGCTCCTGAAAGCTTCTCAACACCTTCAATCGTTGCAGAATTCCCTTCTACTTTGACATTTGCACCCATTCTTGCGAGCTCGTCAAGATATTTAAAACGATTCTCGAAGATACTCTCTGTCACAATACTTGTCCCTTTGCATAAAGCCAGTGTAACGCCCATCTGCGGCTGCATATCTGTCGGGAATCCCGGATATGGTAATGTCTTCACATGTGTGCTTCTTAAGTCTCCCTTTGACACTACACGAACTGCATCGTCAAATTCCTCTACTTCGCAGCCAATTTCAAGAAGCTTTGCAATTGTTGCTTCCAGATGTTTCGGGATTACATTCAACACTGTCACATCGCCTTTTGTAGCTGCTGCTGCAAACATAAATGTTCCGGCTTCAATCTGATCTGGGATTACAGAATAATCTGTTCCGTGAAGTTTCTGAACACCACGGATCTTGATCACATCTGTTCCGGCACCACGGATATTTGCTCCCATGCTGTTGAGGAAGTTTGCAACATCAACAACGTGAGGTTCTTTTGCAACATTCTCCATAATGGTAAGTCCCTCTGCCATTGTAGCTGCCATCATAACATTAATGGTTGCTCCAACACTGACTACATCAAAGTAAATGTGCTTTCCGACCAGGCGGTCCGCTTCAGCAAGAATCTTACCATATTCAATCTCTACATCTGCTCCAAGTGCACGGAATCCTTTCAGATGCTGATCGATCGGTCTGCTTCCGATATTACATCCTCCAGGCAGTGCAACTTCTGCATGCTTATACTTTCCAAGCATAGCTCCTAACAGATAATAAGATGCACGAATCTTTTTAATATAATCATATTCAATATTGAAATCATGAATTGCTTTCGCATTGATCTTAACAGTGTGGCGGTCTGTACGCTGTACCATTGCTCCAATACCTGCAATCGCATCCAGAAGTACATTAATATCATTAACATCTGGAAGGTTCTCAATACGGACTGTCTCATCTGTCATAATTGCTGCAGCAAGAATCGCAAGTGCCGCATTCTTCGCTCCACCAATCTCCACCTCGCCTACAAGCGGGTGACCTCCCTTAATAATATATTGCTCCATAGATAACACCTCTATATATTCTACCAATATTCTCTAAAATATTATGCATCTTTCCTTCTCTCAAGCTCCTTATCCCTGAGCGAGACAAAAATGCATGGTCGAGGGACAGTATATTATATAAACTCCCCGTATGTCAAGTCATATTTTTATGGCATGACAATAACACGCCCTCTTATGGGTACCACAACAGTATAGCACAAAACACTTGCCACGTAAAATATTTTTTACATTTACGTAATGTTTTTGTAACATTTGAACTTCCGTCGCATGGATTAGTTCAGACTCGCCAACACTTTCTCAATTGTTTCTTCCAGTTCCAATCCATCTTCGCACACTGTCACATCTGCATATTTTTCAAACAATTTTACACGTTCTTCGTATAAATCCTTCAATGTCTGTCCGTCACGCAGTACGACTCCACGGCTCTTTGCATTTCTAAGTCTCTTATTTATTGTTTCAAATGATACCTGCAGATATACGACTTTTCCGATTTCTTTGTAATGTTTCATTGCATTTTCACAATATACAACGCTTCCGCCTGGTGCAATCACTGTTTTTTCCGCCTCGATTTCAGCATTGATCCTATCCTCAACTTCCAGGAAACCGTCCGGTCCAACCTCCGCTATGATCTCTCTAAGAAGCTTTCCTTCCTTTTCCTGGATGACCAAATCTGTATCTACAAAATTATAACCCAGGCGCTTTGCAACAATAACACCCACGGTGCTTTTTCCAACCGCTGGCATACCTATTAAAATGATGTTATCCATGATGTTTTTATCCTTCTATTTTTGCTTTTCTTCCTTTTATAATAAATGTGCTTTCATCTTTTCCTTTTATTATATGCAGCCTCTAATGGACAGGTGACTTTTCTACTCGCCAAATACAACCTCTTCCAATATGCGGGCTGCATCTTTCACACAATCCGGACAGGCTTTTGCCGGCGTTCCTGTCTCGACTCCCTTTAATTCCTTACAGATTACGCTGCCGCTCTCCTCTTTGAATCTGCGCACAATTTCTTTGGATATTTTATAAGTTGCCCCTTTACTTCCCGGACCACCCATTTCCACAGTACTATTCTTGGCACCGGCAATTACACAGGCTGCTGTGACAGCTCCACATGTTCCTTCCATGCCGCCCATTCCAAGGCCAAGCCCTTCTGTCATACGAAACATCGTTTCTTCATCAATTCCAACCAGATCACAATATGCACACGCTACTGCCTGTGCACAGTTGTATCCACTCTTATGTTTTTCTGCAACTTTGTCTACTCTTGTTTCCATTCCTATCTCCTTATCTTTTCCATAATTTACAGTATATCAGCCTATCTCACGACATATGCTATGCATGACTTAATTGCATTTATCCGCTTTTCCAACAAGATATGTCACTTATGCATTCCGTGCTCCTTCACTTTCAATTTTCAAGCTATAAAAGATACTGTATATTTTATCACGAATCTTTTCTTTTTCCCATCCCTTATCTTTTTCTTCTTTATTGAGAATTCTAATACTACCTGATTTTAAACAGCTAAATCAATAATATTTCCGTCTCATACTTCTGTTTTCCCGTCTTCTCTGACACAGTTCCTGATAAGTCATGACCTGGATCAGATTCTGCAGCCACTCGCCTGTTTCCTCGCCTTCTTTTGCTTCATCTTTCTTTGTTTCATCTGCTTTCGCGCGATTATAAATTCTTCTGCAAAGCAGCAGCAACTGCAGCCGGTCCGGATATTCGTCATACATAACGCTCCCCATATACTCCAGACGGTCACATTCCTCTTCGATATATGGCATCAGACGCTTTGCCGTTCCTGGATATACACTCTTCATATATTCATAATCCCTCTGGTTCTGACGCTCATCATCATACAATAGCGGCATTGGATACGCCATATAGTAAGGAAGTTTTTCATCCATGTTCATACACTCCCACAAAATTCATCTGCTTTATCATATGCAGAAAGGAAAAAAGCGGAACAGCAATTGCTGTTCCGCTCAAATTTTTCTGTATTCTGTTTTTTATTAACCTAAGAGCAGTAAGCCGAATACCAATGTGAAGAGGGCTACTGTCTCTACGATACCTACTACGATAAAGTAGTTAGCTGTACCTTTTCCGGTTGCTCCTAATGCATCAGATGCTCCAGCGGCACATTTACCCTGGAATAATGCTGAAAGTCCGATTGCGAGTCCACAGAAGATACCAACACCAAGTGCCAGTCCTGCGTCTGCTCCGCCTTCTACTGCTGATTTGATAAAGTTCATAAGAAGGAATCCGTAGATTGTCTGTGTAAGAGGTGCTCCAGCGAACGCGATCATGATGAACGGTGCCGGTTTTCCACTTGCATAACACTTTTTCCATGCTCCTACTGCTGCCTGTCCTGCAAATCCTGCACCGAATGCTGATCCTGAAGCAGATAAACCAAGTGCAGCTGCCATTCCAACAAATGCTAAATTCATAATTTTTCTCCTTTAATTAAATACTATTTAATAATTTTATCGTTTACTTTAAATGGTTCGTATGCAATTCCTGTCCACTCCAGTCCTGCCTGTCCTGAGAACTCCAGAACGTTCAGTCTGACACCGTGTACTACGACTGACAGGAAACACATGATAATATTCAGTCCGTGTCCGATGAGTACAACTACAACAGCGAGAATAATAAGCGGTCCGTGGAATCCTGCTGCGATTCCGTTAAAGCTCTGAGAAATGGCAAGTCCTGCCATACCTACTGCGAACAGACGGATATAACTCATTACGTTACCAAAGCAGCTGATCGTATTCAGGAATACGGTAAACGCATCTGCAAGACCAGCTTTCAGTCCCTGTGCAAATGTACGATCCGGTGACATTGCACCGAAGAGAACAACAAGTAAAAATGCTACACCAATCATTGCAAATACCGGTGTGATGTTAATGCTCTCTCCGATTACCAGATAAAGTGATAATAAATACATTGCTACAATTGCTACGAGCCAGCCAAGGTCTGCAACCCAGCTCAGGTTCTTCTCAGCAATCTTTTTCTTAATAGAGATCAGACTACCAAGCGCCATCTGAATTGCTCCTACAGAGAATGAGAACTTCATAATCATGTTCTGCTGTGCAAGAGCTGTAACTCCGAAGTAATCCGGATAGTTTGCAAAGCTTGGAATTACCAGTGCTTTCAGGAACGGAACATTCATTGCTGACTCCATTCCGAACCAGGTACCGGTAATCGCTCCCCATATAACGGTTGCAATTGAAAGTACAAATAATAAGTAAACTATGTTGCTATATTTCTTTTCGCCTTTTGTCTTCACTGCAAATACTATTGTTCCGATCAGAATCAGCATACCATATCCGGCATCACCGATGATCATTGCAAAGAACAGTGTGAAGAACAGGAAGAACCAAAGTGAGATATCAGACTCTCTGTATCCCGGAAGGATTCCTAAGATGTCAAATACCGGCTGGATCAGTCCGGAGACTTTTCCGTATTTAACTTTCGTAGGCACTTGATCGTCGTCCTCTGCTACGTCTTCCTGCGCCCAAGCCCATTTATTTGCTGAAGCCGCTTCTTTGAATTTTGGAAGGTCTTCCTCTGGAAGATATCCTGAAATCCATACGAAATCCTCATCGCTTTCTGCGGTCTCACTTGCGGAAGAATAATTCTCCTCGTTCTGAGCTTTGAGCATCTGAGCCTGAAAACTGGCATCATATACAGCAGCTTTTTTAAGAATCTCGTCGCACTCTGCGTTCTGACGCTGGCACTCCTCAATCTCTTTTGTAAGTTCACTGATTCCTTTTTCCGGAATTGCGAACTCTGCTGCCGGAATTGTTGCCGGTAAAGCTCCGATTACAGCAACGGTATCCATCTTATCAATAGTAGCAAGACGGATCATCTTAACTTCCGGATCCTGCTCAGCCATCTCAAATTCATTTTTTGCCAGACGGTAAAAATGAAGATCATACCCTGCTTCTTTTAATTCTTTTAATTCAGCCGGTGCGAAATCGCCCCATGCTTTTACTCGTTCTATCTCTGCACCTGCTGCACTCATTTCCTGGGACAGCGCTGACTTTTTGTCTAGTGCTGCAAGCACGCCCTGATACATCTCTTCAAACTGTTCGTCTGAAAGGATCGGAGCTTCTTCTTTCCCCTTGGATTTTTTATCCGGCGCATAGTCTAATAATACTCCGGCAGTCTTAGAAAGTGTTGTAAATCTTTCTGACGCTGCGCGTGCCGGACTTTTCTTCTCTGCCAGATGCAGAAGTCCGAGATCCCGAAGTCCATCGAGCATCTCATCTTTCTTGGAGACGGATGACACGACATAGACCATTTTCATCTTTTCAATCATTTTGCCGCCTCCACAAGTTTTTTCTTTGAAATCTTTCCGCGAACAACTGCCGCTGTCTGCTGATCTCCAAGGAATACACCGATCACACGGATATTCTCCTTTGCCTCCGGAATCTTAACTTTCTCGAACAGATTTACTCTCTGAGATGTAGCACGAAGCTCATTCTCAAGAAGTGTTTCCTGTTTTCGAAGTGTAGATACCAATGCATCCAGACGAGCAATCTCACGAAGTTTTACAATTGCAGTATCAACCCACAAAGGATAGTCGTCAACATCGTAAACAATGTCTTTAAATGTCAGCTCCTGAAATGTTGGAACCGTTACACCTGCGATGTTCTCATTCTTACAGATAACTGTCTCTGGCTGTACCAGGTGATCGAGTTTTTTCTCTTCATCGAAGATTTCATTCTCCGCGAAAACTGCAACCCAGTCATCCAAGTCTCCAATCATCTGAGCACGTTCGACTTCCTTCTGCTCCAGTTCAGCTTTCGTCTTCATAATTACCGATTGCAACTGCTGTTTTTTAAGCTGCAGAGTAGGAAGATAGCGCTGATACTGTTTCAGGTGGTCTTTCTGCACCTTCTGCTCATTTTTTGTAAGTTTGATAGCCATCAACTACTCCTTTTAGTTTAATGCCTCTTTCTTTGGCCATCTTTCTTTCAGAAGACTTGTCTTCAAACCAGTCTCATTTGGCTCGAAGCACTCTGCAAGAATTTCCCAACCAAGATCAAGTGCATTTTCAAGTGGGATATTAACACTAAGGTCCATTAATTTTGTTTCGAACAATTCACCGTATTTCAGGAGTTTCTCGTCCCATTCACTCATAAGGAATCCCATGGATTTCTTCTCGAGAGCTTCCTTGTACTGTGAGTACAGACGAATCATACCATCCATCAGTGCACGGTGGTCATCTCTTGTCTTACCATTTACGTTCTGTTTCAGACGTGAAAGAGAACCGAATGGCTCGATATGTCCATTTTTCAAATAATACTGACCTTCAGTGATATAACCTGTATTATCAGGTACCGGATGAGTTACATCATCACCTGGCATTGTTGTAACACCAAGGATTGTGATAGAACCTGCACCCTCGATATCAACCGCCTTCTCATAACGAGATGCAAGGCAACTGTAAAGGTCTCCCGGATAACCACGGTTTGATGGTACCTGCTCCATCGTGATAGCCATCTCTTTCTGTGCATCTGCGTAGTTTGTCATGTCAGTAAGAAGTACAAGTACTTTCTTTCCGGCAAGAGCGAACTGCTCTGCAACAGCAAGAGACATATCTGGAACCAGTGTACACTCAACAATCGGGTCAGCTGCTGTATGAATAAACATAACTGTGTGGCTCATTGCTCCACCTTTTTCAAGTGTATCGCGGAATGTAAGGTAATCGTCATATTTCAGACCCATACCTCCAAGTACGATAACATCTACTTCTGCCTGAAGAGCGATACGTGAAAGTAACGCATTGTAAGGCTCACCTGAAATAGAGAAAATCGGGAGTTTCTGGCTCTCTACCAGTGTATTGAACACGTCGATCATCGGAATACCTGTACGGATCATATTCTTAGGAAGAATACGTTTTGCAGGGTTAAATGAAGGTCCACCGATCGGAATCATGTTCTCTGTAAGTGCCGGACCGTGATCTCTTGGAACTCCTGCTCCGTCAAATACACGTCCGAGCAGATGCTCTGAGAAGGAAACCATCATAGGTCTGTCAAGGAAACGAACAGAATCGTTGGTTCCAACACCCTGTGCACCTGCAAATACCTGAAGAGATACAATGTCTCTGTCAAGTTTAATAACTGTCGCGTAACTGTCACCTACTAAAGCAAGGTCGCCAAGACGAACACCTTCTGCTTTAACAGTAACAACGTTACCGACGATTGATTCAATTTTTGTATATACTTTCTGCACTTTAGAACCTCCTACTCAACTGCTTTTGACTTGTAGAATTCCTCAATCTTCTTCGCCTGCTCATGGTATTCTGGTGTCTCAAAGACAGTACCATGCCAGTCAAGGAATTCCTGTCTCAACTGGTTGAAGAAGCTTCGAATTTCATTCTTGTCTTCCAAATCATAGGACGCCATTAATGCTTCATAAAGTTTATCGAATTCCTGTCTCTGTCTCTCCGGTGGGCATGCTGCGTCAATCGGATCGAATGAGTTCTGCTGAAGATATACAGCATCAAGAAGTTCGCCTTTCTGATAAATGATGTAGTCTTCTGCGGATGTTCCTTCCTCACCAACTACCTTCATCATCTGATTGATCTCGTTTCCTCTTGTAAGGATTGCACGAGCCTCTTCGATACGTCCCATATCTACAACACCGGTATATTTAGACCATGAATCCATCGGATGGATTGCAGGGTATTTACGAGCATCTGAACGCTCTCTTGAAAGTCCGTGGAATGCTCCAACTACCTTCAGTGTTGCCTGTGTTACAGGTTCCTCAAAGTTACCACCGGCTGGTGATACTGTACCACCGATTGTAACAGATCCGACTTTACCATTCTTAAGTCTTACTTTACCAGCTCTCTCATAGAAAGAAGCGATTGTAGACTCAAGGTAAGCCGGGAATGCCTCTTCACCTGGAATCTCTTCCAGACGTCCTGACATCTCACGCATCGCCTGTGCCCAACGGCTTGTAGAATCTGCAAGAAGAAGAACGTCAAGTCCCATCTGTCTGTAGTACTCTGCAAGTGTTACGGCTGTGTAGCAGGAAGCCTCTCTGGCCGCTACCGGCATGGAAGATGTATTACAGATGATGATTGTTCTTTCCATAAGAGATCTTCCTGTCTTAGGATCTTCCAGTTCAGGGAACTCTTTCAGAATCTCTACAACCTCACCGGCACGCTCTCCACAAGCTGCCACGATAACGATATCTGCCTCACCATTCTTTGCTTCCATATGTTGAAGAACTGTCTTACCAGCTCCGAAAGGTCCAGGAACGCAGAATGTTCCACCTTTTGCTACCGGGAGGAATGCGTCTACACAACGAAGCTGTGTTACCAGCGGCTCGTCCGGACGAAGTCTCTCATCATAGCATTTTACAGCCTGTTTGATCGGCTGTGAGATTACCATGCTGAGTTCTTTCTCCTCACCTTTGCTGTTTGCGATCACGCAAATTGTTGCTCTTACATTATAAGAGCCTTTTTCTTTAATAGATTTAACTGTCCAGTCACTACCTTTCAGTGTGAACGGAACCATAATTTCATGTTTAAATAATCCTTCAGGAACACTACCGATTGAATCTCCTGCTTCTACGGAATCTCCAACTGCTACAGATGGTGTGAACTCCCAATCTCTATCTGGAATAGGATCAAGATACACACCTCTCTCAAGGAAGAATCCACACTGCTCTGCAAGATCCGGCAACGGGTTCTGAAGTCCATCAAATACCTGGGTTAACAGACCTGGTCCAAGTTCTACGCTCATCAGCTCACCAGTAAACTCTACCTGATCTCCGACTTTGATACCATTTGACATCTCGTAGATCTGCATGCTGGCAACACCATTGTTGATTCGGATAACCTCTCCTTTAAGACGTTTTCCATCAACAAGAATATAAGCAACTTCGTTCTTATGAACTGCACCATCAAAGCTGACGTTTGCCAGGTTTCCGTTAATACCAGTTACATATCCTGTTACTGTTTCCATCAATTCTCTCCTGTTATAAGCTATATACGCGTTGCTGCACCTGATCAAAAAGACGTTTGAATTCCTTCTGTCCTTTTGACTGAACAAAACAGCTCTGGCGTTCAAGCAATTTTAATTTAATCGCATACCCGAATAAATATACATCATCGAAAGTATGCAAGCCTACCAATGAATCAAGATTATCAAATTCATAATCCAACAAGATCTTCTCTGCTTCCAGCGGATTCTTTGCAGCCAGCGCTGCTCCTGCTACCTGTGCAGTCACAGAATCCTTATCATAGGATGCCAGATATGGTCTTCCCAGATTTACACTTCTCTGATAGTTGAGTTCGCTCATAAGATTCTTATAAGAGGCAGCCCACTCTTTCATGATTGGTCCCTCTTCTGACGAAAGTGTCAGGTTCTTTAAGCACTCATACTTTGATTCACTTACATTTGACTGGCACATGCCAAGAAATTCCTCATAGGAAAATGGCATCTCCCCGTCTGTTCTCAGGTCCGGCAGGCTTGATATCAAGTAATAATATGAAGCCATATGCACCTCCTGTTAGAAATCGAGATCTCTGAAGTATGGCATCAGCATCTGCATGATCTCATCATCAGAACAGTCGAAATAACCTGAACCGTCTTTTGCAGCCAAACGGAATCCTGCGCGGACACCCTTTGTAGGTCTGATTTCAAGTCCATTCTTGATCTCTTCTGCAAGTTCTGCTTTGAGTGAATCGTTCACTTCTGAAACTTCAACTGCATAATTCTTCACATCTTCATCTGATACTACAGCGTGGATCAGTTTTCCAAGAGCTGCGTCTGAGAGATTGTTCTCAATCTTTGCTGAAAGAATCTTTTCAAATTCAGCCTGTACCTCAGTTTTGAATGCAAGCATAGCATCTCTTTTTGCCTGCTCTGCACTGATTGCAGCGCTTTCTTTAAGAATACCGATCTCTTTTTCTGAAGCTTCCTGAACACTCTTAGCCTCAGCCTTCGCATCTGCTACAATTGTTTCTGCTTTTTTCTTAGCTTCTGAAATAATTGCTTCTGCTTCTGCATTAGCCGCCTCAATTCCGTCTTTGCGGATTGACGAAACTAAGTCTTGAATCTGTAATTCCATAAGTTCACTTCCTTTTCTTTATTTTCTTGGTTCTGTTATGCCACAGCATCTGCTGTTATGGCATTTTTCGGACTTTTAATTCTTCTTTCAGGCTTTCATCCCATTGTCCGTGTCCGGGACTCAGCAGTACAAAGCTTCCCCAAGCTTCACATTAAGAACTCCAGAGGTTTTCCGTTCCCCTTCTTCTCAATGGCTGCTTCTGCCGTTTGCTCACCACCTCTCCCTTTAGATAGAATAAACCTTCTAATTGAAATTATAATATACCAAACCTGGAAAATCTATAAATTTATCATTTTTTCATATATTTACAGAGTGTTTTTATATTTTCATGAAGGCTATTATAATAGTTTCCCTGAGTCTCCCCAGTGTAATCTGTGCAGATGTCCTTCCAGATTCATCCCTGCAAAGCCATTTTGCCGCAGAGCTTCATAAAGAACAATCGACACGGAATTGCTTAAGTTTAAAGATCTGATATCACCCACCATCGGAATTCTTACACAATCTTCCTGATGTTGTACCAAAATCTCCTCCGGTATCCCCGCACTCTCTTTTCCGAACATAATATAGCAATCCGGTTCATAACTCACTTCCGTGTACACCTTCGGTGCCTTGGTCGTCGCCATGTAGATCTTTGCTCCTGGATTGCGTTCCAGAAAATCCGCATAATCAATGTATGTAGTCACATCCAGACTTCCCCAGTAATCCATACCGGCCCGTTTCAGGTTTTTCTCATCCAGACGAAATCCTAATGGTTCGATCAGATGTAATCTGGTATTAGTTGCCACACATGTGCGTCCGATATTCCCAGTATTCGCTGGTATCTCCGGTTCGTGCAGTACGATATTTAGCATTTATCTATCACCTTTCTGCATTTATTCAAAAAAACTATTTGTACAAAATTGTACTTAATTTTATACAATAAGTCAATGGTTTTTCTAGTAAAAATGTGTTTTTCTTTCTATCCTAATTGATATTTTTTGCATATTATGAACAAATTACTTGCAGAAAGAGACATACCTGTATGCTTGCAGATATGTCTCTTCCCTTTCATTTTTTCTTTATTTTCAGGCTTTATTAGCATTTTTTTAACAATATCAAAGCCTCTATTTTTTTCTCAGTTTTTCGATAAAATGATTTACCCGTCCGAGCGCTTCTTTCAAATCGTCCAATGAATATGCGTAGGAAATTCGGATATATCCTTCTCCACTTGCACCAAATGCACTTCCCGGAACAACTGCGACCTTCTCCTCTCGAAGCAGTTCCGTCGCAAATTCTTCAGACGTCATCCCAAACTCCTGAATGTTCGGGAACACATAAAATGCTCCAAATGGCTCAAAGCAACGAAGCCCCATTTCTTTAAACGTATGCATAAGATAACGTCTTCTCTCATTATATGCTGTACGCATCTTCTGGATCTCATCATCACAGTTCTTCAATCCCTCGATTGCTGCATACTGACTGTTTGTCGGTGCACACAGGATTGCGTACTGATGGATCTTCACCATCTGCTCCATGATGATCTGCGGTCCACATATGTACCCCAGTCTCCATCCCGTCATGGCAAGACCTTTTGAGAATCCATTTACGACCAGCGTCCTCTCCCGCATACCAGGAAGGGATGCAATGGAAACATGTTCTGTCTTATAAGTCAGTTCTGAATAAATCTCATCAGACAATACATAGAGATCATATTTCTCTACAAGTTTGGCAATCGGTTCCAGGTCTTCTTTTGTCATGATCGCACCGGTCGGGTTATTCGGGAACGGAAGCACCAGAATTTTTGTCTTCGGTGTAATTGCAGCTTCCAGTTCTTCTGCCGTTAGTTTGAATTCATTCTCCTCTTTCATCGGAATCGGCACCGGCACACCATCTGCCAGTGTGACACACGGTGCGTAGGATACATAAGACGGCTCAGGCACAAGCACTTCATCTCCCGGATTTAGCATAGCACGCATGGTAAGGTCAATTCCCTCACTTCCGCCAACCGTTACCATAACCTCATGCACATAGTCATAACGCACATGGATCTTTCTGTCCAGGTAGTTGCTGATTTCCTGACGCAGTTCCTTAAGTCCTGCATTTGACGTATAAAATGTACGTCCTTTTTCCAGAGTATAGATTCCTTCCTCCCGTACTCTCCAAGGAGTGTCAAAATCCGGCTCCCCCACTCCAAGGGAAATTGCATCTGGCATCTCGCTTACAATATCAAAAAATTTACGGATACCTGACGGTGCAATGCCGGTTATTTTCTTAGATAATGGATCTCTCATTATGGCATCACCGGTATCCTTTCTTCTTTTTTCTCATGTTTCAGGATCGTTCCATGATCCTTATATTTCTTTAAGACGAAATGTGTCGTTGTTCCTACTACACCTTCCAGAGTCGATAACTTCTCTGATACGAATCTTGATACTTCCATCAGTGTCTTTCCGTCAATGCTGACAAGGTAATCATAAGATCCGGAAATCAGGTAAACTGCAGTTACTTCCGGATAGTTCACAATACGGTCAGCCATATGGTCAAATCCACGCTCTCTCTGCGGGGTCACGCGAACTTCGATCAATGCATTCACAAAACCTCTTCCGGCTTTGTCCCAGTCGATCAGTGTATGGTAACCACAGATAATCCCTTCTTTCTCCATGTCTGCGATTTCATTTGCAACAGAAATTTCGTCTGTCCCAAGTAAAATTGCAAGTTCCCCAAGATCAGCTTTGCTGTTCTTTTCCAGATGTTTTAATATCTCACTACGAATTTCGTTCATCTTAAACCTCCACTTTGGAGGATTCTGCTATATCTTCATCAATTCGTCCGGAGCAGGACGGTCGATATAGCGGATGTCCTCCCCATTCTGTATTATTTTGTCATTATTATCCGTAAGGCGTCCGATTACAGCCGCCTCTGTCTCCTCTTTTCGAAGCGCATCTGCCAGTGCTTCCCCGTCATCACATATCATTAATATGTTTCCCGTGGAAGCAAGCTGATACGGATTGAGCTTGTAATATTCACAAATCTCGATTGTTTCCTGTCTCACAGGCATTGCCTTGAGATCCACTACAAGTCCGGTATCAGCTTCCTTAGCCAGTCTGTAAAGTGAGGCAAAGATACCGCCTTCTCCAACCTGGCGCATGACAGATACGCCTCCGGCTTTTGCAACCCTGATTTCACGTTCTGCGAAGATGGTCTCTCGGAATTCCTCTACCTGATGCAAAAAAGTTCCGGAAAAACGCTTTCCAAGTTCTCTTCTTTTTTCATCCAGGATACGAAGAGTTCCCTCCAGGCCAATCCATTTTGTAAGGACAATGTCCTGACCGGCTCGCATCGTCTCCTTGTTCCACGCCTGCTGCTTTACATCAGCCGCCAAAGCGTTCACCTGTACAAATGTACCTGCTGCCCAGGCTGCGCGGATAATCTCCGGCTCCCAAAACGTCTGACCGTGTTCTCTTGCACAGCGCGCGGCTTCAGCTTTCACATCATAAAGATGCGTTTTCTTTTCTTCCAGCGGTGCACAGACTCTGATTTCCATCTGATCCACCCGTTCCGCCCGCGTCAGCACTTCATTCATTGCCGCCGCAATTGCATATCTTCCTATCTGTTTTGAATTTCCGTAAGCTGTTGCCATCTCACTGACCACACAGCCATGTTCTGTCTCAAACTTCATATCTTGTCTGTTCACCTCCTGTCTTTTATTCCATTTATTTTCTCATTGATTTCCTGATTTTCAAAAAAAACAAATCTGTTCTTTTTACCCGGCAGAAAATTCCTCCCGGCATTCTTACTGCTCAGACGAAGATTCCATGGAACTCGCCTCGCTAATCGCCGCCTGTATCTTTGCTTTATCCTGTGTTGAGACTGCTTCTTTCACAACCGCTGCCGCACTGCTGTTCTTTGTCTTGATTCCTACAGAAATGGTTTTGTCCGCTTTGCTGTAAGTACTTTCGTTAATGACATCTTTGCTCACCTGCTTACCATTCTCATAGACAATCTTCCAAAGTTTTACTTCTTTCCCCGTATGTGCACTTCCGGTCACTTCCATCTCTCCAAGCGCCAGTTCAGCATCTGCTTTATACTTGACTCCCGGCTCTTCTGTCGATACCTCTTCCGACTCAAATTCAATCTTTCTTGTCTTATCTCTTGTCTCTTTTCCGTAAATTGCAAAACAAAGCTGATTATTGTCATCAATCTCTCCAAAAATGTAAATCGGAGTATCATAGTTATTTTCAAACACAAAATCTTTCGTGTCACCGGCAATTGCCGCATCTCTTGACGGCGGTACATAGGACACCAGCATCGAATGTGGATACCGTTTTACGACTTTCAATTCAGAGAATAGCACTGCATTGTAGAGTGTCGTGGAAACCTGACAGATGCCACCGCCATATGTATCTACGACCTGACCATTCTCATAAGAACCTGCCTGCACATATCCATGTTCTTCATCATATGGTGCTGTTACATCGTGAACCGAAATCTGTTCTCCCGGCATCACGACTGTACCATTCAGTTTCTCCACACCATTTTTCAGATTCTTCCAGCGTTCTCCGCCTCCGGCATCTGTAGAAAATGAGCCAAGTTCATCCTGTATCGTGGACAGATCCGCCTCTGTCACACTTGGCTGTTCTTCTTTTACCTTTGCCTCCATGACGAATGATCCATGATCCCAGGAGTCATTTAAATGTTTCTTAATTGCTTTTATAGTTCCACTCTTATCTACGGTCTCGCCAATTTCCTCTTTGTTAATCTGAAGTCCGCTTCCACTTTTCGTAATGGTCGCATTCTGTGCGTGCTTTGCAAATGGAACTGCCCGTTCTTCCAGAATATTCTCCGTCGCTTTCTGATCCAATGTATATTCCGGGCTCAGGACAACTTCTTCTTTAGATAGTTTACGAAGACTCTTATATCGTCCAAAAAGTCCGCCGCTTTTTCCATAGTCCATGGCAGCCTTCACATTCGCCTTCACGTCTGCGTAATCAAATCCACATTCCTCAAGTGTCGCTTCTGCCTTCTGACCTTCCACAGTCAACGATACCGTCTGCTTCTGATCTGCTTTCTTCTGACCGGCCAGTTTCTCTAGTGCCTCTTTTTTTGAAAGCCCGGACAGATCTACGGTTCCGACATAGATATTCTCTGCAATCTTATCCTCCGGAAACTGTGATACATAGTGATGAAACGCGCCACAGACAATTCCAAGTATCAGAATACAGCCTGCAAGACAAAATCCTGCAATCCTGATTCTGCGTCTTCTCATTCTCGCCTGTTTCCTGGTCATTCTCCTGCGTCTTCTTCGCGCCATCTTATTTTCTGCATCCTTTCCGGTTTATTCTAGGCCATCATATAAGGGATAATCATCGTTGCCACCATCGCGACAATCACAACAAGTACTACGATTGAAATGATTCTCCTTGTCTTTTTATCATTGAAATTCATTCTCTATCCTCTTCTTTCCAACGAATCTTTCTTTATCATACACGTTCTCGCTTCCTGATTCAATGGATTTCGAAACTTGTAATCAAAAAGTATCATTTTCCCCATATGCGGGAAATATTCCAGGTGCGTCATCTTGCGCATCTGATTTCTATCAAACTGTTCATATCCCGGCAAATGCTTTCGTTCTTTTTCCTCTTCTTCATAAAATGCTCTGACAAACCGCTTGTCTGTTGCATCTTCGCCTGCAAATTCCGGACGGCTCTTCGCATTTTCCCTGAGATAATAATCATAAGTCAGAAGTTCCCGCATTACGTCTGCCTGCTCTGGATATTTTTCTTTCACAAAATCCAGCACGATCTCATACCGGGCGCTTCTTCGGTGCTGAATCCCCATGTAATCATGCTCTTCATAATACTGCCACAAATCTTGGTACATCTGATATGCAGATGCATAGTTTTCCACCAACGCTTCCACTACATGGGTGAATTGTCCACTATTATAGTAGATTTCCACCATTTCTTCAATCCCTTTCAGCTCAATTACATCTGAATATGGAAGCCATTTTGTAGAAAGTACTTCATACGGCGGCTCATCTTTATATCGCAGCTCATATTCCTGCTGCATCTCCTGCATATACGAACCTTTTAACACTTTCAGAAAACCAAGCTGTAACTGGTCCGGGCGCATGCTGTAGACATCATCAAATGACTTTCGAAAGCTTTTTATGTCTTCATACGGAAGGCCTGCGATCAGATCCAGATGTTGATGGATATTTCCCTTTTCTTTTATCCTTGCCACATGCTCACGGACTTCCTCAAGCCTCATTGTTCTTCGAATCTCCCGAATCGTATCCGTATTCGTAGACTGCACCCCGATTTCCAGCTGGATCAGTCCCGGACGCATCTGCCGGATCAGTCTGATTTCCTCATCATTCAGCAGATCCGCCGCAACTTCAAAGTGAAAATTCGTGATTCCATTGTCATGCTCCTGAATATATTTCCAGATTGCCATAGCATGGTCATGTTTACAGTTAAATGTACGATCCACGAACTTCACCTGCGGAACCTTATGATCCAGGAAAAACTGCAGTTCATTAAACACCAGATCCAGGCTCCGGAATCGAAGTCGCTTATCAATCGAAGACAAACAATAGCTGCATGAAAATGGACACCCCCGGCTCGTCTCATAATAAATAATCTTGTTCTCGAACTTTTTCATATCGTGATAGACAAATGGGACCTCACTCAGATCCATTGGCACACGCCACGGCCGCTCACAGATTGTCCCATCCGGACATCGGAATGTAATCCCGTCTATCTGCTCCAGCGATAATTCTGATATTTCGGAACGCTCCCCATACACTTTACATAATTTTGCAAATGTCTTCTCTCCTTCCCCTTTCATCACACCAGTCAGTTCCGGCAGCCTCCCCAAAGTCTCCCGGGAGTCATAGGACACCTCCGGTCCCCCTGCCCAGATGATTACATCTTTCATAACTTTTTTCACATCCCGAATCATCGACTCCACATAATCCAGATTCCAGATATAGCATGAAAAACAGATCATCTCTGCCTGTCTCCTATAAATATCTTTTAAAATCTCATCTCTGTTCTGATTGATCGTATATTCCGCCAGTTCTATCTGAACATTCACATCCTGCGGCATATTCTTTTCGGCATATGCCTTCAGACAATACACAGCAAGGTTCGAATGTATATATTTCGCATTGATCGCGACAAGTAAAATCTTCATAAATATATGCTCCTTTTCGAACGATTATACCACCTGAAATCAAAAAGGGACAGGTTAAAGTTCAATTGGGGACGGGGTTTTTTTGAAAAAGAACCGGGGTAAAACTGAAAAAACCCCGTCCCCAATTGACTTTTCCACCATCTTCCGTTATAATATGGACTTGTGCAGCCGGGGTGGTAGCGGTACCTTGAACCTGCAATCCGCTATAGCAGGGGTGATGTTGTGCCGAGGGCATTGGTCTGGTGAAGCCGCCCCTGGTATGTGGCGTTGATATCTGGGTCTTACGCGACGAAAATCCATGAACCGTGTCAGGTCGGGAACGAAGCAGCACTAAGTGGAATCTTTCGGGTGCCGTAAGGGTGCCTGGGTTGAGTTTACTGCCAGGGTAACGTTCGTTGGATCGTGTTCGACGCACAACGCACGAAAAAAATATTATTCGTGCACAAATAAAAGCAATAATCCGTAACTTTGGATTATTGCTTATTTTTTTTACGTTTTTCCCTCAGTTCTTTAAAAAATGTTTTCATCATCTGACTGCATTCTTCTTCCAGAACCCCTGTTGTAAGCTCTACCTGATGATTGAACTGCGGCATCTGCAATAGATTTAATATAGATCCTGCGCATCCTGCCTTTGGGTTCATGCAGCCAACTACAACTCTTGTCATTCGAGATTGAACGATTGCGCCGGAGCACATCTGGCACGGCTCCAGAGTCACATACATCGTACATTCTTCCAGCCGCCAGTCTTCCATTTTCTTACTTGCTTTACGGATTGCCTGAAGCTCCGCATGAGCCAGTGTATTTTTATCGATTGTTCTTCGATTATATCCGCGAGCAATTATTTTGTCCTGATACACGATTACACAACCAATCGGAACTTCTCCGATAGCATATGCCTTTTTCGCCTGTTTGATTGCCTCCCGCATATATTTTTCATCTGCAGTCATTTTTACTCCTTACTATCTCGGCGGTCTTCGCACCTGCCGGCACCAGTAGCCGAATTGCTGATTTTCATTTCTTTCCTGTGGTTCAAGCGTCACATTCACATCTGCTTCTGCAATAAATTCCGGAAATCCAAATGTTGCCGCCGCTCTTGCTTCCCGTTCATGATAAATGCCAGGAACTCCCAGCTTTAATTGATTACCTTCGTCGATCAGAACAAGATGCCGGTAATTATAATATCCATGAAGCAGAAAATTATTATTGGCAAGTTTCCACTCGCATCGTGGCAGGATACTGATTTCTCCACGCTGGATTTTCATGATCTGCCGCCGGGAATTTTGCAAATCTATGTCTCTATCGTCTTTTTTCAGATCTTTTTTCTCCGAGGATTCTTCTACTGTTTCCTGTTCTTTTTCCTCCGGGAGCTCTTCTACTGTTTCCTGTTCCTTTTTCTCCGAGGATTCTTCTACTGTTTCCTGTTCTTTTTTCTCTGGCTGTTCTTCTTCCAGATTTTCTGTCTCTTCATCGTCCCCGAACTGCGTTTCTACCTCTGCCTCTTTTTCGTCTATACTCTTAGATTCCCCGGCGGTTTTATCACTATCGAATTCTTGAAAGACCTTCGCCCTCGCAATATCAAGGTCTCCATACATTTCCTCATTCCAAAGCGCTACATAAAATGCTTCCTTGGGATCACCAAGACCAAGCCCACAAATGTCGTCTTTTTTCTCACACGTCTGACCGACACTCTGCTCTGTCTTTCCATAACCAGCTCTTATCAGTTCTTCTGTATAGCAAAAACATCCCCCGCAGGAAATCATTCCAATCTGTATCTCTCCTGCCGGAACGAAAAGTATATTTCCCATCTCAGAATCCAATTTTATAAGATAACAGGAAATGTTTTCATTGCTTTTTCCACACAGCCCTTTCCCATGTACAGAAATCGTTGTTTCTTTCCCATCTTGTTCGACTTTTACAAACCCGACATTTCTTTTTTTCTGATTCCCTTCATATTCATACAGATATCGAATAAACCTCTTCAATCCTATCCGTCCTGACTTGTATCATTTACCACAGTCTATTCTGTTCCACTCAAAAACATTCCTCGCATTTCCTGATAAAGACGCATTGCATAGCTGTCCGTCATTCCACATATATAATCTGTCACAAGCAGAATCCTCAAATACAGTTTTTCCGCCTCCGTCTTGCCCTCTGCCTGACAATGATATGCCCGCTTATAGTTATCAGAAATAAATGACACAATCCTAAGATCCATGGAATTTAATTTCTGCGACGGGTCATCATATTTGATGATTGCTGTCATAAACTTATCCAAAAGATCACTCAGCATGACAGATTCTGTCACTTCCATTCGATAAATAGGTTCCGATGTAAAGACTTCTCTGTATGCCAGGTCACCAAGAAGCTGCATCAGCCTCTCACAGTAAGTACCGTGAAACAGATCATACTTATATTCACCCTTCATAATTGCATCATAATTCGATGTAAACCCATAAGTTGCGCAGTTGATCACAAATCCCTGCACACGGATGATCCAGTTCTTTACTGCATACTCCTCTGGATTTGCCACATGCATCTCTTTCCCCCGAAAATATAACTCTTCCAGCTTATCCGCCGGACGAAATATATTCGTTTCCTGATGATACATCATTTGCAGTTCCTTAAGTTCCTCCAGCAATGTATGATAACTTAAGTACCCTTTTACAAATGCATCCTCGATATCCGCAGTCTTATATGCTATGTCATCTGCCGCCTCTAATATAAACGTCAACGGATGCCGACAGCCATTCGTTCCAGTCTCCCTCTCGATCTCACGGAACATTTTCTCATCTGCCAGATAATATCCCATCTTGCGCGTCTTAATATCCCCGGAATCCAAGTCGATTCCTGTGGACGGCACCGGATATTTTACAATGGTGCTCAGAAGCGCATACGTCAGGTTCATACCTCGCTCATCCACTAGAAAATGCAGTTTCGTCACAAGCCGGAACGCCTGTGCATTTCCTTCAAAATGATACAGATCCTCTACCATCTGCCGGCTCATCACTTGTTCCATCGGCTTTCCATGATATGTCATAAGTGGCAGCTTCCGTTCGAACCACTCCCGGATCACATCTTCTCCAAAATGCCCAAAGGGCGGATTCCCGATATCGTGAATCAGCCCTGCGCATTGCAAAATATTACATATATCTTCTTTCATCTGTGGTGTAAACTCAGAATCTTTTTTGTAAACTAAAATGTTTTCTCCGATGTTCTGTCCAAGAGATTTTGCAAAAGAAGAAACCTCCAGAGAATGAGTTAGTCTTGTCCGGATAAAATCACTTTTATCCAGTGGAAATACCTGTGTCTTATCTTGAAGTCTTCGAAATGAAGCACTGCCAATAATTCGATGGTAATCTTTTTCAAATTCACTCCGCAAGTCTGAACTTTTAGCATTTCTCCCTCTCGTCTGTCCACCACGACATCTCTTTGCCGACAGAAGTTCTTCCCATCTCATCTTCTTATTTCTCCTCACAAATGATCTACTATTACTTAATCCAGATAAATCGGAGGCTCGTAATCCTTGCCGAGAAGCGCTTTCTTGCGCTCCTGATATCCAAGGAATGCCCACTCTGTCATGTCGGTCCACTGATGATCACTTCTGTCATAGACCTGGACATAACCGATTCTCTTTGGATGCATTCTCACACTGTTGGATTCATATTCCATGCCCGTATATGGGTTGATATCACCCACATTTTCTTCTTCCGGAGCTTCCCAATCCTGTGCGGTATCAGCAAACTCTTCTTCCATATCCTGTTGATTTTCCTCAACATATTCTTCGTATGCCTGCTCCTCTTCCTGATACGGTTCTGACTCCTGATACTCTTCAGCTTCCTGATATTCTTCCGGCTCCTGATGCTCTTCAGCTTCTTGATATTCTTTCGGCTCCTGATATTCTTCTGACTCCTGATACAGTTCTTCTGATACAGCCTCTTCTGTCTTGTCTTCCGGCTGCGCCTGATTCATCGCAGATTCTGCCTCCAACTGTTCTGTGGCAGCTTCCTGCTTGTCCTCATGAACCGCCTCTGCTTGCTTTTTCTTACGGCGCGGGAAATAAGCCCTCCAGCCACGTGGCTTCTCCTGCTCTTTTTCCTGTTCCTTTTCTCGCTCTCTTTCTCTTTCTCTTTCTTCTCTGTCTTCTCTTGCCTTCTTCTCTTCAGCCTCTATCGCAGCCATTTCTTCCAGAATATCCTTCACATCCTCCTGCTTGTTGTACTCAGGAACTTCCGAAGACTGCGGCTCTTCTTCATATTCTGCCGATTCTTCATATTCTGCCGGCTCCTCATATTCTACCGGTTCTTCATATTCTACCGATTCTTCATATTCTGTCTGGTCTGCATATTCTGTCTGGTCTGCATATTCTGATGTTTCTTCCATCTGATCTAAATCTTTATGGATATCTACCAGTTCTCCAATTGTAATATCACGTTCTGCTCCAGATATGCCAAATTCCCTTGCTTTTACCGGCTGTTCTTCCTGTACCTGCTCTGGTTCATCATACTCCAGATTCAGTGTCAGCTGTTGTGGTTCTTCATCTATAATAATATTATTTTCAGCTCGCTTATCGATTTTGATATTTTCACGGGTTGTATATTCACTATCCGCATTCTCTTCCAGTATACTCAGATGAAATGGGCACTCTAATATAGATGCAATTAAACGCATGTCCTGTTCCTGAAAATTATCTCTGGCCAGTCTCTGCGTCAGATTCTGTCTGGACATTTTCTTTCCTGTTCGTTCTTCAATCATCTCCGCAAGCTGCTTGATCGTCATATCTTTACGGTTCAGAACGATTTTGACCTGTTCCCCAAATGTTAACTCTAACATCGCATTTCCTCCTTATTAAATTTCCCTTACTCTCCCTTGAAAATTTTCTGTCTTTGTAAACTTTTTTGTTGCTAGATAAACCCTTATTTTTCCTCTTTCATTTTAGCAAATGCCCTGTATCAAGTCAACTTAATTAAACTGGAACATAATGAGAGATATTTTCATAAAACCCATTGACAAATGCTATTCTAACGGGGTACTATATGTATTAGTTTCACACTTTAAACAACTAAAATTTTACAGTGCGAATGTGATTGTACTTTGGGAGGACATAAAAATGATTATTGTATTAAAGCCAAATACTACAGAAAAAAATATAACCCGCGTTGAAAATCTTGTTACGAACAGAGGTCTTGACACGCATCTTGTCCGCGGAACAGAAATGACGATCATCGGTTGTATCGGTGATACAACTCTGATCGACCCGAGACTTTTCGAGGTTGACGAATCCGTTGATAAAGTCATGCATGTCCAGGAACCTTACAAGCTTGCCAACAGAGCTTTTCATCCGGAAGATTCGATCATTGATGTTTCCGGTGTTCAGATCGGTGGTGACCACCTGGGACTGATCGCAGGTCCGTGTTCCGTTGAATCTTTTGAGCAAGTTCTTGAAATTGCACAGAAAGCCAAAGCATCCGGAGCCAATCTTCTGCGCGGCGGTGCATTCAAGCCCCGTACAAGCCCTTATTCTTTCCAGGGACTTGGTCTTGAGGGACTGGATATTCTCTGTGCAGTAAAAGAAGAAGTCGGTCTTCCGATCGTAACAGAGCTGATGTCTCCAAAATATCTGGATGTCTTCAATGAGAAAGTCGATCTGATCCAGATCGGAGCAAGAAATATGCAGAACTTCGATCTGTTAAAAGAATTAGGTCAGCTTGACCGCCCGATCCTTTTAAAGAGAGGTCTGAATGCGACCTATGAAGAATGGATCATGTCTGCTGAGTACATCATGGCATCCGGTAATGAAAATGTCATTCTGTGCGAGCGTGGAATCCGTACTTTCGAGACCTATACAAGAAATACATTAGATCTCCAGTGTATTCCTGTACTTCGTAAAAAGACTCATCTGCCGATCATTGTCGATCCAAGCCATGCCGGCGGAAAATGGTGGCTGGTAGAGCCAATGGCAAAAGCAGCGATCGCTGCCGGTGCTGACGGACTCATGATTGAGGTTCACAATAACCCGGAGGCTGCACTTTGCGATGGTGCTCAGTCACTGAAACCGGAAAAATACGATGCCCTTCTGAAGCAGGTCAGCCAGATCGCTACTGTAATCGGAAAATCACTGTAAGGAGTTTCATTAATGGAATTAACTGTAAATTTAGGACCGGATACTTATCCTATTTATATTGAAAACGGAATCCTGCCACAGACCGGAAGTTATATCCGTAAATTCTTCACTGGGAAGAAAATCATGATCATCTCAGATGATCATGTGTTTCCGCTTTATGGAAAGACTGTCCTGGATTCCCTGAAGGACTATGAATGCCATTCTCTTGTCCTTCCGCATGGTGAACCTACGAAAAGTTTTCAGACACTTCCGCAGATTTATTCTGCGATGCTGGATGCCAGACTTACCCGAAGTGACCTGGTCATTGCACTGGGAGGAGGCGTGATCGGTGACCTTGCCGGTTTCGCTGCTTCCAGTTTTCTCCGGGGCGTCAGGCTGGTTCAGATCCCGACTTCCCTTCTTGCCCAGGTAGACTCTTCTGTTGGTGGAAAAGTCGCAGTCGATCTGCCACAGGGGAAAAATCTTGTAGGTGCATTTTTTCATCCAAAAGCAGTCATTATTGACCCGGATGTGCTGAATACGCTCCCCCAGCATTTCATCAGTGACGGTATGGGCGAAGTCATTAAATACGGATGTATCAAAGATAAAGCTCTGTTCGATACTTTAGTCCGCCATACTTCTTTTGAAGACCTGAAGCCGGAACTGACCCGGATCATCGCACGCTGCGTTGATATTAAGCGGATTGTAGTAGAACATGACCAGTTTGATACCGGTGAACGGATGTTGTTGAACTTTGGTCATACACTGGCTCATACGATCGAGCAGTATTATAATTATGAAAGAGAAAGCCATGGGGAGGCAGTCGGAATCGGTATGTATCAGATTACCCGGCTTGCTGAAGAAAAGGGACTGACAACCACAGGTTGTGCCGATGCCATCAAAAAGGCTCTGGATATCTACTGGCTTCCAGATCATTGTGATCTGCCAATGTCGTCTCTTACAGATGCTATTGCTTTAGACAAAAAGAATTTAAATAATCATCTGAATCTGGTTCTTCTCCATACGATCGGTGACAGTTATGTCCGCCCTGACAGTCTTGCATTCTTTGATGGAGCAGGACAGATTTAGACTATGAAAAACCGGATGAATGGTCATTTTTCTGCCATTCATCCGGTTCTTTTTATCATTTTTTATCATTCATCTTTAAACTTTTTACAGATATTTTTTAATTGTCGGGATCAATACATTCATATCATTATCTTCTGCCAGAAGAATTCGGTTTCTTTTACAATACTTTCCATGGATCTTCTTTTCCCTCGGAATGTAAAATACAGCTTAACAGTGAATTTTTTACCATATCGCTGACTGCCTGGTCTGTATAAAAGGCCATATGCGGAGTTACAATAACATTCGGAAATCCCCGCAGGATATACAGATCCTTTTTACTTAAAATGTCCGATTTTCTGTCATAATAATACATACCAAATTCGTCCTCAATCACATCCAGTCCGACTGCTCCGACTTTCTCATTTTCCAAAGCATTGATCAGAGCTTTCGTATCGATCAGGCCGCCTCTTGCAGTATTGATGATCACAACTCCATCTTTCATTTTTGCAAAAGCCGCTGCATCCAGCAGATGTGCATTTTCTGCTTCTAACGGCATATGCAGGGTGAGCAGGTCACATTCTTTGTAAATCGTATCAAGATCTGCATACTGTGCATACTTTTTCACTTCTTCATTTTCATAGGCATCATAAGCGTAAATTCTACACCCGAACCCTGACAGATCACGGATGACCGCCCGTCCGATCCTTCCCGTTCCAAGTACTCCCACGGTAAAATTGTGCAGCTCTCCCCCCTGGATTCCAGGCAGTGAAAAATCATTGATCTCCGCTCTCTGCATGATCCTCTTCATTTTGCGGATTGCCATCAGCATCAGCATCAGCGTATAGTCTGCCACACATTCCGGTGAGTAGGATACATTGCTGACACTCATTCCGAATTTTTTTGCTGCCTGCAGATCAATATGATCAAATCCAATCGTTCTTGTGGAGATCATTTTTACTCCCAGTTCATGAAATCTTTCCACCAGTTGTGCATCGATCTTTGTTGTGATAATACTCAGATATTCATAACCTTCTGCCAAATGTGCATTTTCCAGCGTCGGTGCATCCTTACAGATTCCAAGCTCCACTCCATATTCTTTTGAAAATTTCTGAAAAAACTCTGCCTCATCAAATTCTCTGTAACTGTAAACAAAAATTTTCATACTTCTCTCTCCTCGTCTCCAATATCATTCTATTTTCTCTTCTATCATTCAATCAGACCATAATGTTCCATTGCAAAGGCGATTCCATCCTCTTCCACCGTCTTCGTTACAAACTCTGCATATGGATCCAGTACCGGATCATGGTTCCCCATTGCAACTGCATGTTCCACAAACTGAAACATGGCAAGATCATTGCTGCTGTCACCAAAAACATAGGCATTTTTCGGATTAATCCCGAACTTTTCCATAATAAACCTGCAGGCCGTTGCTTTCGTATAACCTTTCTGGATCACTTCATAAGTATGACTGCCCCGGTCCAGTGCCTCCAGCTCTCCTTTGGTATACTCTAAAAAAGACTTCAGATCGCTGCGTTCATCCTCATAAAGGAAAATCTTATCATAAATAAAATCTCCCTTTTCAATGGACTGCTCCATTCCCATTCCTCTTCGGTGAAAATATCTTCTGGAACTCTCCAGTCCGTCAAACCGGCTCATCCTCTCAGGATAATAAACATCTTCCTGCCCTTCTGCAACTACCCCCAAATTACACTCCGTCGCTTTTTTCAGGATTTCCCTTCCACGCTTTTTTTCGATTGAACTTGAAAAAAGGACTTCATCCTGATAAGTAAGATACGTTCCGCATCCGCATAGATATCCGTCAAACTTCAGTCTGCGGATCTCCGGCGGAATACTGCAGATCGTCCTGCCAGTATTGATAAAAAGAAGATGTCCTGCCTGCTGTGCCGCTTTCATTGCATTGATCGCACTGACAGGAACTTCCTTTGTAATCTCGCTGAGTACGGTTCCGTCTATATCAAAAAATAATACTGCTCTGTCCAATTTCTTTTTTCTCCTTCTGTCCGGCTGATCCGGTGGAACTGCTCCGGGTAATTAACTCCAACTTTTTCGGAATCCATTTCCCTATTCTTATAGATTTTAGCACTTTTTCCCACTGAAGCATAGAGATTCCTGGATTTTTAAAGAAAAAAGCAGCATCCCCGGGCTTTGATCAATCCCGGTCTGCTGCCAACTTTCATTTTATCAGTTTTATTTTCCCGCTGCACTCAGATTCATCTTTCTAAATACAACTACCAGTACTTTACCGATGGCAAGTACCAGGATCGCTGCCGCGATTGCTTCAGGAATCCCCGATGCCATTACCGTTCCCATCACCAGACCAAATACGGCACTGATCGCTACTTCTTTTGCCTCGGCATACTGCTGTGCAAATAAGACGTAAATACTTCCCATTACGATGATCGTATGAAAAATAGACCCTGCAAATCCAACAATCGGAAGTGCGATCACTTCATTCAGCTTTACCTTTCTGAATAAGATCCACAACCATCCGGCTGCGACACCAAGTAAGATCCGGCATCCAACCGCCACCCATAATGCCTTGAATGCTCCCGGAATACCGGTTGTACTCATAAACGGTGAAAATGCAAAGGATAAAAGAGTCGGTGTCATTGTATTGCTGACAACCGAACAGATACCGAATACACCTCCAAGAATTGCTCCGGCAGATGGTCCTAAAAGGATTGCTCCAAGGATGACCGGAATATGGACTGTTGTTGCCTTGATCACCGGAAGCTGAATCATGCCCAGCGGAGTATTCGCAAGGACAATGATGATTGCTGCCATAAGTGCAACACTGACCAACCAACGAGTATCATGCTTTTTCGTCTTCATTTTTCTCCTCCTGTTATCGTTCTCATTCCCTGAGATACAATACATTTATGTGTCGGTTTATTATAGCATTGCATTTTCCTCCAGACAAGCAGAATTTGCCTTTTCCAGTCATGCTGCAATCCATTTTTACATATATTTTTACTAATGAAACCTTTCGGGGTAAACCGATGAAACCTTCTTTTTCTTCAAGGCTCAAAGATTTTTTGCAAGGTGCTTTTTCTCCTGTCAGACTTGGACTTCTCCTTCTCATTGCTTCCTATTTTGCGGGAACAGGAATCGGCTGGCTTTCCCGCCATCCGTCTTTTTTCTCCTTCTTTCCATGGAATATGGAGTCCTCCGTTTCTTCCCCGGCCGATCCTTCTTCAACCGATACTTCCTCGACTGATACTCCGGTCAGTACCGGCCTGACTTCTTTAAGCTGTGCCATTCCCTCCCTGACTGCACCTTCCGAGGGAAACTGGGGACTTAGTTTTCAGCAAGACGGACAGCTTCCCACCGGAAATGCCACCATTGAATCCCTCAAAAAATATGACGCATACTATGCAAAAGATACGGATGAAAAAGTTATTTTCCTGACTTTTGACGCAGGGTATGAAAATGGAAATACACCCGCCATCTTAGATGCACTCAAAAAGCATCAGGTCAAAGCGACCTTTTTTGTTGTCGGCACTTACATAGAATCCGAACCGGAACTCATCCAGCGTATGACAGACGAAGGGCATACCGTTGGAAACCATACCTGGCATCATCCAGATATGTCAAAGATCGCCTCGCTTGATACATTCAGGAAAGAGCTAGAGGATGTAGAAACTGCCTATAAAAATGTAACCGGAAAAGAAATGACGAAATACTACCGTCCTCCACAGGGAAAATACAGTGAATCCAATCTACAGATGGCAAAAGAACTTGGCTATAAAAGCTTTTTCTGGAGTCTCGCCTATGTAGACTGGTATCAGAATCAACAGCCTTCCAAAGAAGAAGCTTTTGAAAAACTGCTGAACCGGATTCATCCCGGAGCATTGGTTCTTCTCCACAGCACCTCTGCAACCAATGCACAG